>JGI24158J21664_10003284_pt1 | contig 20218 bp, 10 predicted proteins | sample Ectturendosymbi3_FD_21664 | JGI IMG/M metagenome (IMG submission 21664) | reverse complement strand
CAATCGGTGGAGGAGCTATGGCATTGGTAAGGCAACCGAAAACTGCTGGTTATAGGCTGAAATCTAGGTACAAATATATTGTATGCCAGCTCTCAAAAGTGTTAAGTGAGCTATTTGCTGCTTTTTTGTCATACTATCAGCCACAAATGTGTTACCAAAACCTAGTCCTTGTTAGATGAAGTGATACAAGAAAGTGTGCCGTAAGGTTGTGTCACTTGGTATAAATTAGATTGGAACCTTGTTTAAAAATTTGGCACCTACACGATTTGAAAGGCACTTAATGGTTTCAGCAAGCATGCACATATATCTTCCAGAAACCTCGGCTAGACACCCATTAGAAAAAACAAATATGAGCAATGGTCTTGGCCTTGGTTAACAGTTGTGTCTTGCTGACAAGCCCAGTCTGAAAATCTGTTCAAACATATGATTATTATAGGGAACTCAAGTTTTCAACTAACTTCATTCCACGGGTGAAACAAGCAAGGAATCTGTTGCAATTTTTTAATAGGAAATCAATTTCATGTAACACTGCATCATCAGTCCTTACATCTGCAAGAAATGGTAACAGGTGAATCGTTAAAAGGTTGAAACAAGGTCAAAGAAAGCAAACAACATCAGGGTTGAAGTGAATCAATCACACAACACCAACTGTGACAATTAAAACTCAATTGGGGACAATAGGGGCTCCTGATTTTGTGTTGGCCAGCACATAGACATGTTTTGTGGCATACTTAGCCATATTGTATTAAGTATAACAGGGATCAGCAACCTTTTTTGCACTGTGGACTGGTTTGAGCCTGGCATTTGCAAACCAGCCCTCAATAACATAATGTGCAGATTTATTACATCTTTGAAATCATCATGGCACTAATTCAGTGAGAGATCTGGGAGTGGTTTGTCACAATAAGATGCTCCAACCTGCAAGGATTATGAATGGTGGTTAATGGCACCCACAGTGTATTCATGATGTCAGTTTGTTCCAGTTATTTTTGGACCAAATTGGCATTGGTTCCACACAGCCTGGTAACATTTTTTTCACAGACCACCACTAGGCTGCTCGTGGCCCAGTGTTCACCAACTCCTGAAGTCGAAGACTACTTTGAACCAAGTTATTTTCTAAATTTGCATGTTTATGTGCTTATCAGGTATTAAAAATAAACTTCATTAGCCTATTTCATTGAAATGTTGATGAATAACTTCAACTTACAGAAGATATCTTTCCAAAATATGATAAGCATGAAGCTGCTTACTAAATTTTTCATGTGTTTTTTTAATGCAAGAATATGTGTGTGATGATTTCTAGGCTTTATCAGACTAGATCACCTGCTGTGATATAAATATGGATTGTTCCATCTTTGCAAAGGAAACCAGTGTTCTTTTAATTGACATTGAAGGAACAACTACTCCAATCAGTTTTGTTGCTAATAAGTTGTTTCCATTCATTAAAGAACAGTTAGACACCTTTTTATATAGAAATTGGTATTCAGATGAAGTTCTGCTTGCTATTGAAAAACTGAAAGAACAAGTGAATGTTGATGTTGAATGTGGCATGGACAGTGTTCCTCGGATTGTTTCGGCCAAGACACGTTCGCAAAGATCATCTTTCTTAGAATCTGTGAAAAAAAATGTATTGTGGCAAATGTCACAAGATAGGAAGACAACAGCTCTTAAGTATCTCCAAGGACTAATGTGGCGTGAAGCATACTATTCTGGGAAGATCAAAGGTGAAGTGTTCATGGATGTTAAAGTTGCCTTGGAAAAACTTCAGAAACAAAACTTTCAAATTTTTATTTACTCATCTGGAAGTGTAGAAGCACAGAAGTTACTTTTCAAGTACAGTGAACATGGAAATATGCTCCCTTTGTTTGATGGGCACTTTGACACCACTATTGGAAGCAAAAGAGAGAAAGAAAGTTATCAGAAAATCGCTGAAAATATTTCTTGCAAACCAGAGCAAATTTTATTTTTAACTGATGTTTTGCAAGAAGCTGATGCTGCATTTATTGCTGGATTGCATGTGTGCATTGTGGTAAGGCCTGGTAATAAACCACTGGAAAAATTGTCACAGTATCCCTGTATCAAAACATTTAAATCTTTAGTCTGATGATTGGAAATAACATTAAGATGCAAAATATTTCTAGCACTTCTCAATGTGTTGGTGCGACATTCTACAAATCTTTAGTTAGTTGTATATAATCTTACATTCAGGAATGATTGATTTTAGGCATATTTGAAATTTTTTGATATTGCTAAATCTATAAAATTTACTTGAAGTGTTGATTAAAAACCACATGTCTTGGTGTCTGGTAGAAACTAGCACACTGCATTTAAAAGACCATCCAGTTAACTTGGTTTGCTTCATAAATAGAAACATTTTTCATGTATATCCTGTTCAAGTTTTTTAACAGGTGAGTCACCAATATGTGAACCAGGTGTTTTTTCTCGTTGAGCCTGCAACTGGACATAAGATAATCCTGCTGGCAAAGTGAATTTGATTATTGGCTGGCTGAAAACTTTTTCAGTTGGTGATCAAGCTTACAATTCTATGAAGTTGTTATAGATGGCTATAGATGTTATACTTGCCTAGATTGTTCGAGATCATAATATGCTGCTGTGATAGCATTGCTTATTTGATTGGCAAGGAATTACAAAACTAATTAGGTGCCCACCATAATTTTGACCAAATTATTTCCCCATTATTTTGTAGTATCTGCGATAAATCTTACAAACTTGGGTATTTCTTTAGTATGGAATACTGTGGATAAATTAATGTCTGAAGAGCGTTTTCTCTTCAACTATTAAATGAATATTGATAAAATACTTATGTATATAGTTTTGGCATGTGGTTTTCGATACTGCCAATGGTTTTAGTATATGAGCCACTCTTGTTTTTACTTGCTTTTTCTTGCAGTTGAAACATGTCACTCCATAATTTCTATGTGAAGCTTGCTGCTCAGTGTTTTTAAACTGAATGTCATTTTATGTCCAAAGGTAGTCTCTTTGGAACTGAAGATTATTATGCTTGTGGTGATTAGATGATTGCAATAATGCAAAATACTTTGAGTGATCAAGTAACTTGTCTCCATTAAGGCGACTAAGATACTTAAAGAACTTCTTATTTTATCAGTGTGCAACAGCTTGCATAGTTTGTTCTATTTGTATTGAAACATCTGGTGAAAATATGGATTCTGGTGTGGATTGGCAATCTGTTGTGGCCGGTGCAGGAATGACTGTTCTGGCTCATCCATTCACTTATGTAAAGGTGCTTGTTCAGGTATGCTGTTCAACTTATTTTTTTATGCAAACATTTTCAAATAAGGTTTTGACAAAATTGGTGAAGACACACTGTAGGCGCCAAGTTTGGGTGTACCCAATTATGGCTGAGAGTGCAGAACTCCCACTAATTTCTTGCATTCATTTCAAACTTCACTATTAAAAGCTCTAAGTTTGCTGCAAGCTCAAAGAATCAGCTCTGCTTTCATCTTTTTGCGATGAATTAAAACTTTAACATATCTGTAAAGTTACTATTCTCCACACATGTGAAGAGTATCAATCAACCAGCAAATTTTTGAATAATGTCGTAGGACTGTTGATGCATAGTATTATAAACACGAAATCGATTTTTTATTGAAATTTTTCTGTTTGATTCCAAACTTTGCCTATCAGGATAAAAGTTAATTTTCAAAGTTTAGCTAATTAATTTCTGAGTTTAACATGTTTCCTGTGTGTATTTTGCATTCTCATGTACTATCTGTGAGGCAGGGCATACCTTTAGTGCATTTCGTTGCATCAAAAAGGTGTTCTAAAGTGTGATTTGCAAAAAATATGTTCCAAAACCTATGAAAAAATTTTGAGTGATTTAAAACTGTAAGTCACCTATAAAATTGACATTAATGTGAGAGCCACTCTTAGATATTGTTTTAGCAATTAATGCAGGTTTTGGCATTGTATTATATGACATCATGGATTTTACATGGCCATAGAAACTTTAATCTTGGTGGCTATTGTTGAAGATATCATATGATAGCTGGTTTCTCATTAGTTCAGATTTCCTTGCCATTCAAAGCGCTGTGTATTCCTATTCAATACTGTATGATCAAATGAAAATGTATGGAAGCTTAAAAAAAGCTGAGCCTTTGAGGAATAAAAGTTGGATTTCATTTTAATACGTTGTTCGTTGCAAGCAGTGGCACATCTAGCCTGGTAAAAAGGGGTCTGTCATGGAATTGCAGTTTCTGATATCACTTTTCAGTATAAAGTCACATATTTTCTCCTAAAACTTGAAATCGACCGACAAATTTCGTGGTCTAACCAAAGTATCATATTGCTGAAATTCTGCTGATATATGGTATATTGGCAATATTTGCGCATAAAAGCCGCTACACAAGTTTTCTGCAGAGTGTTCTGAAACCCAAGTTGCTACTTCATCTCTGATTAATAACGTGAATTTTCTATACTGTTCCTTATGATCAACTTAAGTACAGCCTGTGCACAAGTAGCAGAAACCAGGACGCATAGATGTTATTTAATGGAAATCGATTTCGCCATACTGCATCTTCAGTCCAAGTAAATTAAAGGTAAAAATGAGTGAAAGTGGGCAAAACAGTGATTATTACGAAACAAAGACAAGGTTGCGTGAAAAACATATTGAGCTAGCGTTGACAGCACCGCAAAATAGCAGTTAGATTAAGCACAAACAAGTAGTAAAAAGTACACTAAATGTGAGAAGACGAGACTAACTAGCGACAATCAGTTAAAACAGAAAGTGAGAGGAAAGAGCAATAAATTAGAGGAGAAAAAATGGTGCGCCAAAACAAAAGTGATGATAAAAGCAACGTCTAAACAAGGGTAAGACTATTTCCTCGAACATGGCTTGGATCCTCATTTGTTTTTGGCGCGGTCTGTTTCCCTACTTGTAACTTTGTACTTACTTTCCTCCATTAATGTTCTGACAACAGGTCAAGGTCAATACCCTTGTGATGAATATCTTCTTTTTAAACAATGTTTCAAGAATATTATCTTTGCTCTTGCAACCAGGTCCGTAGCACTTACCAGACTGGAGAAATTCCCACGCAAAGCCACATGCGTTTCGATGTTTTTTTGGAAATCCCCAAAAGCTGCTAGACGCCAAAGTGTTAAGAACAAGCAGTGTTTATTTTGCCTTATGAGGCAAAAGATACACTCCTGGAGCTATTTTGCCACCAGTTAAACATGATTGGCTGAACTGGTTACTCAACAAGTTTGAACAGCATATCTGTGACGTCTGTAAATGGCTCAGTCTGATAGACAAGTCATGTTATGTTTTCAGTGCTGGCAAGCTGTTAGCAACTTCTTGTTTGCATTGTGTATACTGTAGGCTAAACCTAAACCCTTTCCTCTTTACATATTGTACTTGTCACGTGACCACATTAACCAACTGTGTTTGAATAAAGGTCAAATGTACTTTAATAGGATGGTTTCATCCCTCATTCCTACTGCAATCCATAGCAATTTACAGTAGTCTAAAACTTTAAATGAACAAATGCTCAAACAGGAAAACACGTGTTGTGTATAAGTAGGCCTACTCCGTGTGTAGACATCTGTGCGTACACTCAGATGTCACAATCAAAAGACAATGCGCGATGCGGTAAAACCATCACTTCACTGCGGTAAAGAACTGCACAACATCGAATTCTGCGCAAACCTCTGTCACTGCTTGCTGTGATGTAGGCACTTTTTTGATGCACGCTGAATGCAAGTCTGCCTAGCCTAGAAAGACTTTGATAAAACAGCCTACCAACACAACAGGACACAACCTAGTTTTTCACAGACAGTCATCTACTTACTGCACCAAAACCTGCAAGCGAATGTTACATCATAGAGCATTTTGTTGGGACGACTGCACTGCGGTCTGATTGTATTATGCATGATGCTCTGTGCACTATGAATAGGACAGAGCATTTGCGTTAATCAGTCAGGGTCAGAGGTGAAGTAGCAACTTGAGTTTCTGAACACTCCATGCAGAGCAACAGCTTAACACTTGTATGAGCAAATATTGTCGATATATAACGTCAGAATTTTGCCAATGCGTTATATATCGGCATGCCAATACATCAGTCGAGCTATAAGACTATTTATCTCATTGTCAAAACACACAAGGAAAGATTTCCCAGTTATCATTGCTTTCGGTCACAACGCAATTATTACATCAGAAATGGTACTTACCTTGTCGAACACGGTGTTGCCAGTTTTGCTTTTTTGAGGCCAAATTTGCAATTTTTTGCATTTTTTCAACTCCTTTGGCTTTTTTTTACTTTTGAAAAAATGCCAAATGAATTTTGACTTTTTTTAGCCTTGTTTGGCCATTTGCATTTTTATGTCGATTTGCAGATGATTTTGGCAGATTTTTGGGCAATGGCAGATTTCCATACATTGTTTCTAGACACAATGATAAATTTTTGTTGGAAAGTATGCACAAGAATTTATAATTTTTTGTTTTGCTGTCTCATCCTTTTACGTTTGCAGTTTCACGTTGCTTTTCTGCAAGACCAAAAGTTTTGAGAAGTTTATTAATGGAATGAGCTTTTCTTTTCACATGTAAAATGCCTATATTGCATTTTGAAAGTGCGTTTGGGTGTTTTAAAGGGGTCGTTGTTTATTTATCTTGTGTTTGGCTTTTTTCAAAAGGTTAATCTAGCCTTTTTTGCTTTTGACTACCTGGTAACCCTGGTCGAAGATTCAGCAAATGTCAGCCATACAGCAATGAGAGCTGTTTATCCATATGTACATACACTTATAAAAATCAATGCTGACAATCAGCTGCACAATTGTGTCTGTGGAACACTGTCCATCAAGATGGTGGTGTTATAAATCTATTTGGAAAATCACTGTGGAGAAGAATGATTGAGTGGCAATTGCTGTGATGATTTTACATCATAATGTAAAAGTGGCTTGTAATCAAAATCAGTATAGGACATTTTGCCCAACAAACAACATCGTCAACTGCTCAATTCTAAAAAGGCTGTTTTCAAAATACAACGCTTGGCTGATATTTTGTCCAGATAATGTGACCAAAATTTCTGAGGCTGGCTGTCGTGCTTTTCAGTATGACAAATTCTTGGTAAAAATAGAGCTTTAATTGAAACGAACCCGCATTACTTGGCGTGTCCCTGAGGAAGGCCTAAACTTCTTAAATTTTGTGATAATCTAGTAGGTGCAAACAGCAGATAAAATTTAGGCTGCAACTGCAAAAGAAAACGATCACCATTAGAGATGGTGTCCTCTTGCCATGAAGCGAAATATTACAAAACAGCTCTGTGTTTTTGTGGCAGTGTGCGAGCTTCTGACAGCTTTGCTTGTATTGGAGCTGGCACTGCCTTAGGAGGAAATTCCGAAACACGTACGTTCGATGCAATATCAATTCAGAGTGTTCAAAAACGTGGATTGTTTCATGTCATTCCGCAGGTGCTATTTAGACAAGGCAGGGACGTTGTTGTTTTGTGATAGTACTATGCAACGTTAGAAGGGAAATGTAGACTGTTGCCTGTTCCAAACCACCCGTATTACAGACCTTTGGTATTTTATTGCCTTTAATGTGGAGTACCTGTGGTACAAAGGGGCCTGTTGTGGCAGCCAAACAGACCCCCTGGATGCACCCCTGAAAGTATCAAAAGACTTGGATTTTAGCCTAATTTCCAACAAAATCTTGGGTGAATTAGTACTGTCTATCAGTTTGGGCCGAGGGCCAGAAGTGGGCCAAAAATGCCTAAAACTACTCTGCTTATGATGTCACTCACAAAAACTCCAAAACCAACAAATTTTTTTCATTGCAGACTTGAAGACTTGCTGAGTTGTTTGAGGGTTTGAACAGCTCTCTAGTGCTTCGGCGCCAGAGATATTCCCGCACAAAGACATGTTCAAACTGCTAGTTTGTAGGCTGAAACAGCCCAGCAGCTAAGGTGTTAGGTTCAAGAAAAGTATTTATAAGTTTGGTCCACAGGTAAAGAAATACAACTTTATAAAGTTCGCTTTTTGTAGGTGGTGCCAAGTGTTCAAGAACTTTACCATGTCCATTCGATTGTTAACCGCCTTTGCTCATAAGCTACCCTTAATTTTAAGCTGCAAGAAATGACTTTTATAACATTATAAAATTAATGTAAACTGCCATTGATTGTAAGCCACGTAGGAACCTTACCTAAGCCTCGGAGATACTTTTTGCATACTAGCACGTTTCGTGTTTAATTGACAACCCTGGTAATGATCTGTACACCACTACAACTGCTTTCTCTGTCCATCATTATCCCTCCTGTGACAAGAGTGTGCACATGATGCTGAAGAGAAGAACGAATACAAAAAGAGTTTGGTTAACATCTGCACCAGTGCTCTTCAACAGGGGTTCCGTGGAACCCCTAGTGTTCAGCAAAGCATGTAGTGGGGTTAGGTGAGTTTTAAGGGTTCCATGAGGATTCCTTGTTGTTTAGCGGAAATGATTTCTTGCTTCAGCATGCTGATGCATTTTTATGAAATTTTTTAGATCACCCTGCTGCATTCAGACTCCAAGTAGGACAGTTAGTTGCATAGGGGTTTTAGTGCAGTTAATAGCTGAAAAATAAATATTGATAGTTGTTGTGTCACTAGTTCATTGTTGTGCAATTAAGAAGAACATTATTGTTACATCACAGTTATATCATGTTGCCGATGTGTAGTTCACAGTAGACCGAGTAGAGAGTACCATACAGACTAGAGCTGTTGTTCAGGCTTTGGGAACAAAGTAAAAACAGTGTGAAACCCAACTTTTTACTATTTAGTCAGCATATTTTCTTATGTGAAGTGAAGTAATAACAACAGCGAAGGTGTGAATGGTAATGATCAGTGTAGTTTAAATGTAGGAGGTTACTCCTGAAGAGGCCCAAACGTAATTCAATTGCCAAAGTTAGAAAATGGGGTGACATATATTTGTGATATGGGTTCTTTTTACTGAATCACCAAATTTGGAATGTAGCAGCTACATTCAACAAATGCAAGAACAACCAAGTCATTAAATTTCTTGCTTTTTGACTTCTGTAGTAACTGTTTATTTGTTGAAGTGTCTCATGAGGAAATATTTTGAGTTTCTGCCAAGTAATTTGTGTTTTTTAATTTTGGTTCAATGACAAATGTGGAAGTATGTCAGGGGTTCAACAATGACAAAAAAGTTGAAGAGCATTGATCTACACCTTTCGGTGAGGTGGAGACAAAAATGTTAGCTGTCCTTGGTTGTGAGCTGCCCTTGATTGTAAGCTGCATGAAATGATGAGAAAAACATTATAAGCTGTGGCTTGCAATCGAATAAATACAGCAGTAAAATTAATAATGTCTTGTGTATCACTAAAATGCTATTGAAGTAATTTAACAGTCAATCACATGTATTTGAGGATTAAAGTTTCAAACAATAGTTTACTTTTTCCACAGATAACCAAAAATATTTAACTCCAACTCCAAAGTCCTGTTATATTTTTTTGTAAAATAAAGTAACGTTTCATCTCTTGTCAGTTAAAAACTCTTGTTTTTTTCTAAGCTTTTGATGAATCAGGTGACTGTGCTCCACTTTCAACTTTTTGCATTCAAACTTGCACATATATTCAAACAAGTACCCTCAACTATGAGGGTAAGCAAGAAATTGATCAGCAATTTTTTTTTCAACGGGAAATTGATTTCACGTAAAATTACACACAATCAATACTGAAATTTGTAAGAAATGCTTATGGGTAAAAAGTTGAAAACTAAAGCAAGAGCAAAGAGAGCAAACAAACTTAAGACTAAAATAAATAAATGAGAACATCGCAACTAATGTCAAAACGTTTTTTGACCCAGCTGCTGTGACTTACCAGTATGTTGCAAATACAATTTAACAATTATATAAGCCTGTACTGTATCTCCAATGTCACTGCTTCATACAAAGCATGTTTGGCTGTGCTTTGGTGCTCCTTGTGATTATATTGATGTGTGATTCAAACCATCCTTATTTGCAAAAACTTGTTTCTAGTATGATAACATTGTACCTTGCCTTGCTATATGTATAGTTTATGCATTGGGCCTTCATTATATGTATAGTTATATGCATTGGGAGAATAAATGAGTTCATTCTTTTTATGTGCTTTGTGGTGAGGAGTGCAGAAAGTTGGAGTTTAAATAGATTTTTAGAAAATATTTATCAGTTTTATTTCATATAATGTGTCAGGCCTTGAATCAAAAGCACTACTTAAACTGTTTCAAAAATGCAGTGAACAGTGTTGACTCAGCACTGGTCGGCATTTTTGACTTGGTGCCAAACGGGTAGCACAACTTTATTTTGTCAACAATGGAAGTGGGTACCTTTTTTGTTGAACAAAGAATGAAGATTATTCAACTTATCTGTAAGTTAAAGAAATCCAAGATTTCTTGCATAAATTTCACCATGAACTGTTGCCAATATCATTCAAAGACTTGTGTCAGAAAACGGCTGACGTTCATCATGTGTTTCTTTTTGCATCTTGTGGGCCTTGCGGCAGAAATAAGTAAATAAATAAATCCAAGATGTTGCTTTACAAAATCTCTGAAGTTAGGTTGCAATCACATTTCTTCCAGTGCTTTCTTTGTCATATAACTTATTTTTTTCTAGTTGGGTCATGAACCTCTTTCTCCAGTGTTGAGAAGGAACATGTTCTTTCGGAAGCAGTGGCAATATCCAAGTGTATTTGAATACAGTGAGTACAGTTTACAATGAGTTTGGCTTTTATTTGCTTTGAAAGTAAACTTGACCTTTGAAAGCACAAACACTGAATTATCACATGTTTAGAAATACAAACAAAAAGCACAAGATATCTAAACTTATTTTAAAGCATGAATGTCTTCTCTACAGTAATATTATAACTGCATAATATTTTTCCCTGCATAAAAATTAGTTTGAATGTGCTTTATAAAGATTAGTTTGAATGTGCTCAGCTTGTGCTTCTTTTGTTTCATACATTTGTGTGTAAAAGCTTGCTGAATAAACCTTTTGATGCTAACAGAAATCATGCTTTGGAACCAGATAACAAGAGTTCCTGACTGTGTTATGGTCATGTTGCGTTTTTTAGAACTAGCGTTATTCTTTCAGCACATCTGCTGTGCTGCTTAGCGTTGCTTAAAGTAATGAATGCAACTTCTTAACTGAACAATTTTTATTTCAGATGCATGTTGCTCCTAAATTATGCGTTTTGACATAAGTGTGGCTATTTTCATGCATCTGACCGGCTAAGTATTTTTGCCAGCCCAGCCTGTGTTTATTGTGTGGAAAGCAAGCAGTTATTTTGCCATTAAACTAAATAAAATACTGTTTTGTTGTTTTTGTCTGTTCTTAAATAAAATATGCTTGTATGCAGTGAAACACATCAAACAGACCGATGGATTCTTCGGTCTCTACAGAGGTGTATTTCCTAGAGTTTGTGCAAATCTGTCAGCNTCGGCTACGTACTATGTTGTTGGTGATGTAAGTATCNGGCACATTTACAAACACAAATGAAGTTTTGTTGTGTTTTTTGAAGAAACGTCTTCAGCTCAATTTCTGTTGTTACATAGACAGAACCTGCTGAGCATGTGCGCACGATTGAAGTTGGTATTGGCAGAAAAAGTGCTAGTAATGTGCTGAGATGCAAGTAGTAATCTGATTCATGACAAACTTTTTTTGGAGTTCGTCTTAAATTGGGTGTGGTTTGATCACAAATGGCAAATCATACATCAACATAGTTTTGTTCCAGCAATAAAGATACCGCCATGTTACATGCCAGTCAAATATAGCTCGTTGGAGTGAGTAACACTGTGCAGGGCTTACTGACATTGAATTGCAACCCTTGCGTTTTCAAATTGCACTTTGCCTTTGTCTGAAACGTTTCCAAGCCAACCGTTGCGACTTGGGTTATCCTGAACACTGATCAGAGATAAGTTATTCGCGTCATATACTAAAACTAAGTAATGGGGCAGTCTTAATGTATTTATATTTATTTTTGTCTTACTTATATTTGTAAAAGTACACTTTACAATGTTAGCAAATTGCATGATGTGTTGCGTAATATTTTCGCAATTCGGAGACTGATTAGGTGCAGGAGATATAAGGTCCTAGTTTTGTGCAAAAGTATGCAAACGTTAGGCGGAAAAAGCTTTTTATGCTTGTTATTCTGAAGATGATTTTGCTCATGAGCAGGTAGTGTGACTTCGTTTGTAAGGCTGATTAGGTCTGTGCGTATGGTACTTCTTGTTGCAGGCGATAGAAATTTATTTAACAAAAGCTCTTTTGAATAACACACTTAACTCAACTATCACAAGGGGTGTAATATTCTGTGTACAAAATTTGTCATCTTACAATACAGTAGTTTTGGTGGTGTTCTGTGAAAAAAGCTCGTTTAGAAAAAAATATCTGAAGCTTGGTTCTAATCGTTTTTTGATGGTCCAAGTCTGCCATATTGTACCGAATCAAAGGACTCACTCCAAGTTTTTTTTGTGTCGATTGCAAACCACTGAGCCATTTTTGGGCAATATACTCGTAATGAGGTCTCACTGTTCAGTGACAATGAACACCGATATTGCGTTAGAACACATCTAGTATTGGAACGCTACAACCAATATCGTCAACATTCTAAAATAAAGTGTGGGCTTGCAGTGAATGTGCATTATTTCTACATACGTAATTCTTCGTGCAGGCGTTGACAAAGCGAAAGGTAAGCAATACTCTGAGTGCGCTTGCCCTGTTTAGCAGTAGCTCCAATTCTATAAAAGTGTGATTTGTGCATGAAGCTGTCCTTGCATGTGCAATTGTAGGTTGTCATTGCAAGCCTTACATTTAACAGCGGTCGGCAAACATTTTCACAGGCCGAAAACAAATGTGTTTCTAGTTTTCTGGGGACGCACGTATTTCATTTTTCATTCATTTTCATGCATGCTTTTCCTCTGGGGAGGGGCGCGGGGGCATCAGTCCTAGGAAGACTCATTAATTCACGGTCAACAGCCATTTCAGACAATTCTGCTGGCTCCACACCAGGCGGGACTAAACAAGGTCGGAGATGTAGTCACTCCACTTTACTTGGTCCTTGGACAAACTCTTGAGGGTCGCTTTCCCGTGGGTTAGCCAGCAGGACTTGCCTCGCCAGTATTTTGCGGGGCATTCTGGATACATGGCCGAATCAAGGTAGCTGGGATCTCTCGATGCGGGCAGGTGGTTCGACATTCTTTACAAATTCCATCCCTGGTTTGCGGTGTTTGAAAGCTCCCGTTTTGTGACCACAGAGTGACAAAGCTCACGCAAAACTGCGTTATATTTAACAATTCTTGTGTCAATCTCCTCGTTCCGCCTTCCGTCACTGGTAAATATCACCCCTAGGTACTTGAACTTCTCCACCTGCTGCAGTGTATTCCCGCTGACTTGCACGTATTTTCAGCTGAATAATATCTGTTGAATTTGATGGTCAGCAAGTAAAATCACATTGTATTGCTATTGCCCCCCTTGATCCCGCCACTAGTTCAAAGCTTGTCACGCGTAGCATGTTAAGCCGGAATTTTTTGCCACATACGTTTTGCTCGAGCGAAGTTTACTTCTCGGCTTAAGATATTCTGGGTTAAAGAGTGAATGCATTTGATTGCAAGCTGTTGATAGACACGGAAATTCTCAAACCTATTTTTTTGTCTCTTATTACTAATCAACAGTTTTTGTTTGTTAGCGAATAAAGGCTCTAACCCAGGGCTCAGCAACCTTTCCCGAGTCGCGGGCCAAAAGCAAACTCTGCAAGGTATGGCGGGCCGTACCAATTTTCCATCAACAATGCCATTCCCGTTGCTGTTGTTAAATTTTGGGAATTTTTCTAATTTTAATCAGATTACCACTAGAAGCCCTGAAAAATTTCTCTACCTACAAGGACGAGTTTTTTTGACCTTTTATATGTTAAGACTGTTTATGAATGTTTTCCTTCAATTTGCTTCAACTATTGCATTAAAACAAGCCAGCCAATCATATTTGCGTGTTTTTGCAAGGTGAAAAAGTAGTCTACACAGAAAAATAAATTGTTAACAAAACTTTCTGTTAAAACTCAGTCAGCACAGTTTTGAAAATATTAGTCCAGCTCCTGATTCTTAGAAGAAAGTCATCGATTGTCACTCCATTGTTGCGTTGATAGTTGCGAAAGAAACCTTACTGAAGAAGCATCATCCCCTGAACACGCGCAGGTCATTTTTGACCGCTCAGGACTTCTAGGTAGATGTGTGAAATACTCCGTTTCCAAAAGCTCTAATAAAAATATTCCAATAGCTACAAAAACTTTATTATATGTTAGGAAAAGTCAAGGAATATGACGAAACAAATAGTAACAACAACGAAAATACGAAACGCTGAAGTTCAAAAACGGTCAAAAATTACCGCACCGGGCTTCTGAGTGTTTTTACTCCTGCGCAGTGCGGTTTCTCATTGTTCCTTGTAAGTATTCAATACATGAAGTTGCAACGAGGGCAGATTCATAAAATATAGTACCACTGGGTGGGTCATACAGTTTCTACAATGTGGCAAAGCGGTTGCGGGCCGGATGATTTGGCTTGACGGGCCATAGGTTGCCGACCCCTGCTTTAAACATACTCCATCCGCCCCTAAATATAAACTATAAACTGCTTACTTTATACAAATAAACGTACCTGTGCACTGTTAAATTAAAAAAATGCACTCTTTGTACACACAGGAAGCTGTTGTGCGTGTCACACAATGATGTCCGTACGAATCTCCGCATTCCATCTACATGTTACAACATCAGTACAATAAATTATGTGCACGTGCCTGTATAATAATGGGTTTAATACTTGGGTTCTCAGGTGAAAACGTCTTGAGTCATAATTTCGATCCAAATCTGCAGTAAAAATCGCATTTGTAAAAAAAACTTTAAAGTGTGATTTTGTTTGAAAAAAAAACGTTGTTGTGCAATCATTAACTAACAATTCTTTACTATGCTGCTTGTGAGCATGTGACGTAATATCAATGTTTGGTGTTCATGCTGTTAATATCTTTTTGGACAAAGGGTCTTAAATTTGATAAAATGTTTAATGCCAAATAAATTTCATTAGTACTTGTTCAAGTTTCGTCCTGTCGCTTTTGCTGATCGGTTTGAAATAACATGAATTTTGTTTTTAACTGCGTTGACAAGAGGCCTTACAATCAGACTTGCTTCTGTTTTTGCATTTGATATCTTCGTATGCGAAGACCAGTTTAGCGACTTCTAAAAGTTTTGGTTTTGAGAATTTAATGCTTATACTTTCTAGTCTTTTTCTTGAGCGTGCTTAACCCATTCGAAAAAATAATGTGAATGCTGTTCTTTTTGCTACACAAGTTGTATCGCAGCATTTGCCACCAGGTTTCAAATCAAGCACATGTCGTATCGTAGCATTTGCCACCAGGTTTTTAATCAAGCCAGATGAGCTAATTTATCTGCTTAATAATGTGAATGTTCGAGGGAACTCGAATCCAATGCTAAGATTACACTTTAGCATGGCGAGCAGCACCTGCTTGAAGGTGTAGCTCGTGATTTTATTGCTTTCCGCAGTTGTTGGAACCACAACGATCAAGGGAACCAGTCACCAGCGCAGATGACGTCAAGTCAATGTTGAGCAAGGTGTGCGAACATGTGAGTCTCGTCCGTGAATACAGTTGATTTCAAATGTAGTAGTTTGCGTTTCTATCGTGAAAACCATATCGTAAATTGAGTTTCACTTTCAGCCCAAGAGAGAGCGATTACCGGTTTTACCAGACCAGACACTTTCTGTAAATTTTACCTGCTGCTGCAGTCGTAAATTGTCTGCTGCTTTTTCAACCTGTATATGTGCGGTTTTTTTCATAGAGGAGTGGCTATTAACCAGGGTGCCGTAAACTTCAGTCAGGGTAAGCTTGTGAGACGAATGAAAAAGATGCTTTTTCCGTTTAAGATGATCTCGTTAACTACTGGAAAAAGTGTCGTCAGCTAGCGATTCTCGGAGAATGTGCTGCCAGTCCAAAAATGCTTGGTTTTACTGTTCTAGACTGTAAACTTTCGTTTAGGATTTCCTGTAGAGTTCGCACGCACGATTGTTTGTGTTTCGCCTAAACCCGACGATGTTTTTCCGCCACGAGAGGGCCAACTTCGTTTTTCATCTTAGTTGTCTTCGCTTTGCTTCGTTGCAATGCCGCTGGTTTTCTAATGTAAGAAAATATTGCATCAAATTTCCTATGGAACAATCGTTTTGAAAGCAAGTTGGTAGAAACGAAATGGTATGTGCTGTGATTTTAATTACCTGGCGTAGTTGCCAAGTCTAAACCTTTTCTGTGATTTCCAGACTTCAACGGAAATGGTGTCAAGGTGCTGTGCTGTCATCGTATCGCAACCATTCCACGGTATGTGCAACGCAATTTACGCACCGAAGCATTATTTGGGTTACTTTGTGTTCATGCGTAGACATCATGCAGTAGATTGCCCAAGGCTATGGAAGCAGAGCTGTTGTTATGGTTGTTGTTTTTATCAACGTTCGCAATGGTAAATTACCTGGATGAACCCCCGTCTTGCCTCAAACAAGCGCCATGATAGAAGCAAAACTTGAAAAAGATTTTGGTAAATATTCGTAGTATAGATTAATCGTATATACTTTCACTCCAGTATTTCTGTTCTTCGATATATAAATAAGATGAAGGGGAAATATACGCATCGTTGCTATTTTTCGTGTAAAACTTGCGGATGATGCTCCGATCACAAAGCTGAAAAATAAGCGCTTTGCTTCCCCTTGATTTGTGGCACTGCTGGAATTCAAAGTGAAACACCATCGTTTATTTTACGTTTTTACAGTTATTGCCGTACGCATGATGGCTCAGTTTATTGGACACGAAACTTTCTATGACACTATGCACTCGTCAATTGCTGAGATTTACTCTCAGGACGGAGTCCTTGGGTTCTTTGCGTAAGTCACTGATTTCGATGTGAAAAGTGAAATCAAAACGTTCTGCGATTCGTCAAATGCTTTGGTAACTGTGGTAAACCGATGACCGATATTATGCTTGCATTACTGTCCTCTGATCACTAAAAAGTGTGGCACTCTCCTTTCGAGCTAGACTGTATTTTGAAGATGTTACATGAACCTGTGAAGCACCTTCTATGTTTGCAAAATTACGGAATTCGAAGCATTAAAGATTTATTGACTGCAGCAGTTTTTTCTAAATGCTGTGTGTTTCTGTATGCGTATTAAAACCTTCGCTCGTTAGTCGTGAATGGTTAACGTCATAAGCCCAGTGATGATTTTCCCCTTATATGCAAACTCTCGACTTTTTTTGTTAATTTCGGTGACGGCAATTGGCGGCAGGCCGAAACCTGAACTGTGCTTCTTGCCGGGGCGGTTGAGGTGAACGCTCACGCCCNAGGAGCGCTACGGCAATTCACTCAGTGGCTGTGGATCGAACACCCAACCTTCCGATTGAGAGGCGGACACTTTANAACTGAGCTATTGCCGCCCCGACTTTTTATTGTCGCATGTAGATTAATCCTAAAAATCGGCAAGGAGTCAATTGTCTTTGAACGTTTATATTTTTGTTTACTGCAACGGAATACTTTGTTATGTGGAATCCTTCCGACCGTCATTTGATGACTACGTCAATTGTTCAGATGAACAAACAAAAAAGCATTCTGTCTTGCGGAGGCAAGGGTCTAACACTCTATAAACCACGATTGCCATTACAAGACAGCAGAGTGAAAACAAACGTGGTATTTGACAGTGCTTTTTAAGGTGTTTTGAGGGACCGAAACGGTCTCTCGGTACTGCCACCATTTAAAATGCACTAAAACCTGCTGTACGGCGATTTCGGTATTCGGATAAAGTACTTGCGGTCTCTCAAAATGTCTTAACGGTCAGCAAGGTCAAACCTTGAAACAACGCGGTGCCGGATATCACATGTAAAAGTGCTTTTTACCTAATACTTACAGATAAGTTTGGCAAGAGCACATTTTTCAAGCTTTCATGTTCCAGAAAATAAATGTACGCTTACCCTTGTGCGAAGCCTTATTTATCACTCTGCAAAAAGTCGAAATGCTTCATGTCACTGGATAAACTTTTTAATCTATGTTTTGTTTAACAGCGGATTGGCTCCACGCATCGTAAGTGAGATAATAAGCATTTGGGTTTGCAACCTGCTCGCGTATGCCTTCAACTCGTACGTCATAACAGAAAAGGTGAGGCAAGCTTCCCTAGTTCTCATCGCGGTTGTCTTTGCGTCTAATCCAGTGATTCTTAACTTATGGGTCATGACTCGCGAGGCGGGGCGCGGAAGCAATCTTGCTGGGTTAACGAAAAGTCGGCTCGGCAAAACGTAAAGATAACTTCCACGCACAATATACGACTGTACATACTTTTTAAATAATAAAAAAGTATTAGCCACCAAGATGCCATCATTGCGTTATTCCAATGGTGTTTAGCTGTACTACCAACTAACGCGGCTACTCTGTATACAGAAACTCTTGTTTGATGTTTTCTTGTACAGTTACGTAACAAAATGCNTGNAATTATGATGAGCACTAAACATTCAGACTGTCGTAATGCGAACTGGTCTGCATGCAGAATTTCAAGTTAGTTGTTTCTGCCATCGTTTTTTTATCACTTTTGGTATAATTGCTCAAGACCAGGCCGATGGTTAGCAGACTGCATTACTAAGGCTTTAATTGGAAGTGTAAGTGTTTTTTTTCTGCTGATGATTGATTCTTTCAGTTGGAGTCAGAACCGTCGCCAGAAGGTTTTCAGTGGGGAGGCTTTGCGTTTCTGCGGAGGGGATTGACATTCTAAAAATTGACAAAAACTACTGATTTATAGTGTTTTATGCTTCAATTTGGGGGCCTTGGAACCATGGGCGTCCGCAGGGGGGCAAAACGGCCATTTTACCGCCCCTGGAAATTGAAATTAAGAAGAAAAATTTCTAGAAAACGTGAAATCAGCATTTTTAATTCTGATCAGTTGGGTTAATTCTTGCAACAACAGTTTGTTTGCCGATATGACATCTCCACTACAAAAGAGTCAGGTTCACTGTTCTGGTGTCATACAGTGATGAGTTTACAGTTCACTAAATTCGCTTCTTTGCCTGCAGGGGCAGGTTGCGAACTTGCAAACGAATTGTTCTACTATTGGCTTTTATTGCGTAACAATAACATGGCAACAAATATTCGAAGATGCACTTCAAGTTACGGTTGTAGGCGTTTTGCCGCATGTAACTACTAACTATTGAACGCAGACTTCTTGGCAGGTAATGCAGCGAGACAGTGGCTGGTGATAGCGGTAAGACAAATAGGTTTATACCAATAATGGGCGAACTGCGGCTCGCCGACATATATTGTGTGGCTCTTCTAAATAAATAGCAATATCTCAAATTGACAGAGCTGTTACCTCATATTTAACGTTTGTTTCATTTATCAACGTGCTCACACAAGTTCGTGAAGTTAGTCACCAGGGAGTCTGCGCGATTTGATAACAACGACAGTAAACCTAAAGCTCAGGTTAGGCTACTTAAGTTCACAGAGGAAATTAAAATTTTCAAAGACACGTATCGTCAAAAGCATTGTCATTCTTCTAATGTCAGAATGAGAACGAATGCTTTTCGTGAAGAGGCAATTGCAGGCCACAAAGTGGAAGGATACTAAAATAATTTTTAGACTACTGGAGGAGCTCCAAGCCAGATTTGAGCATTTCCAAGAGTTAAAAACCATGCTTTGCATTCCTTGTAAATCCATTCAATGTTAATGTAGTCGGTGACGGCTGTCCAGGTCACCTACCGTTTGTCACAACACACTTGACTGCTGCAGAAATTAAACTGGCCGAAAATAAATCTGGCTCTAAAAAACTTTGGTCAATGTCACTCTACAGTTAATTTTTGGCAACAGGTTCCAGAAAGCAAATACCCAGAACATAAAAGACCAGTGTACAACTTATTTCTGTGTACAGCACGACATATTGCTACGAATTTTGTTTCTCTGTAATGAAGTTCGTAAAATCAAACCATTGTGCAACCCTGAAAAATGAACACGTGGGAGAATTAATTCGCACATCTAACAACGTACTGTCCAGATTTTCGGGGACTAGAAAATCAAACAAAAGCTTAATAATGACAATCACTATACATCATTTAATGTAAAACTTGCATTCTTTACAGTATTTGTATTGACACTACAAACTGCTTTTGCGGCTCGCCGGTGTTTTTGGTTTTCTGCAAATG
>JGI24158J21664_10003283_pt1 | contig 20222 bp, 17 predicted proteins | sample Ectturendosymbi3_FD_21664 | JGI IMG/M metagenome (IMG submission 21664) | reverse complement strand
TTTGTGCCCAGCCGGATGGCTCAATGAGCAGTCTATTACAAAGCACTGGTTCCAGTCCGTACGTACTTGTCCATATAGTTGGGCCACTGGCCGCAACAGTAATGGTTTCTATGTCGCGTAAGAACACTTGACAAAGCCCTTGTTAAACGGCAACCGTGCTTTGCGATAATGGTGATAGCAACGCCGCTTAACTTTGATTTTGCAGCCAGCTGCGAAACTGGTTGCGTTTTGCTTTTTTTTAATGATACGACTTAACACTGATCATAAGGGGTTATCACCCCAAAAGAACACAAGAATAGAGAAGTGCTTACCCGCAACGCATCACAGGGTAGGCGTTAGCCACGCAGGCCGATAGTGAAGAGCAACGAACACTGAAACATGGCACTATACCTCGTAGTAACTGCTGTGTTCGGTCATCGTCATATGGAAGCGTTACGTGATGGGTGAAAAATGCAGATTTGTACAAAGGATCAGACAATTGAAGTGAGCAGATGTAAAAGTCGGGTGAAGGTGCAACATCGTTTAATGAATGCATACAAATTGTTTCTAATCACGACATCAAATGTCCTGGCGAAATGGAGAACTTGATTTGAGCCAACACTTACATTACTTGGAACGTATTGCAAAATTCGAAAGGCGTATTGATACCAGACGGTGTGTACTTGCACCATAATTGACAGACATACAGTACATTGGCAAACATCACGCATGGAACCGAGTGTTCTTAACTGCAGTAGATCACTGAGAAAAAGTGCCTGTGAGTTTGTTTGCTGCACAATAAAGTGATTTCACATGTCTCTGAATGTTTTGACCTTTTTGTCGTGCCCGGCTTAACAAACAGTTAAGCAAAGTAAACAACGAATAGATATGGACCCGAAATTAAAGATATTTTGAGCTGTTGTTCTTCGCCGTGTAGGTTTTATTTGGTGCAAAGTGAGCTTGCAAAAAAAGACCATTTTTGAATTTCGATTGCAATTTCTTCATTTCATTGCAAACGATGCAAACAACTTTGCAGGCTTAAGTTATGAAGGTATTTGTTTGTTGAGATGCCCTTACTGACTTATTAACTGAACGTTGATCTGTATTCGGCTACAGAAACTGTAATTTTAAATAAACAATATTTATATTGATGTTTTTTTCTTCAGTTACAGCGACTTCCAAGCGTATTGCAGAACCAAGAAAAACAAAACTTTTATATGTAAACCAGAGAGCGGATGTCAGGGGCGTGGCATTTTCCTCACCAAATACCCGAAGGACATTAAACCAGGAGAACACATGGTTTGCCAGCAGTATGTGAGCAAGGTGAAGCAGCCGAAGCTCTTTCTTCCTACTGCACGCTTTTGAATCACCTCTGATTTGTTCTTCTTTCATTTCAGTGTTTGACAATCGATGGCTTCAAGTTTGACTTCCGCCTCTATGTCCTGGTCACGTCATGCGATCCTTTGCGCATATTCATGTACAAAGAAGGATTAGGACGTTTTGCAACGAAGAAGTACCAAGAACCTAACAACCACAATATGGTAATACTACATCGTTTTCTGATCTCATCCCCATGGTCCACTGTACGCAACCTAGCGGCTTTTTTCGTAGTTATCAGGTTATGGTCTGATATTTTCATTTTTTAACGTTTTAGGCTGATGGGTTCAGTAATGGAGCGACGCGTTTTTTTTACTGTAGGTTTCATTTCATTTCGTGGAATGTCGCATCATCGGCGGAACCACCGCAGACACGTGAAGCTACTTGTTTCAGCTCATACGACTGAACGTTGCAGTCTTGTAGAATCTGACAGGGTTGTTTGCACTAGCTGTAACTGTGAAGAGGTTGCCGAGAGCAAAATCGTGTCTTATGTCAAGGATATTAATTAAACTTCACTATACGGGAAGCGGTTCTTAAGTCGACTCAAATTACTCCGGTTGTATTTTTCTTAGACAAGCTTACGGTTGATACAAGCCGCAAACCTACTTAGGAGCAAGGTTGCCTGGGGGGTGCTACCCGGGGAGTTTGCTGTACCTACAACCAGGGTTGCCAGGTTGTCCCTTTTGCGGCCAAATTTTATAAATTTGGTCCCAAAGAACACTTGCTGGCCCCAAAATTTTCGTTTGTCCCTTTTCCAGGTTAGATTTTTTGTTTTGATATCTTGCTTTTACTTTGAAATATTGCGAAGTGTTTGGTCACTCTGACTGCTGCCAGTGATGAAATACCATTCAAGGTGAAGATTAGCATCAGTGCTAATGAACGATTTATCTCAGTGTGTGGCTACACATGGAAATTAAGTTGTTCTCTTACTATCTCTCATCATGTAGTTGTTTTGCTGTTGAGATGCAAGTGTGATTGAGGAACGTTGCCATTCAATGCATAACTAAATATGAGTTCATGTGACTTTGTCATTACTGGTACGTTTGGAAAAAATGGTTGACCCTCTTTTTGGCCCCATGTCTTAGACTTTAGCTCTTTTGTGGAATAGATTTGACCTCTTGGCAAAAAGTAGACCTGGCTCCCCTGCCCACAACCACAGATTCTCACATGACCTTGGGTATTTTATGAGTGGGAGGGCATTTCTTGTGAAAGTGTAGCAAGCAAATGTTGAATGGACAATAATTTGTATATTTGTTTTTTATTCTCCATAATATTGTCCAAATGATGATTACATTTCTAACTTATTGTCGAATTGGTTATTCCAGTTTTATTATTTCATGCTCAACCAAAGGCGTTTTAAGGTGAGGGGGCTTTGTGGACTTCGCCCGGTTGCTAAGTGGGAACTTTGGTCTGGGTTATCGGAAGCGATGTTTTTGTCATCGTCACTAGTTGGTGCTTAACTTTTATATCAGCTGAGATGTTGCAGTGCTCTTGCGCTAATATGCGCTTGGCAAAAGTTTATCTATAAAGTTCGAAGTTTTTCTGAAAGTCTTGGTCTCGTGGAAGGATGTGGCGGCAGATTCCTACGATTGTTGGCTGTTGGCGCGACGTTATGTGCAGCAGTGAGCAATGTTTTTTTTCGAAAGCAGTTATTTCTTCTGATAATGAATGCAATCCGCATTTAGCTTGTAGCTGAGGTTGCCGGCCGGAGTTGCCACGTCATCTATACCGTTTGTGCGGCGTCAGCTGCACGGGGATAAACATCCACTGTGTCTGTTTGACAAACTCTAAGCTGAGCACCGTATTCTTGTAATGATGCGAAAGGAGAGCTGTATTTTTCCAGTTAACCTGTAAATCCTTAACAATCGGCTTTTTGAAAGTTCACTCCCCAGTGGAGTGTCGCAGTCTCACTCATGTTGATTGCGCACTTCTACACCATTGGCTTATACAAGCGGGGTCAGCAACCTTTTCGGACTACTGGGCCACTGCAGGGGCTCAAGAAGGCACAAGGCAAGAAACAAGGTTTCCAAAGACGTTGTTTTTAGTTTGTTGTATGAGTCAGACAAAACGTTCATTGAAGACATGCACGACAACCAGTAGGAACACTAGCTGCGTGACGCAGTTTGCCAAAGAAACAGGTGCAGGGCATTGTTTTGGAGACGGTTCGAGGTAAGCGCACGGGATCTTTAAATTCGCAAACGCTATTGGTCGATTACTCTTAAAGCTTGGCTGAACACTTGCATACATATTAGTTCACTTCATTTGCAATTCACAAACTAATCAGACCCATTCCAAAGACTGGCTGGGATACAATGCGCTGCAACTTCCATTCAGAAGCAAACACTGCGAAACCATCACGCTCAGTCGCAATATAAAATGCTGTTGTGGTGGACACAGAAATGAAATGAATACAGCAATCACTCATGCAGCATCAAAGCTCTCAGTCATACATCAGTTGATTTCATTCAAAAATAAACTAGTTCAGTGAGAAACATGACCTTGCATGTACTTGGAGAGAGATGCAATGTTTGGTTCCATTGATGAGCAGTTCACTCGTGTCGCACTGGTGGCGAGACAACCCTCCCATCAACGCCCAGCACCAGGCTGGGCAGGTCGCAAGTACCGTGTTTCAAGTCTTCGGCATGACCCGACCGCGAATCGAACCATGTCTAGCAGCTTTGGTGGTGCGTGCCCAACCTACTCCACCAGGGATGTGGTTGTTATCAGAACGCACATGATTGAAACAATGGTATTTTAGGTGCCTGAATGAAATGATCATTGGGTGAGTGCGTGCATTCCTGTTCTTTCCACTACCCGTTGTCGAAACACAATCTTGACCTTTGCGAATGGAGGAGGACATTATGTACTGTACCACGAAGAATAAAATAGAACTTTTTGCAAAATTCTGTCACTCAAGAACATTGGTTGCTGGGAAGGAAATTGATGGACATGTTGTCTTGATGTTATAACAAAAGAAAAAGTAAGCAAAGCAGGAAAACTTGGGTTGGGCAGTAAGAAGCGAGAATCCTGAGCAAACAGAGCTTCATTAAAGTTGTCCTTTGTTAGTTTTGCAATTTCTTTCCACCCTTAGTTTTAGACGAAACATTGCTTTTATCTATTGCTCGTATTGCATGCAGCAAGAACGTGTGGTGTTTCTTTTAGCTTGATTTGATTTGGAAGCGTATAAAGCAGTTTACTGCCAGTAATTTTACCTAAATTTAGCTTTGAAATCATTTCTACCAGAGTTCGAAATGAAAAGCAGTCAAAATTCATCTCTTTTTGGTCCTTGGCTATGTCCAATGTTGACATGGAACTGATTTTAGCCACAAATTTTTAACTGGTTGTAGTTGCAATTTTTGTGCAATGGGCGAGTAGCAGAGTTTTAGTGGCACGAACACTTGTATTCTTTACATGTTCCTAGTGACATCATCGGCTTAGCGGCTTTGTTTGATTTGAGGCTATCATTCTGCTGCCAGCTGAATTAAACGTATCACAGCCAACGATTTCAAATCTACTGTATGTCCGAAACGTTTAGGTCAACCTACCGGCTTCGAAGGCGATTTTTTGTTCATTTGATAGAAGTTCTAAACTCGGTTTGCGTGAAACAGTCCCAGCCCAGTTCTGTGCTATCTGTAGCAGTCCATAAGGAATATTATTCATGATTTGGTTTTCGGCCCAATCTCAAGCACAGAAGGCATTCATTATGATTTATATACGTAAAAAACACCAGATTTTAGCAAAAGGGTTCTCTTGGAAGACAAAATTAGCACTACACACGTTTCTAATTTCAAAACTATAAAGAAGGTACGCATTTTACATCGGTGTTATCTTGGTTAGATCACGCGTTGATCTTACAACTGTCTTTTATGCTGCACTGTTATTCATCAAATAATGGTCTCGTGGCTATGGTTCAGACTCTACTTGGACCATGGCTGTTGCCCAGCTTTTGTTCTTCACAGCTGGAAATATATGCCTACAATTGACAAATACAGATTTAATGCGGGCGAGACCAGACCAGTTACACACAACGCAATTTTCTTAAACTGGTTTCAAAAAGGACGCGTCGATCCTTTACAAGATTGCTTGTACCTTGTCTACATTCTTTTTTCATGGTCAGTGAATACATTTCTTTAGCAGCAATGGGTAAACTACACATATCCACAAAAAGACGAAGAAAATAGAAAACAATACTCAAAAGCACTACATTTGATTGGAAAAAAATACGGTCTTTACTGTATAGTGCGTTATTTCTTTTTTTCTGAGGCTAGGACATAGACAAACCCTAAGGTTTTCTGGCCAAGATGCCCTATCTCAAATGTATGTTATAAGATCAATATGCATACAATAAATTAAGACAAATTCTCACGTTCCAAAACAGAAAAATGACAAGGAATGAAAACGCAAGAAATGGAAGTGATACTTAATTAAATTTAACAGGAGCCAACAAACATGAGACTACGTTGTGCTCACGTAGTGCTGTGAGAGCACGATGTCTTGCAACTGTTTGCGAAAACGCTTAAAGGTACAGCCTTCAGACTTTTTCCACGTCAGCCCAGAGGGAAGCTACCCAACAAGAAATTGTTTGTTTCCAGCATTACTTCAAACTCTTTGATGATCAGATGTAAACTTCTTGTTCTGACATTGCAAATTTTGCAATATCCCAGCACTGTATTTTTTAGTTTCAGACTTATTGGCAAACTGTCTGTAGGTTTGTGTCAGCTTTTGATTTGAATTATTTTTCTGAATTTTGTGCTTAAACTTAAAATTTTCTGTCTGACCGTTTTAGCACCATCAATGCAGTGAAACGTTTTGAATGGAGCACTCTCGAATCTCAGTGAAAACTAATTTGGTGATTTTCGCGTCAACTGTTGATTTTGTTCAGCTCAGTTGTAGATTCCCCATAACGTCTTGATAGACAAAGCAAGCACTGCCTGTTCACTGGCTACGGATTTGTAACCCTTCACGAAACCCATGTGACATTTCAAAAATTTAATGACGTTTCTTGCTTCTTTCATGACGTTTCTTGCTTTTGTACGTCAGATGTTGTTTGATGCAATGTAACGATTGTCAGGTGAAACAAAATGGAAGGTTGTCCTGATGAAAGCATTTTGTGTGGTTTCAACTAAAGAATATTTGAGGTTGGAATCTATGAAAGGTCACTGCTATTTTTATTTCTGATACATGTTTAATACAGGATGAAGTTTGCATGCATTTGACCAATTATGCTATAAACAAAAACAGTGACGATTTTGTTCGTGATGATGAATGTGGAAGCAAACGAAAACTTGCCACTGTTTGTTCTTGGCTTGAAGAGCACGGCTATGACGTCAAGAAAATGTGGATGAATATTGAGGTACAACTAGTTCGATTTCGCGTTAAAATTTTAGTAGAATTTTTGATGAACGTAAACATAAAAGAACGATGTTGGGTTGCACAATGTATGAATATACATTAAAACAATATACCGTTGGTACTTTTCAGTTTGTTTAATATAGTTGATAAAAATCTTTTTGTGGAAATTCTGTTTGCATCTTGTTGAGCTGGTGATTTGTTGCATGGTTTCCAAGTCTTTGTATGTAATACATGGTCAAAAAAGATGTATCCGTTTTATTATCGTTATCATTTCATGTCAAATTAACCCAAGCTCTGTTTTCCAGGTAAATCATAGTTAGAGTTTCAAAGTTTTAGTTCCCAGCTTCAATAGATCAAGCAGCAAGATAATCCGTTCAGGAGAGGATCAAGATTGTTGAGGCCTATTTCGCAACGAAGTCGCGGGTTGTCCAAACTCAGTGACAATTCCGGAGGGACTTTCCGCCAGAAACGCTCGAACCAGACTCCACAATAAAGCGCCTCCTGAACAAATTCAGAGAGACGGGGAGTGTACAGGATAACATCATCGGTCGCAGTGGCCGGCCACGGTCAGTCATGACAGATAATCGTATCGTGACTGTGAGACAATGCTTGGAGCAGTCACCAAGGAAACCCACGACGTTTGTCCCAGGAGAGAGAGATCTTTCAAGGACTTAAGTTATGCGCATATAATGCACCAGAATTTTCACCTGTTTCCGCACAAGATACAGATTATACGACTTCAGATCGTTGCAAAAAGGGATGAGAGACGTGCCTTTGGGCAAAACATCGGTCAGTGAATCGAAAACCATCCTCATTTCTTGGACTTCATTTTTTTCAGTGACGAGGCAAATGTCCACCTTAGTGGTCACGTGAACAAACAGAATATGTGCTTCTGGATCAGGTTCAGCTTCATGAGCATCAGTATCGCCCACTTAGTATGGAGAAAGTGACTGTTTGGCGTATGTTGGCTCGTAACGGCATTATCCGGCCATACTGGTTCAAGCATGCTGATGGACGTCCGGTAACTGTGAACACAGAGTGGTACATTGAACTAATGAGAGGAAAATTCATCCCGGCACTGAGGTGGAAGCGAGCAGTGGATATGGATACTGTGATTTATCCCAGGATGGATCAATACCGCACAGCTCCAATGGTTGACTCGAATACCCCGTCGTTACTTCCCTGGAGACATGCTTATCTCCTGTAATACGGACCACCCTTGGTTCTCCAGACCCATTCCCCTTTGGATTAGTTTTTGTGGTGGTAGTGTACCTTAAAAGACTATGCTAACAATCCCCAAACTATTGATACGCTCAAGAATAACATTTGAACGGAGATCAGGAGGATTGTTGGACAGGGTCATTACAAACTTCAATATGCAAGTAACCTCAGTGATTCAGCGCAAAGGCTCTTGAATCGAGCACGTTATAAAGTATTGAGCTGTGGTCGCAAAGTGGTGGTGTGCGAGGAAAAAACTAGATGTCTACAAGACATGCCAATGAAAAAAAAATCCAAAGTTTTCCTTTCAATGCAAAATGTTACTTTGTCATAAATGGATACTTCTTTTTGCACCACTCTGTATATACGTTACCAAAAGTAATGGTTGCTCAGAAGTGTATGCGATGCTTGTTCTTAGAAACCCAGTATTGCATTGCTTATGTGTTCACTCCCATCACTGTTTCGGTTTTGAGCTCGATCAATAATGTCGTACAAATATTTCTGTTTGTTCTGTGGCACAAAGTCGTGGCTCCCTAATCATTTTTTGCATTAAAGGGTGCTATCTGCCAAAAGATGTCAGTGTTTGAATTTGTTTCTACCTGTATTCATCGGCATCTCACTTTCAGAAAGAACTGCTGGCTTAAGTTTTAAATCAGTAAAACTCGCCCGTGAATCCACCGCATTTGTTTGAACTAAATGGACTTCGCAGTGCATTGCGTTTCGTAAATTGTTGTAGTATTTACATAACATAAAGTGTACGGTACGCTGTTTGTGTCTGACATGCCCGGTAAACCTTTCGGTGAGAGACTTAACACAGCAACTTACACAGAATTGCGCAAGTAGCCGTCCGCAGCTATTCATCGCCCTCACACTTTTCATTATTATCTATGTCACCGGTGTGCTTTGCGTTCTGACGCATTTTTGTTGCAAGGTCAATTGTTTAACACAAATAATTTGCGTGAATCCTTTCTTTAGTAATTCCGGGCCTCGAACTGTGCGCAGCCTCAGCTATACTGTTTACTTAGCGTGGAAATGTTGCTGTATGTGCTTTTACTTATTTCCCAGGACGTGGTGATCAAAACTCTGATTTCAGCGCATCCTATTTTGAAACACAATTACCGAACATGTTTTCCAAACCACATACGGGGAAGCGCTTGCTTTGAAATTCTGGGTTTCGATGTAATGCTGGACAAGAAACTGAAAGCATGGTTGCTTGAGGTTGGTATGGAGCTTTTGTTATGAACTGTGGTCTGAAGTCTTGTGAAAGAGCTTGCAGTTAACAACGGTCCATACGTTGACTGTGTTTACTTTACGCTGCAGGTAAACCACTCCCCATCATTTCACACCGACGCAAAGCTCGACAAGGAAGTCAAAGAAGGCTTACTGTACGATACTTTCAATTTGCTTGATCTTCGGTCCGTAGACCGAAGGAAGTGCATGGAGGAAGACAGAAAAAGGGTTAAAGAAAGATTGCTTGCTAAGCCTAAGTCCAGGGAATCCAGGTGATTGATTTATTCGATGGCCCAATACTATGTTTTGCCGGTTTTCATAAACAATGCCTTCATGCTTTTGACTCGCTAGGTAGTGACTTTGTCAATCGTGGATTATTTCTAGAACGTTTTCATGAATTTTCAGGTTGGAAGAAATTAAAACAACGCAACAGCAATATCTCGAATCTTTGGAAAAGTACGAAAATGAGCACATGGGTGGTTTCCGTCGGATATACCCCTTCCCTGGGTCGGAGCGCTACGACAGATATTTTGAAAATAACTGTTCACTGTTCCAAACCACAGCTGCAGCAAGAGCTCGCGAAGACGCTGCCAGGTAAGACAACATCTTTTACTACTATGCTTTTTCAATTTGATCTTCATCCAAAACGTTTGATATGCAAACAAACTTTCATCCAAATGCTCCATGTGTAGCCAGGTGACGTGTAAAGGAGATCTTTGCGTTAAAGATCAACGCAACATTTCATGTTCAACGGATTTGACTGTCAGATGTGGTTAACAGATCAAAATCAGTTGTGACTCAGTTATTTATCTATTCAACTTTCTACATTAGCCATCTAACACACAGCTAATAGTAATATTTTACCAACAAACAACGTATGTAGAAGCTCCTAATACCCTGTTAAAGATGGGCAGAAAATCGTTAAAAAAGTTGTGGAGATTGTTGTGAGGATTGAGATTGATTTAAAAGAGAGTAATTCCAAATAAACGAAAACTATTTTGTTGTTCATGTCCGTTTAGTTTTTGTTATTGTGTACGTAGCGGGCTTAGTGTTTATTCGTAGCAATGTGCTCAAATTTTGGAAACATAAAGAAGTAAACGGCTGCCACACATGCTGGGGGGGCGTCAACCATGGTAAACCGAAGTTCTCTACCTATGTCAGTAAAAGGTGGGGAGGCAGCTCATTGTGATGAAACAAATCGAGACAAAGACATTTTATTTGGCAATCGCTCTCATCACCGAATATACCAGTACAGTACCCGCTAAACGACTGCAGGTCCACAATGTAACCAGTCCAATAGCAACACTTTCCATTACTGTAATTAAATACACAAGTGCACGATTTGCCCAACGAAAGACCAGCGAAATGCTTAGGTTTGCATTTGCAACCATTTCACTTCACAGTTGTTGAATAAAATATCTTTAATAAAACTGTAACGTAATCACTTCTTTTGAAGAGCTATAGACGTATTATTCAATGTCGTGACATTGGTTTAATCATGAGATTGTATCGGTTCCAGTAAAAACCTTTCACAGTAAAAACAGAAACGTTGGGAGCTGTGAGATTTTATTTTTTTCTGGTCTAATATTCCATAATTTGGTTTCTTTGTGTGTTGCATGCCTCCCTTTGGATGTTGTTTAACATAATGATGTTCATAACGCGCTTCTTGTTTCTGGCGGGTGTTAATTTGATTAATGAGATAAAAGTATGTATTCCTTTTGTGTAATATGTGATGGGAGATACTTGTATTCTAGATAAGTGTTTTCCCAGTTCGGAACTGTATCTATAATGAAATCCACGAATTTAGGCTGAGTGATAAATTTTTTGTTGGAATGTGCTGATTTCCTATAATTTTTGTAAGACTTCGACATGCTCTATTGCAGGGCATGGGCGTCGGAAGGTTTTTTTCAGGGGGTGGCCACTCGGGGATTTTTCCAAAATTTTTCCAGGGGGGACCAAAAGTGGTGAAATTTGCTTTTTACCCCTCGAAATTGAAAAAACAACTTTTTTTTGCTGAAAATTTCAAAATCCAGGGGGGACCAAGCCCCCCCTTTCGACGCCCATGTCGCAGGGGTGACCAAACTTGCTCTATGTATGAGCTGCATATCGTAAAACCCAAGTTACAAAGGGCCGCAACATATAAATCTAAAAACACAAATTGATTTGCAACCTACTCTTCTGTGACATAATTCTTTTTGGAACGACTTGCAAAAGTAAAACTGTACGACACGCTAGCAACCACGGAACCGTTTCACAATATTTCTACACTTTGCAATAGAAATTGAAAAAAACAAATATATATTTTTCTTCGGAAAGCTCAGAGCCGCAGTTTGGCCCCCCTGCTCTATTGTTTACCTCAGTTAAGCTATCCAAAGTTGTTTTGTTGCATATTCCACATGCAAATATAACATATTGTAAATGGCTGTAGAATATAGAAAAATACACAGATCGCAACAGTTTAACATCAATGAAATGCTGAAGTCTGAAAAGAATAACACTGCCGTTAGTTCTTTTGTTGCCTGAGTACTTCATATGGCTGCTTTACTCAAGATCAGAGTCGATAAAAACACCGAGATATTTAACATTGTCTACTTAGTTAATGTGTTGCTTACCAAGTAAAATCTGAACTGATGACAGTTTGTTTGTTTTTTTAGAGAAATGCGTATAATTGTTTCTCAGTGGCGATTGATAGACAATTTATTAATTTGCAACCACAAGTTTCGATTTTCTGTAGTTTCACGTTCACCAAACTCCCAAATCATTCAGACATTAATGAGGTAGAAACAGAGTAGTCATTAGAGGTATTATTGAAAGTTTGATGCGAATGAAAAGACATTGGTATACATGAAAAACAATGCGCTACCTCGGGTGGATGCGTGAGAAACTCCATGACGAAGACTGGTTGTGGAAGGTGTACTGTGGTTGGCGCATACACACTGTTTCCTACTTGTTAAATGACTTGCAAAATGTCATTGACGACACTTCGTATGCCGCAGTGACGTAGCTTACCCAACAAGACTTGATGATTTAAAGTGTCACAGGGGTTTTTCAAGTTAAGAAAAATATCACAGCTATAGGGATTGTCAGCATCCTGGGTTAAAAGATGATTATACGAGTGCCAAAGATGTTGAGTAGTCGCTTTGAAATCCATGCTGTTCTAGACAAAGCACCTCGTTTGTGGCAAACCAATTTTTCAAAGATCTTAGAAAAGAGGGATAATTACGAAATAGGTCTATAATTTGAAGTATTGCTTTTATTACCAGATTTATATACAGGAATTACTTTGTCGTATCTTAGGTTATGTTGAAAAAATCCAATCGCAATGCAGTAGTTGTAGATGTGGGGCAAATATATGGAAATTATATGTTTGCTCAGTTTTATCATAGAGACAGGATTTTCGCAAGGGTTGCTGAATGTTGATGGGATAAGACAGGGTTTCTCAACCAGGGGCATGTGACCCCCCGAGGGGTGACACAAGCACACCTCTGCTCATCGCCTTGTTTCTGTTAGATGCTGATTGCTACAAAATATTTGCTAGAGCAGGGTCGATGGGTGTTGAGTGTCTCTGAAGTGGGGCCACGAACAACGAAAGCTTGAGAAACACTGGATTAAGAGTATTTTCTTGAGAGATAATGTATTCAGATAAAACAAATGTTAAAATAAAAGTCTTTAACAAATGGCCCATTTTGATCTCTACAACTGGTAGATGGGAAGCACTGGTACTAAACTGGGTCCCATGTTAGCGAAATAGTTAGTGAGAATATCAGGTACGTTTTGTGAATTTGGTGAAGTTATAGAAGTGGCGGGTGATTTCAACGTAGAAATTGTGGAAACACTGCATTTGTTATGAATTCCGTTAATTTTATCCAAAATTTTGTCAGGTTGTGTATATTTTGCTTGGGCTGGTTTCCATAATGCATGATTTTGCTTTCTTTCTTGTTATGAGTCAAAATGTTTTTGTGTTATTGTTAATTGTGGAAACAGACAACACCAATAAAGCTTAAAACTTTGAGTACAATTACCTTGTGGCGGCTAAGGAGGCAATTTTCCGGTCGTAAGTGCATTTCTTCCAGTCTCTCCCATGCGCATAAGGCCCCAATCCCCGGTTCATCAGTCCCTGGTGGATTTCTAGAACGCCAGGCCACTAGACACACACACGTTATCCAGATGTTTCCACCCACCAGGGCGGTGTTGTCCTGACCGCGTGACACTACAGACCTAAATTTTAAGAGTACCCGGGAATGACGTTTGCACTTGTGTCATCGGCCACAAGAAGTAACAACTGTCTTATCTGAGTAATGCTGCAGGAATACGACACCGATGGCCGCTTGTAATTAGCCATCAACTTGCCATCAACCAGCAATTTTGTGTCCATGTCACGTGCATTTAAACAAAACTGTTCATCGTGGGTGTTGGACGCCAGCAAGAGAACGCATTGCTGTCACTCCTTGCAGTTTATATGAAGTGCATTATCAGTCACAGCCGAGTTGGCGAGTGCGTCACTCTTGGAAGCAGCAGGATCGATTTCCTGATTTTTGCGAACGATTTGTTGCTGTTGTTTTCACTGAACAGGACTTGCAACACGCTCTTGATCGGTTGCCAGCTGCTGCGTACGCACATGTGGGTTGGTTTGAAAATACGAAAATCATCACAGGTGCAGTGGCAAGCCAAGTGTCCCTGAAAAGTTGGCGAGACAGATACTGCTTATTATTCTAACAAGGCTGAAGGCGAACATGGTCACATCCGACCTGGTTTGACTGCTCCTTTGTGCGGAGCCGCGAAACAAGCAAAAGTTGCTGAATTCCGTGAGGTATGCGATGTCCCTTAGGACCCCTGGCCGTGAGATTGCCTTCGAAAGAAATGAAGGTTTAAAATAGTGACGGTGATTAAATAAGCAGAATAACACAATCAGGAGATCCTCTTAAAATTTCAGAGCTCAACGCGAAGAGCTGCGGATTAAGCAAGAAAAACAGGAAGCAATGATGCGTGGCCGTCCCTACCGACCGGATTTGAAGAAGGAAGCTGGGGAAAGCGCATCAGATAAGAAGCATCATTCTGGGACTGTCCCGTTTCGTCACAGACCCACCACGAGGCAACTGACGGTCAGTACGAATACCTGACTGGAGTCTCATATCCCTGTTTTACAGCCATGATTCGAAGCAGTTTCAAACATTCGTAACAGACTTTGTCAAAAGTATATTTTTTAATCATGTGTTCATTCCCAGCTTTCCTGGAACAAAAGTACAAACCACTTTTATAAATGCTCAGCGCTTTCAACTTTCAGAGGTTCAGAGTAAAGAGCTTATGAATCTGATCCTATATATTAATTTGTAAACCATGTAATTGAACATTGTTAGACCATCTGTTTTGTTGCAAATTTTATGCTCTGCTGGATTATTTTTCTGCCGCAGTGCGGTCATCGCATATTAATGTGCTTATTTTAGATAACCTGTTTAGTTGTGAGGTGTTATCGATTCTGGTTTCATTTTTGTTGCTAACGTCTGCGCTTAATCGCAAGTCTGGTTAGTTTGGCGGATATTTCCGCCCTATGGTATATATTTATTAAGTAAAAAATTAGTGTATGTCTCGTCTTTATTGTTTCTAACGAGACATCACCTTGGGACAGACGATAAGTCGCACTCCCGAGGTTGTTGTAGTGGTGGACTCGTCGAAGCCAGTGGACATCAGTGAAGACGAAGAGTTGGAGCGGATCAGTGGATTGTTGCAAAGAGATTCCCTGATACGTAGTCTTGGCGTTGTAGAACAAGTGCATCGCTTGTTGCATTGCACACCAGGAACTACTGGAATAACGAAATCTTCCGTTCCACAGGTAATTTTTGTTTTGCAAGACACGTGATATCTAAACCTTTGCATGAAACGCATGGTTGCACACATGGTAACGGCTGATGCAGACTCTTTTACTGTACTCCATTAAAATCATGGGAATCGCCATCTACAAATTTAAATACACGGGCTTTTACAATGCAAAACTTTTCATGAATTCTTCGTTAAACTTGAATGTTTGCAGCGGTGTGGTTGCATTGTTTCATGTTGTTGGTGGCAGTAGCATTGGTACCACTCGTGGAATCGCTTTGGTTTGATTACTTTGACATGCGACAGTAGCTCACAACTCTGGCTGTAAGTGAGCATCCTCTCCAAAAACAAGGTTTAGTTGATTTCGAAATTATTCAAAATTATCATGGATGAACATGACGCTGCAATGTAGTAAATAGATACCTGGTTCCCGTTGGTCAAGGCACTGCGTGCAGTCAATATCAGTGACGTCAATATCAGTGACGTTCGCAGAATCGCTGCGTAATTTTGTTTGCGCGACGTTCCCCTTGATTGATTATTATCGAGCCTCAAGTAATTGCCAGGCCGCGTTTTGCTTCTTTCGCATTCCTTGGCTGACGAGTCGTTGTTCTTTTACAAGGACCGCGAAGATTGGTCCGTGAGAAAAAGACGAAAGGTCTTTACGATTCTGCAGCACAAGGCTGCCACGAAAGACATAAGGTCTTTAATTCTTGCAGGTCTTTAAATTTCGTTTTATCACGTTTTGTGAGCAACAATTTGCGGGCCCCGTTTCGTGGGCTTGTGATAATAAAGTTGGAACGTGCATTATTCGAATTTTATGGTTCTCTTGACGTGGGCCTGAATTTGAGTGTCAGGAAGCTACAATATCAGTGACGTCAATATCAGTGACGACAATATCAGTGACAACAAGGCACAGCAGGGGGGCCAGATCTATTTTTTGGCCAAAGGGCCAAATCTAGTCCACAAAAGAGCTAAAGTCTAAGACAAGGGGCCAAAAAAGGGCCAAGCATTTTTTCAAAATGTACCAGTAGCTACAAAGTCATATGATTTCATATTTAGTAATGTATTGAACGGCAATGTTCCTCAATCATAATTGGAGCTCAACAGCAAAACAAGTACATGATAGGAGATAGTAAGAGAACAACATAGTTTTCATGTGTAGCCTGAACTGTCGCCAGAAAGTCTTCAATAGGGGGTCTTGTCACTGAAAATTTGATAAAAACTCCACCATTGATAGTGTTTCATACTTCAGTTTGGGGGGCTTGGTGCTTTGTTTGGGGGGACTAAGCCCACGGGACTGTGTGTAGCCATAAACTGAGATAAATCGTTCATTAGCACTGATGCTAATTTTCACCCTGAATGGTATTTCATCGCTGGCAGGAGTCAGAATGACCAAACACTTCGCAATATTTCAATGTAAAAGCAAGATATCAAAACAAATCTAACCTGGAAAAGGGCTAAAAAAAAGTCAAAGGACCAAACGAAAATTTTGGGGCCAGAAAGTGTTATTTGGGACCAAATCTCTGATATTTGACCCCAGAGTGTCAACCTGGCAACCCTGAAGCACAGTGACAAAGTGGTGTCAGTTTATGTATGTTTTACCTTTTGCATCAGAGAGCAGTTGAAGAGAGGAGTTCCTCTTTTCTTCCCTCGAGCTGCAGCGTCACAATGGGCGTTTGCGATCGAAGTACGTGGTTTTGGAAGGAGGGCGCATTGAAAGAAGGGTTTCAAACTCGGAAACCTGGAAGGAAGCCAAGCGTCAGTTTAACGTCGGCAAGGCAGAGAACGTTGAAGGCTGAGCAAAACTTTACTTTCAATCGAAGCCCACGTGGTCGCTTGCCAGAATGTATATCGAGCGTGACTGACGTGGGCAGAGCGCGTAGCGTGGATGGTCGAAGCTGCTTGGCGGGTATCCACCATGACAGACAAGTTTATTCGAACAGGAGGTCTGCTGTAGATCGTCGTTCTAGTTTGAAATCCGCCACGCTAAACAGAGGATCAAACCATCCTCTTTCAGCTCCAACCAGCTTTTTGAAACTTTGCAAAGGCAGTTTTGCTGGAACAGCGAACCGCAGGGCGACTAACATCACTTTATCTGACATCACACCAGTCACCGCTAATTGCATCAATATATCGTCGAGGAGGGATGATCATAACAGCGGAAGGAAAGTTAGCGAGGAATTGAATCAAAACAGTGAGAGTTGTGGCTTGCGCATTAGTTCCTGGTAGTTGAGTTTGTGTCAGTAGCAAGCTTGTGTATGTACTGTGATTTGGTTGTGGTCAGAAATACTTTCAAAACCAGTGAACCTAGTTTCGTCAGAAGTAAACAATGCAGTTATTTCAAGCTCTTCTAAATGGAATTTCTCTGATATTTAGTACATTATGATAAAATCTGCTTCTTCATACATCAGATCGCCTTTACTTAAAGATATTGCTTTTGGTTAAAAAGATGCCGACACCCAAAGTACCAGAGCGATCTTGTTATTTGCCACAGTCAATATTTTTTTGAAAGAGTTCGAAACCGTGTCAAACGATTTCTAAAAGTGTAACAAAATTTTTGAAATAAAAAAGAATGACTAAGTGAAACGAATTTTCAATGCTATGGCAACCATGGCTGTGTGCAATGCTTTGAGGCGCACACCCTCAAAGCAAACTTCCTGGTCGTGCAGTGCCATACAGGTCTGCTACTTAGCAAAGCTTTCTAATATTTTTTAAATTTCGTTTAGGAACTCAAGGAGGCAAAGAACAGCATCGACTTCCGCCGCCAACATCTGCGAAACAGAAGGGATGACGTCCCCCCCATTGTAATAAACTCATCGTTTCGAGGCAAAAATGACTCTTGTCTGACGATCTGTCGCAATTCATCAAACGGACAAATTTATAGTGGAATGAATTCCACCAATCATCCATCACTGTATGATTCGAGGCGACCGTCTCACGAACACATTAACTGCTTGTCTTCAGCGCTCGGTGCCAGGGACAGATCCAGGTCACTGCGTGCTCATCCATCCGTGAACGCTACCACCAATCAGAGCATGTTTCGACCAACCTTCGCTAGAAAGACTCTCACATACGCGCCTGAGTTTTACTGCAGGAAGATAGAGGACCCAGCCATGCTGAGTCCGCATATCGATAAGTACACGAATTCCTTGCCTAAAAACGGTTTGCACGGTGTAGTGAAAGACTTTTCAGCGAAAGACAATAGTTCCTGCAACGGCTTTTCTTTCAGCAATGGAATTGTGGGAACAGTCCTCCCCGCCACAACAGCGCCTGGATTTTCGTATCGACAACCCAATAACTTCGCTGTTGAGTGGCCACTGACCAGCAGTTCTATTAGGCTTTCGGCCGGCAAGAGATCATGCAGTGCTCTGCCCAGCAAACATAAAACATCCAACGTACTTTCGTAGCATGATTGAATCTTTAGAAACGTACAGCATAGCGGGAAGCTGTGTCGGTGAAATAGACATGACAGTAACGCAGATTGCAACCCGTGCAAAGCTATGCAGCGCTGTAAGAGCACCAATAGCGACTATGTGTGATAGACGACAATGCAGAACAAAAGTTGCTTGTGTGAATGGTGGTGGTTAATACCAACCTCGTTTCGCACAACGACACTATATTATATATTCAAATATGTATGCATTGCACGACGACACAAAAAATATACTGAAATAAAAGTCGGCTAATTTTTCTGCCACTTTCCCATGCTGGTTTCATGGAGCCTAGTTTCAGATAATCGCTGATTTGGTGTTCCAACATTTGTCTGATGCACATAGCGCTGTACTGAGAATGTTCTAACAATCAAGCGATGTCTCACTGCACCCAGGTTGAATAGGCTGATTGCTATTCGTGCTCTCCTTTAAAGATGATATTGCACAATTTTACGTTTTGCAGTGCGCTTCAAATCCATCTTGCCTATGCGCGACTAAAAATAGGTTTTCCGAAAGATTTTCTGTGTCTTTTTTGTTTATATCTTCTATTTGATTCATAATTTTTGTACCATTGTGCCTGTGTAGTGCAACATTTAGTATAGTAACGTTTTGGTGTTTTGCAGCACTTAAGTACTTCCAAGTCTCCTATAAGTGTTTTTTTTACTCAGGCGAGGCTTGATAAGCCAACTGTTTGTATCCATCTTGCATTTAACGCCTGGATCAGACTGTGCCTTTTTTCACAGTGGAAAAAACTTGTTTGGGGTGTGTGGCATTTTTTTCTTGAATTCATGTTTTCGATGGTAGTCGGTTTTTAATTCATTCATTTTTCATCGGTGGAAAATCGCTTAATACACGGTTTTGCATAACCATGGTTATCCAGGGTGTTGTCAGGGCCTCAGCGGACACGATCTTCTTTGCATGCGTTACGCAACAGATAAATGTTTGTCTCATCCCACCTATATTTCAACCGGTGGATCCATAATGTCTTTTTGCCTGTTATTAAGTATGCTGCAACTTTGCAAAACGAGTCAATCAAAACCTGTATGGTCCGCAAACAGTAAATGTATTGTTTGATGTGGTGCAATTCAGCATTTTCAGAAAAAGAGAATTGCTCCAGGAAATTAAGCAAGCGCGAGATTTGAAAACCCCAAAACTGCACAAACCCCAGCTTTTCTGCAGTTCTGTGACGACATGTTGCCTTGTTGATAAGCATTTACCATTCTTTATAATAAAAGTGCCAAATTATCATGTCTGCTCAGAAGTGCGTGTGTCTGTTCATGTTTGCTCAGTGCATCACTGAATGTTTTGCGTCTAAACATTTTAATATTTTTAATGTACCTTGTTTTTAACGTGTCATCCATAAAACCTGCATTCGTCTGGCTTTATTTCTGAGCAGCTGTGTTCAAATTTAAGCCGGCAAATGAAAAGAATGCTTTCATTGAGTTGACAAGTTTTGAAAGTGTTGATAGTGAAGTTCCAAGCTTCTACTTTACATCAATACCACCAATTTATACTTTGCCGCACAAGTGCTTGTGAAAATACCCATGATTCGTGGCAAGATCTGGAATGGAATGGTAATGGTTTATTGTTTCATATGACTCAGCCAACAAGCAGAAGCACCATAAAAGCCATCGCATGCAGTAANCCAANCATTAGGGAACATTAGAGCAATTGAAAACACAATGGCACAATAGCTGATCGGTGTAAATAAAGACGGGCGCTGTGTCATATAGGATTGGCGAAAGACCGTGGCAGTCATCTAGTCAACCAACCCCGTTTATCACTTTTTGACAAGTGTTGAGAAACAAAAGTTGGATATCA
>JGI24158J21664_10003282_pt1 | contig 20222 bp, 8 predicted proteins | sample Ectturendosymbi3_FD_21664 | JGI IMG/M metagenome (IMG submission 21664) | reverse complement strand
CCCTGTGCTAAAGTAATAGCTGCATTTTGTTGGAACTAAAATTAAACACCTTAACATAAATTTCGCAAGGTGTTACAAAAACCTACTTTAACTTAAAAAAAAGAAAATTTACAGAAAGTCCGCCTCTTGACAGAAGCTTAAAATACAGAGCGGTTGAAAGAAAAATTTTATACTTGGAAATGAACATAGATAAATGGATAAACACTGAAAAAGTCTTGAAATTTTATTCCTTGGTGATTTCAAAACATTCGTCATATTCAGAGAAAGAAAAGGGATTCACCATTATATTTGGTTTTCAACTGAAGTATTGAATTTTTCTCGGATATCTCTTCCTCACATAAATAAGAGAGGTTCCCAGGCCTATGATTTGGTGAAAGCCAAGTCTCACCACATTCAGCAGGTCGGCATGTCTCGTCAGAAACAAAACGGCGTTTAAGGTCCCCAGTCTTTGCAGAAGAGTCACTTGGAATGAGCGCAGTTTTGGAAGCTTTCGCAAGTTTAGAATTAAAATAATGGGTTCAGTTAATTTAGCAAAATGCTCCATGGTGAATAGAACCAAGTTGATTCAAATAATAAACACCGACAGTTATGTCGTAACTCGGGCAACCAAACAGGGGCGCGTCCTTGAAAACGCTTGGAAGCAAGTTGCAAAATGATCGTATTGCGAAACATCCGCTTGGAAATAGTTGGGTTTCTTGAATAACTTTAGTGATTTCTCCTCAAACCACAACTGATGTAATGAAGGAGCAATGAAGTGTAACTTCCATCCATCAAGATATTGAGACAGCATATAGTTTCGAATCGAACAAACTTTATGATCGCAACTGCCTGGTGGAAGCGTCGAACCACATAGGTACTACAAAGAGAATGTTCAAAGCTAACTATGCCAAGCTAATTTATAGACATGTTTTCTTTTACATACTGTATAGATACCTGAATAGACATCCATGAAAATCATCAAACCAGACAGTGTTTTGTGTTGGATGTTTACTAATATTGTCACTATTGTGGATTTAACTATGATTATCACGAGGGCAAACAAAAGTCAATAAAGTCAAAAATTTTCTGCCGTTTTTAAAGTTTTTGAAACGTCCACAAACCAAATTTCACCCTCATACCATGAGGGATTCGAAGTTATTAGGTCAAAAAAGCCAAATTTATCATTAGGTCAAAATTTATTGTTAGGTCAAACTTTTTTTGAAGCACAGTTTTTTCTCTTAAATATCGATATTTCATTCAAACTACAACAGCAGACATTGACATGCTTTTGCAAGTTTAGCTGCAATTCTGTAATAATAGTGGGTTTATTGCGATTTCTGACATAACAATGTTGTTTTACCCACTACTGGACGATCAAATTATGTAAGATAGGCGTGGTAGGCGAGAAATGTGGTCATACGGTACTTGTTTTGGTAAATACTCAATCCATTATGCATTCAGTATTTCAGCTTAATGATGTTCTCAGGTTTGACTCTGCTGTAGTTATTAATGTGCTTATCAATATATCATCCCCGAAGTTAAATCATTAATTTTTTTAAATTTCGAAGCTTAGAGTGCATGAATACACTTATGGATTAACCTCAACACCTAAAGCTGAATTATTTGCAGTTGCAAACGCAGAAAATTTATAGGTCAAAATAAAGTCAAAATGCATAAATTATTAAGTCAAAATTTTAAGTTGTTAGGTCAAAAAATTGGTTGCCCTAATTACCACATTTTACAAAAAAACGTTGAAGAAATTAACCAACTTGTCTTTAAAATTTGCTTTACCGTAAAAACGTCTTTCCCGTTTCTTCCTCCATGAAGTACACAACCTTGATCGAAGCTCTGCATCTTTTCAAACATCGAGTTTCTTTGCAATCTACTGCCGTTGTACAAGAAATATGCTGCTCTGTCCACTCCAATCAAGCTAACATGGGCGTTAGGTGCACCTGCACAAATGCTGGTTTTAAAAATCCACACCCAAAGCGTAGGGTAATTGTTGCTACCAAACGATGAATTACAGTTCGCCACATTTTGCCAAAAAGCGTTATTTAGGTTATTTTTCAGCAGCATTTCTTGTATTTTTAACTTTATTTACACTCATCCTGTGCTTTAGTTTTTTGTATTATTCATTATGTCTTGCATTTGTCTCAACCTTTGTTCTTTTTTATATCGGAGTCTTACCCGGACTCCGGGAGAATAGATCGCCTTTCGTAGGATGTGGAAACTGCCAAGAAACGCTATTTTTCCAAGTTGGGTACCTTGTTTTTCCGGGGATATCATCGGGGTGTTCTTCTACTGTTAGTTGCTGCTAGAGTTCCCATTGCTATTTATGGTTCTACCCAGGCTTTGATGTTCCACATTCTCTGTATTTATAATTTCAGATCTTGATATTTTTCCATTTTCTCCCTTTCCTTCTCTACTATGTGTGTGTCATTTCGTGCTGCTACATCCATCCATTTTATCAACTCCTTGTTAATCTGTTTCCCTAATATCTTTTGCTACTAAGCTTAGTTTACGCATTTGTGTTCGTCTATCTGTTCTGGTCCCGAAGTCTTGCAGTACTCTAACTAGGGACGAATCCAAACCAGGCGTTTGGGGGGGCTGTCAAACGAGGAGTTGTACAATTGCATTGTTACGGTAGGTCTTAATCCATTGAGCTAATCGAGCGCGTTCAATGCATTTTTGTCACACAGCGGTAAGTTGTTTGCTAACGTATACATCTATAGCTATTTACACACTGCATTTTATGGTTCAATCAGGTGCTTAGTTCCGTCGAGAAACTCATCCACTCACCTTTATATTGCAAACCNACGATGCAGACACACTGCGAACCCACGAACTGCACTGACAGCAGCCCTGAAACTGTTTTTTCGTTTTCATTTTGGAGACTTGTAAAATCTTGAGTCATTAATAAGTTTTCCATATTACATTCCTATTTTCACTGCTGCGTTTCCTTTCGAGGCTGTCATCAGGCATTAAAGAAATAAACTTGTAAAGAAGCAGACCAATTTCGCACAGTCCAGTCGAGAACCGCGTGAAGCGAAAGCAACTGCATTTGTGATTACATAACGTAAGGTTGGGCAGTTCTCAAGTGGCAAAGAAATAACGAAACAGTGGTACTACAGTATTGCGAAACAATAGCATTGTACACGCAATTCGATAAGAGTTTGGGTTAAGCACGGCACGTAAATCCTGACGTTTAACCAAGAGAAAAACATTGTTTATTTTAGAGTATCTTATTATCTCTCTTTCTACTTCCATGGGCACCAAAAGGGCCGCATTTGTGGCAAAAGGGCGCCACAGACGTTTGCGGCTCCACAAGCATTTGGAAGTTGCCCCAAATTGCTCCCCCCTGGATCCGCCACTGACTTTACCCTTGTTTTCTACCAGTGGTTTTGTTAGGCAAGATGAATGCTGTCGCGTTGATTTTGTACTGCTACCAAAACCTCACTTTCCGGAGAAAGGCCGCAGCGATTAAAATAGAAAAAGCATTTTAATACAACGTTTGGTCATACAACGTTCTTGATTAATTTTCTCGCAGGTAAAATTATTTTTAAGTTTTGAAAGTTTTACTGATATTTCACAAACATTCAAAAATGTTATGAGTTGATTTACGGAGTTCACTGATGCAGGTTAATGGTGCACCTTTGTTTTGGTCCTGGTGCGCTTCTACCTAAATTCACATCAAAGCGAAGAGCTTTTATCTGCGACGTTTCTGCTTATTTCTTGGCTGTTACGCACCGCATTCATTCCCCCAAGTTTTCCATGTACAAAGGCGTAATGCGAATGCAAATCAAAACCCCAGCGTCACTAACAGTTTGGCATTGAAATGGAAAAGATGAATCACAGAGCAAAATAACAAAAAATAACAGAAAAATGACGAAAACAGCTTTCCCTATTGGCAAAAATAGTCTTTGACACTGTTACATTACTCTGAAACAGTGTTCACCCCAAGAACATTTTTCATTGAGCAAATGTTTGTTTTAGTGAGCATGATTGGTTTAACGCTGATTTATAGCAGAGTTCTAAATGAAATACAAACTTTGTGAATTTTTAAAGTACAAATCTTATCAAAATGCCAACAAAATACACGTAAAGGAGAATCGGGAATTGTATTAGAATCGTTCTCACTCTGAAGCTTTGTGCTTCTGCCCAAAAAATGTTCGTGATTATTTACTTCTAAATTTGGAATGTTGCAAGCAAGTGCGCGAGAATGGGATTTATGGCGCAAATGGTTGGTTGTACTGCATATTTGCGCACCTCAGAGGTAACATTGCTGTGCAACCGTCTCTGATATTGTTAGTAAACGTTTCATTACTGTGAAAGTACATCCACGTTCCACAAATTGTCACTGTCAGCAGGGAACCGCTTTGGATACGATGCATAGATTCAAAATATCTTTTATGTCAAGGTCTCATTTTCGAATCATATAACTTGGAATCGAGTTCATTCATGTTTTGACCAAGAGTTCGGTCGATTGTTTGACTGATCATTGACCAAGACTGACTAAGCAAGGAAATGTCTTCATGAGTCGCAGATCATCACTGCTTTGTCTCGTCACAGCACGAATTCAGAAATTTAAACTAAGCTCAAAAGTTAATGCTGTGGTTCTTAGCCTGGGTTCGACGGAGCCGTTTCAGGGTTTCGACAGAGGTCCTCTGAGTTACAAAATTCAGGCTTTTGGTTATAATTTATTATATAACTAATGTATAGGCTAGCCTTTGTCAAAATAGAACAGTCTTCAGTTCCATATACTATCGCGACACTGCCTATGTCCTAAACAAGTCAAGGTACGGGAAAGGAGATTTTGGAGGGAGCTTGACTAAAACCGCGGCTAAGATCACGGCAAGCTAATCACGACACTCTTCACTGTACTATTAAATCGCTTCATTCATGTGATGCAACAATTCCATTATAATTTTGTTTGAAGGGTATCTTCACTGCACATACTGCGCTGCACGGAGAACTATCATCGCTAGAGTTATTCCTTTCATCAGCTTATGGCAAGGAAAAATAAAGTTGAAGTTATCTAAATGTTATAGGTTATGTCAAATGTAACAGGGACATCATCGTCCACGTCCCGCCACTTTTCATAAATCGTAAGTACGTAATATTGTGCAATAATTTCCATTTTTTGCTGTTAGCAAGTTATAACTCTCATCATAGATAAGTAAGCTAAGAGTGATGCTCCACACATCACTTTCACGCATCATTGCGCACTCGTATCAAAACTGTTGCCGCCAATACACGCTTACGCTCTCAAAATTGTTGTTCAAAGTGTTAATCACGTGTGAGGGTGCGCTCTCAGTCATTGCATTTTTATGCAGCCGTATCAAAAAACGACTCGCGATTGTAAGTCCTTCTCTACCCTTCTGAAGTTTGTTGGCTATCTATTAACAATCAACACACAGACGACAACATAGAGCTTCAGGAAAGCGAGTTACAAAAGCATACCTTCAGCACAACATATCTTCATACTTTTTGGTGTCACACCAAATGGGTATCCGCGCATCACTAAATTTACCCATATTCTCTCGTCTTTCGTGATAGCATATTTATGCGAGCATGCGTTTTCTGTACGGGTGGATGTTAAATCACAACACGGAAGAAACTTCCTTGTAAAAAGGACATGGAATTGCTCTTTCTGAAAAAAAGCCACGAATCTTCGAGATTGTTTCATTAACCTACCTAATCAGTAACCCATTTTCATTCCTTGCTTTCTTGCTGCTATTTTTGTTTCTTTTTGTCATTGGTACAACAAATTGGGGTTCGAAACAAGCTTTGAGAATAACGTAGGTGTTCGGCGGGTTTGTAAGGTTAAGAACCACTGAGTTAATGTTAGCCAAACCAAGTGCCTAAAAAGGTTGAGTTTTCGAGACAAGTCAAGCCACCTCAATGCTAATTGTAAGTGGAGTCAAGATGCTTAGTGATAAGTAAAGTGATAAGTAAAGTGATAAGTAAAGTGATAAGTAAAGTGATAAGTAAAGTGATAAGTAAAGTGATAAGTAAAGTGATAAGTAAAGTGATAAAGTGATAAGTAAAGTGATAAGTAAATAGCTCGAGTATTGTAAGAATTACTACAAAACACGACACGATTTAACACTTTGACTAGAGTGCTTACACACTTGAAATAAATTAATGATGAATGAATGACGTAAAATCGTCGTCATTGTTTTGAATTACACCGACTACTACCATTTTTATCTTGCATTGCTACTTGTCTTTATACTTCCACTGGCTGCCGTTATGCCAGAAGATTAGGTCGCATTTTATATTGCCATCTTACAGCATATTAATAATGTCAGTGTAAACACTTACAATATCGCACAGACTCAACCCCACACTTTCATCAACAGGTATAGCAGCTGCAAGTTCGCCTTGCAATGACTAGAATTGAACTACTTTACACACGACGGGTTTACAGTGACAATTAATGAAATGCAAGTTGAGTTATTTCTCTACGTCAAAGAAACGACCATTTGTCAGTGGAAGTTCGTCCTAAACTGCAGGCAATCCCAAATGCGTGAAAGTGGACTTTACCTCCTCGAAGTGTGACCTGGAACGAACTGCCAGGTAAGATTTGTTCAGGGACTGTTGCGGTGAGCTCCTGCAAAATAATGAAAACATTTTCTGATTGCTGTTGAATTTAATTTCTGTAAACTGCCGTTAATAAGCATTCAACATTAATTTACACGTTTCACAAAAAGCTATGCTGCACTTCTCACAATGCATTTTTTTCAAACAATAGTTAAAAGAAAGACATATTTAAATGCATGCTTTCAAATGCACATTTAGTTAACTGTTGCAGCAAGCAACAATTCGTAACAACCTGAAAGTGAAAATTTTCTCCTCAATATTGAAATTATATGTGGAGGTAATTTTAGCTCACCATGTCGAATACATTACCTTGCAAGCAGACGAAATTTATCGTAAATTCGATGGCATTGGCTCTGCATGTGCATCCCCATTAATCAAGGAAGACTTTGGCGACGCACTGTACTGTCTGCCAGTGTCTGGAATCAATACCAGACACAAGGCCTGGCGACGCCAACGCCAGCTACCGGAATGCCAAATGACGTGAAGTAAGTCGAAACACAATGGAACGAACGAATTATAATTGAGGGCAAAGATTCATGTCGATCATTGAAATGAGCACCAAGAAGTACTTCATCAATGACGTTAGCCAATGCCAATTATTAAATAGAAAATGCGTTTAAGAACTTCTATTGACTGTGTTTCCGTCATACAAAATACATATTTAGGGTGAGAGTGTGACCTGAGGCAAGTTAATCGAAAGCTGTTAAAAGTCGGAATACTGTTATTTATGTCATCAAAATACCCTTTGTGCCACTTGTGAAAAAAGATTTGCTTCACTCAGATCTTACCAATTCGCAATGCACTTGCTTTTGTCTCACTTTGAGAATGTATTGACAAAAATGTGATGGAATTGCAGGCTTTAATACTCCACCCTTACACATGTCATAATTGGTGGAGTCAGTGTCCGGAGCTTTCGCGGGTTTCTGTTACACGTCCCTCCATAGTGATCAGCTTAAAATTTAGTTATGTTGGAAACTACAAGCTACTTTATGAATCAGAATAAAGACGAGCAGGAGACCTTCGTCCAGAAAGAGAAGACCTTGGCAAGGAAAAGAGCGACAACTAGGCGTCCAGCCAAAAATAGATAATTTTAGGAGGGGACTAATCAATAATCTTTGAGAAAGATGACCCAACCACACCCCAGGTTCTTGCATGATCATCACACAACCACAAGCACTACAATTCTAGATGTTCAATTTTCTTACCACCACCACTAGTCAACGTCGTGTTGCTTGGTTGGGTTTGAGCAGTGTCTTTGTACCAGGCTTGCCTATGGGACATTTTTTTCCGTTTCATGGCAACTACCTAGTGACTGTCCCATCNCATGGGATTACCACGATTCTAGTAACACGAAGTACATTATATTATGTCCATGCATAATGTATAGCCTCTATTAGAGTCATGTCTAAAATATCTAAAAGACTGTAATGAGGAGATCCAATGAATATTGGGTGATCCTTCTTTAGTTGTCATCCAAAAACTGGCTTTTTTTTCAGGAGCCTCGCATCTCTCCTCCATATGGCTCTAATCCTCTATGTGTGGATCTTACTGTGCTGTGAGCACAAAAAAAATTGGTATTCAACCTTCAAATCCGGAAAATTCCTGCTATATGGCGTACCATTACTAATGACAGGACACGGAAAAATGTGAAGTCCACTGTCCATTTCAGGGGACAAATCCCATTTCTATTGGCAAGCCTGCATTTGGCCAATGATCAGGTTACCTTCGCAACATCAATAACCACAAACTTCTCTTCCTTTTCGCAGTGATTTTCATTCCAATAACGCCAATCGTAAATTTTTGAATGCAAAATTGCAGACGTTACAGGAATGATTCTACATCAGGAATATACTGAAAGTTAAGCGCCGTTTTCACTGCTGTTACCTTGTGTTATTATCCATAAAAGATTTATAATTCTGCTCCATTACATAAGATTCAAAGGTCTTCCTTTGGGAAGCAAATCAAAAGGGGAACATCGCTATGATTTTGTTCTGGTAAAGTAGAACTCACAAAAGCATTTGAAACGTGCTTTCTGAAAACACGTTTGTTCCCTCCTTTCTGATATTCTTATTTTCTAACACATAAATTCATTATTTGTTTTATTTTCATTTAAGATGATCTTAAAATCACCTGCATTTAACAACCTTTTCCAAATGCACCACTGTTTCTAAAAAAGGAGAACCATTAAGGACAAATTAAGTGACAACTATCGACGCAGACACTACTTCGGTTTTGAGGCAAAAATTGTAAAATGCATGATTCTTACGGTCTTGCAGCGATTCACGACATTGATCCACAATGACGCAGACACTACTTCGGTGCCACTGAGATAATACGCAACCACGCGTATTGATGGAACCATCTTGTGGGTGATTGTTATTATCTCCGTACTACTTTGTGCGTTTCTTTGCGGAGTGTGGATTCCCGAAAAAACTAAAGTGCCTCTCGAAAGCACCTGCAAATAAATCAATTGCAGAATGGAAACAAAATAAGAAGACAGCACTAACGTGTAAGAAGTATACAACAAGGCTTTTTTGAAATAAACTTCAACAGTTCGTAGAGCTGATGAACATCGTCAAGTGAATTTGCAGATTGATGCACGTACTGTCTCACTAAACTCCTACGCTTGAGTGTGACACAGACCGGCTTAGTTGGTAGCGTTTAGGTATGAATGGCAATTGTTTGAAGTAGCTCCGCTGCAGCTTGGCAAAAACTGTATTCAACCAAAATATCTCCCAACAGAAAATGAATCATGCTCAACGAAATGTCCTCTGACTTGGATACGGCAGAAGAAAAAACAGATCGCGAGCATTCAGTAATGGATTTCATCAAAAACCACCGTGGAAAAAATGAAGACAATGTTTCAACATGAAAATTGTTTCAAGCTTTAAATCTTAGTTGGTACTCGCACATAAAAACTATACGGTGACTGAAACAACATATAACCTTTCGAAATTTGCCATAATTAAGTAACATGTTTACGGTGGTACTGTCATATATTAGTGCCGTAGATGTATCATATACAGGCAGAAGCAACAAAGAATAAGCTAAATTGCATTAAAAAAAAAACCTTTTTATATGTTTCCTTTCTTCATCAGATATGGCATCATTTAATAAGTGTTTCTAAAGAAAAAAGAAACGCAACTGGCTCATCCACTGTATTTTGCTTACTTGTACTTTCTGTTACTATGCTTCACCTCACTACCATGACAAGATTCCAGACATAAAATTATTTGGACACCTACATAATGGATTTTTAAAATAAAGTATGGAAAAAAAGATCAATGTGCCAATACTTCCCTGTAAAAAAACTTAGACAGCAAGTCTTTTAAAACGTTCTGAAATCAGGAAAAAATTGTGCTATTCCTACATCCTCGGTCTTTCAATATTTGGGTAGTTTCTTTTCCCAGAAAAGTGGCACTTGTTTTTTGTTCTTCAAATCCAACAGAATAAAAACGCGGACGTTACAAAATTCCCAGTGAGATGAGAACACAACACACTTAACTAAACGAGTGCTATTGTATTGTCTTTTTTTCAAATCTAAAACTTGACTTGCCAAGCACACACATGCTATATTTTTGGCTAATAAAAGGCAATCATTTTGAAAACTTCGTAAATATCTCGAAATACAAAGACATAAAAATAGCTCACTCAAATCTGTTCATACGTCTTGAGTTACCGCTTTTATTTCTATTTTTTCCTACATAGACATTAAGATTACTTACAAAATAGCGGATTTCGTTGGGAGTATTCTGGTCATAATCGAATGTTAGAGTCAGGTCTCCACCAACATCCACAATATGATTGTCAGCTCGAATCTGCAACAAAACTTCTTACTTAGACACAACAACTTGGTACTTTGAGTGTAAATTAGATAGCATTTTTAAATTTAGCTGCTTAGAGCTACCATATTTCCTTGACAAATATTTGTCTCACTGACTTGAAGAAAGTTGTTGCTTAGGGACACGTATGGCAGCACGGAAAACTGGGCTGTTGCTTGATCACTGTCTCCAAGACCGATAGCTTGTGTCTTCACAGTGATCGCCTGTACAAAACCAAAAAAATATCCCGATTGTTATTTAACGCTTAAGTGGTCAGCAGTTTTTCAAAAAATACGTACCTTGACTTGGGCCTGAATCTCGTAGCTGCTACTTTAGTTGATGAATAAACACAATTCACACTAGCTTACTTTTTTCAATAACATTTTATTTTTATGATTGCAGAAATCGGTGAAGCATCACAAAACATGTACATTTACACAGGTGGCAAGAAACAACAGAACTCCATTTCCGCCACCAGCATTTGACCTTGTTGACATTGAGAGACCGCAACTATTTTCAATGAATACCGAGATGGTCGCAAATCAAGTTTTAGCGTCCTTTGATTGTGGTAGTAAAGCGATTTTATACTATACTTTGAGAGATAGTTGCACAATTCGAAAGACTGTTTCAGTCTCTCAAAACACTTTAAAAAGATACTTACACCACTAACTCAGTGGCAGACACAACGTTCGAATTAGCAATAACACATGTTACGTTTTTGACGTTATACGTTAAGTTAAAGATTGCTTCAAGTCGTGCGTACAAAAAAAATGGAACAGTTTCAAGTTAAAACCGCCCTTTAACGACCGCGCGAACCAATATATTGGCCCGCCCTTTTTTGGCCATAAATCACCAGCCGCTAGAGCTAGAGAGTTGTTCAAACCCTCTACGGATTCAGCAAGTCTTGTAGTCAAAATCGAAAAAAAAAATTTTTCGTTTTGGATTTGAGCTTTTCTGGGGAGAACGTCACAACTAGGGGTGTTTTTGCGTTATTTATTTTGACCATCTTTGCCTGGCCCTGGGCGCCGTCCCAATGGGCCATTTTTTGGACTCAGATTTTAGTTGAAAATTAGGTCAAAATCTGCGTCTATAGAGCCCTTGATTAACTTTCTAGCATATCGGGAGCGACAATTATGGCTTATAAACCAAAAATTGACCAAACGTTTGCTCCCTCAAAAGCCACTCTGGGGGCATTTCACCCCAGGCAATAACTTGCCGTCAGATTGAGCTAGAGAGCTGTTCAAACCCTCCAAAGACTCGAAGGTATGTCGTTTGCAATAAGAAAAAACTTCAGTTTAGGATGTCTGTTTTTTTTTTCAATGCTTTATAATCATAGGATGTTTCTGTTATTTTTTGCTGACGTCAGCATTTTTGCCCAAACCTACCTTTAAGACCCGCAGGAGCTATTTAAATGACTTAGTTTACATTTCGGGACTTTGAAGGGTCCGAATGGGTTTTTAGCGATCCTGGTTCCAAGATTAGGGCCAAAAAACGTTGAAATGAATTAGGGAAATTCCCCAAAAGCACTCAGAAAAGCTCCTTACCAATTAGCTGCTTTTTGGCCTAATGTTTGAACCAGAAACGCTAGAAACTCAAATCAAGGGCTCTAAAAACGCGTATTCTCTCCTAGAATCCAAAAATACTGCGAGCCAAAATATTGGCGCGTGGATTGGATGATGACGTCATATAATTAACCAAAAAACATGCCCTTGTCATGATCCCATTGGCCCAAAGACCCCCACCCAAATTTTAAAAAAAAATTTTTTTATTCTAAACTACACGACGCCAAGTTTGCCCTGAAAGGGCAAATTATGCCTTTTCTGAACAGTTTTGAATTAGGCCAAAAACTGGGTTTTTGACCCATAATTTTGGCTACAGGTATGCTAGCAAGTCAAAATCAAGGGCTCTATAGGCGTGGATTTTGTCCTAGTTTAACAAAACTTTGAGCCCAAAGAATGGGTCAATGGGTTGGGGCCCAGGGCCAGTCAAAAGTAGCCAAAATTTCTAAAACATGCCCTCATTGTGACGTCACCTCCAGAAACCCCCCACCAAAAAAGAAAAACGTTTTTTTTCGATGTCAACTGGAAGACTTGCTGAATCCGGAGAGGGTTTGAAAAGCTCTCTAGCGGCTGGCAATTTATGGTCAAAAAAGAGCTGGTCAATCGCGGCCGTTAAAGGGTTGCGCAATTAAACTACGATTAACTTAACGTTTATGGGTGATGAAGCACTTGCATATTTTACTCATAACTAAGTCTTTATGCTATGTTGCCATTAATTGCAAATCAGGTTGGTTAAGCTGCTGACTGTAAACATGCGATTGCTCTGTGATAACATGCACCGTCAAAGGGAAATCGTGCCGCAAATTCTGCCTTGGACGAAAGGTCCTGCCACTGACATGCCAACAGTGCAGCATTCCCTATAGAAGTAGCCATGTGGCCCACGGGTAAACGGAGATGGGGGCCCGCAATTCACTCGTCACTCCACAGGGAGTACAAAGCGAGTCTAATGAAACTTTTTTCCTGCCTTTACTTTACAAAAAACGAGTTTTCAAACCACACGAGCTCGGTGTGGATTTGTGCAGCAACTTCGTCCGAGTTACTTTCCAATGCATGAAGTAGGTAAANTGATTGATTGATCAGTTTTCTAACAAAATATTCCGTTTATTTAAGTAACGAGTATAAAAAAAAACATACGCCACTATGTTGACTNCAGTTCATACAACAAATTCAAGAGTTTAATGCGTTTGGAAACTATCCCAACAAAGCAGACTGCTAGTGAAAAACCAAACTAGGATGTGGTAAATCATTTAAAAGAGTTTTCCATAAAACACGATTAGGCAGAAATTACAAAAATGTTTGAAAAAAATGACGCAATCATAAGACGTAGCGCACTTAATTGCTAAAGACCTGTAGTGATTACAAGGCAGAAGGTTAAAGCTCTTTTTAGGCAGAGCATTCTAGTTGTTAACAGCAAAACCTTGCCAAGAACATTTCAAACAGCTAAAAATAATTTTCCGATATACATTACGTTTTTGCAAAAAGAAATAAAATTTTTACAAGGATAAGATAAGCATAACAGTCGCAGTTCCAAGTAAAAAATCACGCTTCAGCTAAGTTGTTTTCAAAGCAAGTGTGATAGCATAGAAGGTACCGATAGAAAGTGTCTACAAAAGATTTATTGCCAAATGCGATTGACGCCGAAAACTGCACTGGCAGAGAAACTCACCTGTTGAGCATTGCCAATAAAATCCACCTGAAAATTGATCTGTCCGTTGACATCAGCTGATCTGTGAAAACTTCTTGCGCTGTCACCTTCTCCCACTGAGCAAAAAACTCAGCAATTATTCACACGATCCATAAAAAGTAACTGTTAAATGTCGAAAAAGTTTCATTATTTCAAAAACAAACACAAGTCCGCCTCCAAAAAACAAGTGGGCAGGTAGAGAAGCAACACGAAAATATCTGACTTCCGCCAGTAGCCTTTATTTGCAGTCTGTACAAGACCCATATCGAATTGTGTTCGAAGCTTGCAAATGTACGTGCAAAAGAAGTACATTTAGTTAGGGACGTGAAAACTGGTTATTTTCACGATGATTTTGTACGTTTTATGGTCAGAAGGGCCCACCAGTCAAAACGGCAAAATTCTTTTACGAAAATCCCTGGCAACAAGCGGCACATTATCGATCACAAACAAGTTAGCAAAGTGATTTGGTGCATGTAGCGCCGGCAACACTTGTTCTAAGACAGGGGTCTCCAGACTACGGCCAGCGGAGCCATTTCATCTGGCCCACGAAACTATTTCATCTGGGCGCAAAAACATTTTGCGAATATTAAATGAAAAAATAATATTTACGAAAGATTTGTTTATTTGACAGAATGTGACAATCACATCACGTAAGATGCCCAGCCCTCGATCTGTTGTGTAATGGTTTGTGCGGCCCTCTGACAAAAAAGTTTGGAGGCCTCTGTTCTAAGATAATGCACGTATTACTAGGTCACAACAGGCCTTGTTTGAAGAAACTAATATGAAATTTACGTCTCACAAGCGTAGCTGGCGAAGTACTTGGATACACAGCGCTTGCAGAAAAACTTCTTTTGCGCAACAGCAATGCTCAGTTGTGCTATACAACAGAATCTACATTGAAATGTATTGCAGATAGTGAATCGTAACCTGTGAGGCATCCTCGAATTGGATAGCCGCCTTTGCGCCAAAACCTTGATTACATTCAGTGCTAAAGCTCTTGAAATAACCGTCGTTTCAAAGTGCAGTTTTTCGAAACCACGAATGAAAAGTACTGTATGAAACTGAACGGTGCATAAAGCACAGGCAGCAAAGCATTGTTCTGATGCCAACTAATACATTCGAAGATGTACAAAGTCCTTTTACGAAAAGAGAATCCAGTGCCGCGCGCAAAATGCGAAGTTATCTATGTATAAAAGATATAGGAGGTGAAGTTGACAAGTCAAGAAACAACAACCGAGGCGTGTTTTGGCGAATTTTGTTTTTGCCAAAATACCTCAGCTTTCCTTGTCACACATAAAGTAACTACCGTACTTTATGGCAGTGCACTGCCATCAGGGCAGTAACACTTTCCCTTACACGAAATTCACAAAATTTATGCACCTTCCGATAGGACTGCCCGACAAAGCGCACCCTTTAAGTCCCGCGCAGACCAAAACTTTGGGGCAGAACCAGTGGCGTAGCGAGGCTAAGTGCCGCCCTTTCCACCCCTCAAATTTACTTACAAAATTTTAAAATAAAAGGAGATCATATTTCGTGCTTATTTAAAGATTTAAGGATCAATCAAGCTTCTTGATAATCACAATCAAACACTCACAAACTGAAATAAGACTTGTTTTTCCGACATGAGTTTTGCTTTTTCGGCTTGCAACCACTTTTCTCATAATTATTTTTTGCGTTTTTTTCTTGCTTTACATATACATCTACGAACCCGACATGATTCGCCAAATTTTCTTCTCTGCTGGTTTTTAATCTCCGGTAAGCCCAGCGCATGGTTTTTCAATAGTTTACTCATTCCAGGGGATCAAACGAAAAAATTAAGAGATGTGATGGCGGCATACCTACTTTGCAGATGTAAACATTTATGTATGTTATTTCGTGTAGTACCCCGTCTTTAACTAAAAAGTATATTTACTGCGTATAGCAGGCTATAGTAATAAATCGGATAATATGATCACAGTGATGTAAAGAACGTTTCATTGTTCACTTCACGTTTCAGTAGTGGTTTAATCCTCTTAGAATATATAAAAGGCTTCAAACGTTAACTCTGTCGGCACTTGTGCGGAGGCGGAGCCCTCTATTGGTGTGGACCAATTTTGAAAAACTATCAAGTTTAAAACCGGCTGTGTTTGAGAAGCGCTGGCTTACAGTCTTCATCGTGACTTGCGCACTTGGTCTATCTGTTGGGTTGGACCTCTTCCAGTTGCACGTGCATAGTGTTAGCCTTTGTTCGTTACCAACAGAACCATCGCCTGAAGGTCTTCAATTGTGGGACTTTACGTTTGTGCAGGGGGAATTGATATTCTAAAATTTGACGAAAAATCCACTGATTTATGGTGCTTTACATTGCGGGGCCAAGCTAAGACCCGTGGCGAAGGGACTGGTTACCAACAGACGGCTATTTCTAAAACTCCACGAGTTATCAAACCATGCCAGTTGGGACATAGGCCTTTTGGATGCTCAGCAGTGATTACAACGTCCTAAGTTCCACGGTAACTGCGTTGAACAACTTTATTCAGTACAGCCATTGCCAGTTGTACAACCAATCCGATTAACGCCTTTTTGAAGCCGTAATCACCACCGCATGTAAACATATCGTTTCCCTTTGCGTTAGGTTTTCAGACTGAAGTTTTTGCCCAGAGACGCCGGAACAGCGGTAGGGCATGGGGGGCAATAAAAGAGTTAAAGGTAAAATAGATCGTCACCAATTATGTTTGTTTCTGTTCAGCAACGATGTTGACCTCAAAAATAATAACAGAAATTATAGAAAATCATTCCGACGTTTGCGCGAATAGCTGCAATAAATTTGTTTCAAATCGATCTTAATAAACCATGAAACTACCTCTGATACTTTAACAAACGAGCATCTCCGCCCCCGTTTCCGCTTTATGAAAAGGCATAGGGAACAATGCCCCCGTCATGCGCCCACTCTCCGGCGTCCCTGTTCTTGCCTCAAATTCATCAAAATGAGAGCAAAACCTTTTCTAAGCTTCTCTTGTTGAGATATACTGCAAATGTTAAGTATTTATCGTTGAACAAAGGAGATCACGAAATTCACGCTGCCTATCCGCTGGCTCTGATTCACTCTACTTGCAGTTCAAACCGACAATCTGAGCTCAAAGTTACCCACGCAAACACACCAACTCCACTACCCCGCTTCAAGAACGTCATTCTCCGACATCATTACGTCATGCAGAAAAACAGCCGTTGTACTGAAACTGAGCAACATTCCCTTCGCAGAATTCTTCACCTCAACTGCCAAAATTTGATGTTGATAAGCCCACCTAATGACTAGGCTACAGCTTATGGCACTTATTGAAAATATCCCACTGAACATTACAAACTAGCATGAGATGTGCCAAGAAATGCTTTTTTTTATCATTTTTGCGACGCCAATTAGCGGCATGCCAACGCCTGAAACTGCTTCTTAACGTGGTAATTGAGGCGAACGATCTTGCCCAAGGAGCGTAACGCCAATTCACTCAGTGTGGATGAATCGGACACACAACTTCCACTTGAGAGGCGGACACTCTACCACTGAACTATTGCCGCCCCAGCAAAATCTTCGTTGTCAACGCCTAGGGTTCACGTAGGGTTGCCAGATGGCCGATATTTCACCGGCCAGGCCGGTATTTTACTGCTAATTTAGCAGAGGCCGGTAAAAGGCCGGTATTTTGAAAATAAATAAGTTTCCGTAACTTCTAACAAGAAATAGCGCAGAATTTCTCAATTTATGTTGACTCGAGNAGTGAAACTTGTGAGGAGAGTTCTTTCAGCGAAGTTTACTCTCCATATTTGCTGTTGTTGAGACAATCCTTGGTGCAATTGTCACGTCACACACATACCGAACTGTAATGAGCCAGCCAAAACACAGGGCAATTATAATTGTGGTTTAACAATACTAATTGTCTTTCTGTTTTCCCTGTGCCGCTTACGAAATACGACGCAGCTTAGATCTGGCACTGTTGACAAACCAAAATGGCCGGTATTTTTACAAAAAAAACGCATCAGGCAACCCTAGTTTCACGTGATGTTATGATGTGCAGTTGGAGCGTTAGTGAGGAAACAACGATACGAGAAAAAGGATTAAGCTAGCCTTGACCACTCACCGTGATTTCATGGAAAGCCTTTTTATTAGATTTTGAGAGGAGAGGCAATATAAACCGCGAACAACCGGCGCCTTAACGTTTGCTAGTCTGCCATCGAATGTCATCTCTTTCCCTTATTCCAAAGGCTTTTGATTGGGGTGATGGTAATGGCTTTATCTGGCGATGAAGGTGTAGGGAACGGGGCACAATTACCCCCCAAGTAAGTGTGTTAAAAACTCTGATTCAAGACAACAGTGGGGAACTTTAGCACATTGGATTTGACCCAGACTTCTAAATAAAAATTTCATCAATTTGCTGAATCCAGAGCCACATGTATTTTTTAAGCTTCTAAACACAAAAATTGAAAAGAGTCTACTTAAAAATAATAAAAAAGCTAGAACTTTTAAACTACTTTCAAAAATTAATTTTTATCGGCAAAGTGCCGCCCCCCAAAAGGTGCCGCCCGGGCCCTGCGGCCCTCAGGGCCCCCCTTGATACGCCACTGGGCAGAAGTTAGAAACAGATTAAAAAACTCTTACGAAAGAATCAGATTAAAACCCTCTAACGCCTGCAACTGCCACGATCGTAGCTTTTGAAAAAATGATCGGCCATAATTTGCGACCAGACTGAGCCAACGAGTCAGTGAAGACATCATCGGATCAGGAAGACAGCAACGCATCTTTTGAGGTATGTTGCTCGTGACGTGTTTTGGGGGAAAACGGGTTTTCACGTTGCCAAAAAAATCCGTGGCTTTTATTCGAAAAGCCGTGGAGCGAAAATTAAACACGTTGGAAATAAAGTTTCTACATACGAAATGTCAGTTATGACCGTCACTTTGCAAAAGTAATTGAAAGAAATGAACTTATTTTGGTGGGGGTAAAACGGCACATAGGCTAAAATTCTAGGTTTGTTTTTACCCTCTTTGGACATTTGAAGGGAAAATTTATCCTTGAATTTACCCTTCAAATGGGAAAATTATCCTTTAAATGTCCAGGAAACATCTGAAAATTGCCGAACAGGTTTCCTTCGTGTCTTACAACATCCTACAAAAGTTCAAGTGAAAATATCGAGGAAAAAACTTGCGGAAGATTTTGCATTTAATTAATTAGCCAATCCTCTAGGAGATTTGCTAGATAGTTTGTGGTTTTTAGGCCATAAGTTTCCAACCACTAACGTTACATAGTGAATCAAGCGCTCTAAATATTCAAATTTTTGTCTAGTTTCGTTTACAAGAAACAAAAACGAACTTCCCCATGTAGCTTTATTCAAGCCCCGATGACGTCATCTGAAAATCACGCGACTCCGCCCACTTTTTTCACCCAAAACGTTTCCCCACCGAAACAGTGATGACTCCCTTTGGTTCGAAATTTGTGTTAGTTGGGATCTTCAGACGTAGTCCAAACCCAAAAAACGTTTTGAAAAAGCTCACAGAGAAGCGTGAAAGGATTTTTTTGGAAAAATGTCAAACATCACTTCCGCAAAATCAAAAACTTTTCTCATAAATTTCAAATGCAAAGGTACCTTTTCTGAACTGATTTGATCGATTGCTGTCTTCCGAATCCGAAAATGTCTTCACTTACTCTCTAGCAGTGCCGTAGCAGCCTAACTCTGGCCCCCCCAAAACGCTTACAGGGCCCCCCTACTAGTGATTTATAAACAAAAATTTTCGACATTACGCTACATCTTGACGCCGAATGGCCTTCAAGACAAAACATTCTAATTGCAGAAACAAGTTTGGCAGATCCAGGCCCGTAGCCAGGTTTTAAGGTTTATGGAGGTAATTTACATTTTTAAGGGGGAAAGATTTTTGTTTTCGTCATATGTTTAAAACAAATTTTTCTGAGCGGAACAAAATCTGGGGGACACAAAAACGATTTGAGGGAACTGCTCCCGAATGCAGCCCGTGTCTGTGGACCTGGGTAGAACCGTCGCCAGAAAGTCTTCCATTGGGGGCTTCATGTTTGTGCAGGGGGTAGACATTCTGAAAATTTATATTTAATTCACAACATGAACAGCATTCGCAGATTGTTCAAATTAGAAATATTTTCACGCAACCCATAATAGGCATACCCATAATAGGCTCGTAGTTTCCAACTAAAATTTTTGAATGAGCTTAACAAAAGGAATTGGGTCGTAAAATCATTGTCATTTAATTGACGGCGATTATTTAAAGATGTAACGAAATGCAAACGTAAAAAAAAATTGCAGTCGATCAGAATCAATCCTATCGTTCAGTTATGAAAATACTATTATCGAAGGAGCAAACATGAGGCCGGTCAAAGCATGTGCCCCGCAATGAACGTTTTCTTTAATTTACGCAAATTGACAAACTTTACCATGAGCTTAAGTGAAAAATGCTTGTAAAGCGTGCGCATTGGGCTTATCACTGGCCGAAATACGCCTGCATAAACCTTGCTGATGTCTGGACTTGTTAATCACCTGGTGCATGGCACATGTTTAGATTAAGAACATCTTGTATCTCAAATCGCCT
>JGI24158J21664_10003279_pt1 | contig 20223 bp, 9 predicted proteins | sample Ectturendosymbi3_FD_21664 | JGI IMG/M metagenome (IMG submission 21664) | reverse complement strand
ATTTTGCCATAGCGAATTTGTTTATGATACTGGTAGTTTCTATTTCACATAGAAGTTCATGCTTTATACTCTTTAGAATCAGACCGTTCAGCTTGTTGAAAAGCACCAATCTTGCTTTGATAGTAATGCACTGAAATCAAGTTGCAGTGCGTAATTTCAGGAAATTTTTCATTCGAAACGATAAAATTTTTATGTGTACACTCAAATAAGTTTTGTGCAAGTGGTGACTGCGGTGCCCTACACTAGATTATTTCTCTGCGAATTGTTCTAAAAATTATTTTGTTTGTTGTAAGTCTACATCGCTGTTGCATTTACTGTATTATAATTGCATTTGTCATTATCTCGACTTGTTTCTCTATGTTAATGTTTGCGGTTTAGTTTTGGCTTGAAGGTGTTGATACTTCGCACTTAAATTGACTGTTATCCGTTGAAACAAATTGCTGGAGAAAAATCTAGAAAATACCTTCTGTATCTTACAGCAAAACACTGTTGTTTATTTGCAATGGTTTAGCTTACTAAACAGCCTGCATACCATGAATATTCAATCTAAGATCTTTTCAAAAATGCCATTTATGCGGATATTTCGTTTGTGAAAGGTATTGGTTACAAATGGGGTGTTTTATGTGTGGAATTAGGGTACGCGACTTTTCGGTGTGGCGCTTCGGTCTGAGCCGTTTTGGTATGAGCCGCTTCGGTCTGAGCCGTTTCGGTCACGAGACTTTTCGGTCAGGCTATGAAATCTTGCAGAAATCTTATATGTTCACTTTTTAATGCAAAGATACTTAAAGCAATGAAAGGTTTTATTATAAAAAACTACAAACATGATCCAAGATCCAACAGTTAATCAGCATGAACATACGATTTTCGTTATCATCAGTAAGCAAATTAAATAATTATCGTCATTTTCAATTAAATACAAATACTTCAAACTCATAATTACAATTCAGATTTAATCGCAATCATGACTCCTCAAAAGGGAGTTTGTATAACACCAGCTAGCGTGACATTTCGTCTGCCTATATAATCAGTTAAATAAACAAATGCAATCAGCTGTTTATGTACAGAAATGTCGTGATCAAAATGTCCTCAGACTGAAATGGCCAGACCGAAACCGCCCAGACCGAAACGGCCCATACCGAAACGGCTGACCGAAACGGCCATACCGAATCGACCAGACCGAAAAGTCCTGTTCTGGTAGAATTATGCCCTTGAGGAAACGCAAAATCAAAATGCATGAAATATCAATAAAACAACTGTTGTTTATTAAATCTATACCACCAAAATCACTGAATTTGATTGCTATTGCAATCATAGAGAAGATTTTATTTTATGTAGGCTACGTTCTACACGGCAGTTTCCTGATGCAAAATGACTTTCGTAATCCTTTGCAGTTCTTTGATAGATATTTTTTTGAAAATCGCTTTGGTAATCGTTTTTGCATCCGTCCAAAAGACACTTTGATAATAATATTCATTTATTTCAATTGTAAGACCAATCGTTTATTTGTTTACGGTTGTTAGTCATGGGTGGTTGACTTGTCAGCATCATACCGAACCATTATCCCTTCATTTGAAAGCGATGTCTTTGCAAAGTGTTTTTACACCAAGGTTTGACAAGATCTCAGGAATTCTGAGAACGTGGTTTAAAGTTTTTCCACGATATTAAATCCATTGAACTATCTTCATGCGAAACATCTGTATTGCACTTTGTCAAACAAAAATATCTTGACACCCAAACATTTAGCAGAGTTGTCATGACGTCTGTAGCAGTGGATCTATTTTTAATTTTTTTGCTTACGTTATGGTTCCAGTTTAAATGCATCCAGACTATTTATGATGCGTGTAGAGTGCTAAGACTGGTTTTATCAAATGCAAAGTGATGTTTGTCGTTTGAAAATACGAACAATATGTGCATGATATTGGTCAATGAATTAAATTCATTCATTCTTCCTTCATTTTCATAAGCGCTTTTCCTCTCAAAGGTCATTGGCTAGCAGCCCTGTGGGATCTCGAAATACGTCACGGTCATCGGCAACCTCTGATAGTTCTACGTGCTCCACACCATGACTGGACGAAAGAAGGTCGGAGATGCAGTCACAACAATTGGTTCATGGTCGCCCTCGGGTCTGCTTTCTCATTGGTGTAACCAGCGGTATAAGGACAAAGCCACCTGAACAACTGCCACCCGGACGGTTGCCACCGGACAACTTCCACCTACGGCAATTTCCAACAGGGACAATGCGCTTTAAACATCACATACAGGCTATCAAATCCAGTCTGCTTTATCGCGTTGCAGTCCCGTCGCCATGGGGCGCCACGGGGAGGGGCGTTGCTGGGCTTAGCCCTCCCAGAAAGCCCCAAGCCCTTCCAAATTGAAACATGAAAAACCATGAATTAGTGGAATTTTTGTCAAATTTGAATGTCAAGCCACCCCTGCACGAACGTAAAGCCCTCCCTCACAAACGTAACGCCCCCCTATTGACGACTTTCTGGCGACGGTTCTGTCGCGTTGCTGCACGTAGAGGAGTTTTCGCGGCACGGCGGTTGGGAACCACTGTTCTGTGGTATTGTAGCTTCAACATAGCGCAGCAAAAGTGCTTTGCAACATTGCTGTTGCTGCCATGTAAAACACAAATCAAAAGCTACAGTAAAACAAAAGAATGTACAGAACTTAAAATGAACGTTGAACGGGTTTGGCGAGGCGTTTGACGGTTTGAACTAAAACGGATTTGACGTAAACGGGTTTGATGAGTGCTTGAAATGAATAGCATGCGATAATGTGCACGAAATGATTTGCTGTGAAAAAATCCGAAAAGGCTCATACAAAATTAAGACGAACGCTCCTAGCATCCCCAGGAATGATCTCTCGCACCCTAGAGATTGCAAGTACTCCTGGTTGTGAATCAAATTTGAACTTACTACACATGGAGAACAAGTGGAATGAAACTCACTCACAGGAACGCACTGATCGTGTTCCCAGTATTACGTGTGGGAAGCATTCGAGGAACACTGTGGACATAACGATTTATCAGGTCTTTTCCTCACCAAAACGTTCAACATCATCTTGATCAATTGTCAAATAACGATGCTCTGCACCAATTTTCAGTTTTGGGTTTCTTTGTATTGCGAAATATCAGACCAGGAAAAAATTACAGTTGCCAAATGAACCATATTTAGCAATGGTTCGTCTCCAGAATAGACCTGCATTATCCTTGTAAACAATCAAAACAAAGGTAAAAACAAGACCTAATCGCATTTCATGAAATGTACAGTGGTGAATAGGAGATTCCTTAGGTTGATAGATGAATTGCTTTGAACCACCGGATGCAACTTAATTCAAAATTATTATTTTCAAGCTTGGTTAAAATATTCATCAAATTGTTGAGTTAAGATAATCCCTACTAAAAAGATTTTCAACCAACACTGAAGTTTGACAAACAGAACATCAAGAACAACTCTGCAATATTTCGAATAAAACTAATGTTTCTATTTGAAAACACAAGATCCGAAGGTTGTATTGGATATATTGAAGCAAATGAATTGTGAGAATGTCGGACATGAGTGCTCATTCTTACATAAATCAATAACTGACACCAGGGGCGCAAACAGCTCTTCATTTCGGGGGAGCAATTTTCATGAAATTTCATTCAAAGACGTCATCGTGCTTATTCAACCGCAATACAACTTTTTCGTAAACGGTCAAAGATAAAGTTCTCTTCGCAACATTTCCGAAAATGAAAACTTTTCAGTTTTAATCAAGATGCAGACCGAACGATCAGGACAGAACAAAAATTAGAAGGCTAGCCTAATACACGGGCGTACGCAAGGGGGTTGGGTTTAGAACCCCCCTTGAGCTTGATATTTTACAAAAACTTTATTTCCTGCGCAAAGGAGATTAATTGTTTTCGCATAATTTTTGCTTGTTAATTTGTCGTTTTAATGCAAATACCACGGAATGAATTTGTGTGCAAATTTCAAGGAACATTGTAAATGGGCCAAAAAGCAATAATTGGGTTTCGGTGGGATCTGCGTTATCGCCTGCGTCCAGATACCCTCTCACAACTTTTATGTTTAAGTTTGTGTTCCGCGATAGTTCAGTTTATCTGAAACAATTACCTTTTTTGTCTAATATGGCTGATCAGCGCAAGTGATGATCGCGTTGGCTTCATTACCAATTTCTGTAGCATGATAGAACTGTTGCACGAGCTCACATCATTTTGCGAAATCCGCCCATCAAAAACCTATATCCTGTGCACAGCCACCTTCACTTCGCAATTTTAGACAGTGTAAGCGCAATCCAAACATGATTTTAAAACTGTTTCGTGGTAGAAGATTTCAACCATAAGCTCTATTAGCAACGAAATTGGCTTAATTATTTTCACGATAGTTTGAACTAAATCTATTCAAAGCGAAAGCAGTTTCTTAGATTGATTTCATAACGTAGCCTAGGCCCTTAGACGAACCTCCTCCGTAAGTTTATTTACATGTTGCTTGAAGATCGCCAAAGATCCGCCTCTCACCAGAACCTCGTTAAAAGTTTTTGCACGGTGGCTACGTGTGTTCAGAAATGAAACAATGCTTATTAACTTTATGGTGGTTTATTACTGTTATTCATTTTTTTTGTAAATTGGTGTCTCGAACTTCCATTTGGGGGCTTGATATTCAACAGCTACCCGTAGTTGCATTTTGTAAGGCCAGCAAGTCTAATCCTGCAATCGCACTTGAAATCTCGTAAAAATGATATTCACGTGATGGGGCTGACTAAGTATCCCATAACCTTAATGGAGGAGTGTTATTTGAACAAAGTCCGGTTTTCACAATCAATATTCCTTGTTTTTGTAAACAGTTCCGATTTTAAAATTCCATTTCTTGTTTCGTCGTGGCGCAAGTTTTGTTTACAATTACTGCACAAATACTTCAAAACTATCTGAAGCACTTCCAAAATAGCCGGAGCCGGTAGCTACTGTCATAATGCCACGTTTCTAACATTTACTTTTTCGTCTACTATATCGGATGACGAGGCCAAATTCTTGCGAACCCATATATTGCTATCCTTTAAATTAGTGATGCCAGGTTATGTTGCAAAAACAAGCAAGTAAATTTGAAAAACAAGCCAAAAATAGGTAATTTAACCGAAAAACAAGTCCTAAATGCGTTGCCAGGAAAATTCAACAAAACGAAAAATCAGCAAGGAAATCAAACACAAAATCCGGGTGGCAAATCCGAAAAAACAAGCCCCAAATGGGCAAATTTTCACAAAATCACGCCCAATATGCCTTCAGGAGTACATTGAAACAGCAAAAGTGCCATAACATTTGAAAAAAAAGCAATCCGCAAAACAGAAATCTGCATAAAACAAGCATATTTCAATTAAAACAAGTCCAAAAACAAGCAACCCCCAAGTCTTCAAAAAAAACCACAACTCTACAAAAAACAAGCCCAAATTCGCGGGAAAACCGCAAGGTTGGCAACACTGCTTTAAATGTACACCTAATGCGTACAGCTGCAAGCAAATGGATGCGATCAGCTCCGTTGATGTGTTTACAAGCGCTGCCCCCAATTTGAATAAATTTTGAAGGTGGTACGCGAAACACTGTGTGGATCCCTTTCACACATGGCCGACGTTGTTGCCGACAATCCCTTTCCACTTACTTTGGTGCTCGATTCAGTGACTTTGTGAACTGATCTTTTCTGCACAAGTGCATGGCATCATAGCAATTCTGACATGAAGTTATCGTGTCTGTATTATAGTATTTCTGCGAAAACGGATGATTCAACAACAAACCTGATTAGACCTCGGTTATTCAAAGACAAAACTAAAGTGTCCGGCTGCCAGTGGCGTAGTTGTGCCGTTGAGCAATCGGCTTTTGGTCATGTAACCCAGGCCTGCACAACTCAGAAAGCTCGAAGGGCCAAATTATCAACATAACTTCGCCGCGGCCGCAAAAGTCTGTTTCATTTCGATGTGGAGATTTCGTTGTAGCATGGAAGAAATTCTGGAACGACAATTACCTATTCGAGGTCGAGCTTTTGCAACATTTTCTACAATTAAGAACGCAAGAAAAACTTTCGCGGGCCGTGTTTTGTGTAGGGCTGATATAACCGCACTGAAAACAAGCTGAACATGCGGTTGTCAGTTGTACATCATCACTGCAATTGACAGTAACAAAGCGCTCTTTCTTGCAATGGTTGTGTTTGCAGCCCGACTAACACCTGTGAAACTTATGCTAAAACATTTTAAAAGTTATCTGCAGTATGTACTTAAATTGCTGGCATCATGGAGTGAATTGATTGCAAAAGATTTATTCGAACAACGCATTTACGATAAATGCTTAGGATGAATACAGTTTTTGCTCTAATCTTGTAGTGACAGCAAAAGAACAACTGAATAGAGTTTGTTCTTGCGCAGCGTTAAGTTTAAAATACGCAAGCTTCTCTTGCTCAGGAAGAAACGATCGCGAATCAAAGGCGACGTGATGCAGTTTGTCCGACTGCAGTGAGAACATTGCCTAGGCGTCGTCATAACTCTTCCGTTATGCTTTCAACAATCGACGAAAGACACACGAGGCTTGAGTTTCCTTTCGAATCGTGCTCCTCGATCAAGGGCTTGACATCTGCAGGAAAGAATTCAGCAGAAATGAGTCAGGAGTAGAATGGTCGTGGAACTTTATAGTGTACATTAAAATGTGTTTTAATGACTGGCCTATCTCAAAAACTGTAGGTTTAACTAAATGGTTACACACTACGAGTAACCACCTTGTCCAAGTGCAGATAGAACACTGTTACCTATGTGAAACAGGCCAAGTAGTAGGGTAGTTAGACATTTTTATGGCAGTGGCACATGAACTGCAGCTTGTGATTAGCTGCTGGATTAAACAATATTATACGTGTAGCATATTTTCATGTCAGCAGGTCCAACTTGTTTTCAGTGATCATGTTTCCAGAAAAATTATAAAGCAGCCAAATGCATGTGGCATCTCCACAGGAGTATCATCGACACAGCCAACTATTTGACATGAGGGAAATTAGTTTCACTCGATTTCAAATGTGCTGTTATAAACAAAACTTGATCATTGTTTGATAAAGTTGAAACATAAGCGAGATAAATTTACAGTCAACTGCTATGTCGTATAAAAGGTATTTGAAAGAAATAAAGGTAGGGTTTGTGGTACTATCAAACGCATTGAGAAGCTGGAGACTTAAATTTAACAAGCAGCTATGGAAAGCTAAAGCTATAGGCTTTGCAAACACGCAACAATTTCGCGAAGTTCCGCTCAGATTTTCCTTGTTGGGGAATGACGGTTAATTTTGTTGCATCTACTCTTACGATGATGCAATTGCCTCGAAAGGATGCAAAACATGTAGCATTAATGCCCTAATAAAACAAGAGCAGCAATTGTACTGTGATTGTGATGGTCATGAACAAAACTGAAGCTTCGCGCGTCGATGGAATGTCACGCCTTGGTAATTGACGCATTAGGCAGTCCCACACCGGCTCTCTTAATGGAAAAGGCACGCGACCAACTGCGGCCAATCACCTCGCGCATCCCAAGGTGACAACTCGTTGAAAGCTCAAAGCTGAATCGTGAAAGCGATCCACTTCAATCGCGTCATTATTATTTTTATTTTTCCTTCAGAGGGTTCCATTTGTTGTGCTTAAGTACTTCTGTGGCTGATTTCTAACGCATGTAAAAGTGAAAACATTTATGGCATTCTTACGTTCCTGTTCTTTGGATTGATATGGAGTATTTCTGCTTTGCTGTGCCTTATCGAAACAAAACAATTCTCCGTCATTCTGAAGTCACGTATATTGTTGATGTACTGTCTCAACACAGCAACATGCCTTTCGGTTACCCCTGGTAGAGTGTTAATTTTCGTATTAAAATAATCGTTTGGTTGCGCCCATGAAAACTTTACAGAAGTTGTTAATATGTAAATGCACTTCGCTTTGTTGGGCCGCTGATGTATAAGTATCCGATTTGCAAAAATCAAGACGAGCGAAGGTTACCACGACAGCGACAGGTCAACTAACTTTTGAAGCATCCGCAGAACAGCTGTCGCCGTTTCGGTACTAATTCTCACCACTACGCTGCGCCAAGGATGAAGTGGAGCAACCACGCACTACCCTCTCCTGATCAAAAAAGTGAGGTCATTTTTTTATTGCTTCACACCCAATAAAAGAGTGTGGGTGAACACGCAAACCCAATTAACACCTTTAAAATCTTAACCCTAATCAATTCGAATCTAATATGGTAGAAAGTTCACTTTCTTGCACTTGCATTTATTTCAATATACAGTACATCCCCGAACCTTATTCTTGGTGGTATCCAAATCCTTAACGAGCCCAAATTCAAAAAGCTGCAATGTTGTTTGTGCTGCATAAAACTGTCGTGCAAGTCTTTTCTTCGTCTGTGCAAGTTACCACCACTTGGATTTGCTGACATTTTGATTCCTCACAAGACACCGCAGGGATCGGAGGCGGAAAACCCAATAACCTGCCACTCGGATATGACTCTACGTCCCACTTATTCGTTACTTGTCGCGAAAGACACTTGTCTCCTGGGCATCTTAGCAGGATACGCTCCAGACCGAGAAAATTTCACGCGACTTTCTGCGACATACTGCAGCTTGCGAACATATCATTTCCCTCGCAATCCACTCAAGATTGCTACTCAGTTGTCAGATTAATCCCCTTCAAATGGTGAAATGTTGACTGTTTTAAAATAAAAACGTTACCCTACAGATTTGGAAAACACTCAAGAGTCAATTTCAGTTTTCTTTTATCACAATTACAACCTAGTAAATTATTTCACTGGAACTGTGGTTTTGAAAATAGGTTTTTGATGATTCCTTTGCGACAAGATGTTTATTTTCATACAGCTAGTGTCAACAAGTTACTGACTGCTACATGGGTTTGGTCCTTCTAGGCTGGTGGTTCGTAACCTGTGTTCCATCGAAACCAAAGGATTCGGTGAGCCAGCTTTAGGGATTCGACAGAGGTCGGATCCACGGTACGTTTTGTGCGCTAATGATGTTTCGAAGAAATTATATTTTATTTTTCAAGTAGCGAAAAGTTCGGTGAATGCACGGATGAAACTTAGGGGTTCAGTACCTCCAACGAGATTAAAAAACACAGTTCTAAACATACACTTCACCAATCAACAACTTTTATAAGGGAGCTTTCGAACTGAAAGAGAGGATGCTTTAAGTTTAAACTTGATTAGAAACGTATACGTATCAAATCAGAACTTGTTAACTTACTAACTTATTAACTTTATTGCAACCAGCAACCTTACAATCTGTTGTGTAAAATGTGGAGCCCTGGGATGTGGCCAAGTATATTTCGCTACTTAGAGTTGATGAGCCGATGTACGTTTATTTTCGATAGAGGTTTAATAGGTAGAAACAGAATAGGCGTAAGTGGAGACTTTTCAGAAATCATTTGTAGGTTCATCTGTGAAAACTTGGAAACTACACCATTTTTTTCTTTAGTGGTCTTGCCTTCAGTGAGTACTCGCATTTCATTTGCAAGGCATGCAAACAAGCTATGCAACGTTTTACTCCCCGATTTATGTCACCTTTCACGCATTAGCAAAGACATTTTGTGGGCTATTATGTCTATGAGTCGGGTATACGAATAGTTTGCGACTGCTGTGCTGTGCTTTTATGATGATAATTAGCGTGCTTTTGTGATGTTGCAAAAGGTTTGCTTAAAGCAGAATGAAAATGAACTGACATTGATGCCGTACGTTTCTTGTTCAAAAACGGTCTTTTCTGCAGTTACCAACAAGCGAATTTTTTCAAATCTTTCGTAAAGCTTGCCAAAGGTTTTTGTCTTAAATATGCTGCTTTTCTGGTTTTAGTTAGCCAACGGAATATAAATTGTGTGAGGCCGGTGATTTTTACACTTTTTCTAATCACAAAAGAGCATCAAGTATAGTTTGACGATGGCAAGATTCTCCAGAAAACCTCGTGAAAATGCAGTCAAAAAGAAAAGCGCTTTGTTTGTCTTCTAGAAGACTTCATGAAAATTCAAACTGAAAAACGCTCTTGTCACTTTAAACAGAAGATGCAACACCTACATAGAGTATTTCGTGTCATCTTGCAAATGCTTGAAAAGTAGCAAATTAGCAGCTTAGGTGTCTCAGAAACAAAAAAACTGACCAGGAGCCTCGTCAGTGATTCGAAACACTTCTGACTGTGACGAAGCGGGATCGTCTTTAGCGGGTGTTGTGGCGATGAAAGGGTCCTGGAAAACAGACATGATTCATCTCAATTAGCAAATTCACGAACGAATGCTTATCTCGAAGATTGCTCAGCATTATGCAGCGATGAACAATGGAATTACGACTTGCCTAAGATAGCACTTACGTTTTTCCAACAGCGGTAAACATTTGAAATGGCTAGATGATCTTCTGTTTAAGGGTATTGAATCACAACAAGCCTATTCTAGACGTAATACAGAGCTGAATGTAAAATATACTTTAATACAACGTAGTTTGTGAAGGATTATTGAAGCAATAAATATTAGTTACTGTCCTCTTGTTGTTATTCGCATCTGCAAAACCACGTTTTGTCTATTTAGCAGCAACCAAATAATTACTTCAAGTGAAAAGCAAAATGCATCGGGCTTGCTTCAGTGTACCTCGAGCAGTTCGAACTGCATGTTTTCACAAAAATATAATATGTAGTGCATCACACTGTTGTTTCTGTTTAAGTTATTTTTGTTTTTAAAGAACGTTAACAAAGTTTTTCTTTTTTTCAAAAATACCTTTTTACTCAGTTTTGTCTTAGAATTTCTATTTATAAAGACTTTTAAATTGCATTTTGTTAGCTTATTATAGCAATGTTCGAACAATTCCTGACCTGAAAGTCTGTAATAGGAAGGTGATTTAAGATGAGATGTTCAGTAAGTGGTCATAATGTGAGTGATCACCCCAGTCTAAATATATCGACTGACTTCACTTAAATGAAATTGTCCCATCGTATGCGCTGTCTGACCTGTTTGTAGGGATCTGCTGCACTTTAGCTCGCCATTTTGTTTTGGCACTCTAATAACAAGGCAAATTTGCAAAAATGTAGTGCATCCTGCTTTTAGAAGAATAATAATGTTTTTCGGTTGGTAATAGCAAATGTCACAGTAATGCCGGTGCTTTTATTATACAAAACGTATTCCGCGCGTCTTTCATAAAAACAAAACCCGAAGATTTGAACAAAATCATCAGTTCAAAATCAGTTTTCAGGAAAATGTACAACCTGTCCCATACAGTCAATCTGCAGTGCAAATTAATCGTGACAGCCGATAGAAGTATCTAGAATCAAAATTTGCTTCTACGAAAATTACGTTTTTCGAACCTCTACACCTTTCACGATTTCAGCAAAGGATTAGACCGGCTGCTCGGCCTAAAAACATTCTTCGCGCGTAGGTTGGGACATAGCAAAGCTGCATTTCTAAAAGCTAACAAAACGCTTGGAAAACTTTACGCCCTAATGAGCTTCTTCTAGCTTTGATGTCACCTCGATGTGATAACGTTGCATGCTGGATGCCAGATGTGACTTTTCTGCAATTCGAATGCGGTAAACTGACTTCATCACGTTGGCGCACCTTAAACTTCGACCTAAAAATCTGGTTGCATGCAACCAATAACTGACACTTTAAGCCAGTTCCCATGTGGTCCAGGTAGGCACGCGAAGCTGCTACTTCGAGATCATAGAGGCATATTTGCGACTCGGAGTTTGTGCGCTGTGTTGACATTACCAGATATCCGCATGGTGTTGATATTCCCTGGGGTTTGAAACCAATAGCACGTTCTTGAATATCGAACGCGCATTTCAAAAGACAACAACAAATAACGCAAGTCACAGAGTTTTGGAATGAATAGCGACAGCAGATGGGTTGTTCACAGTTAAGATCAAATAAATTTGTTATGAGGTGATGTCGCTCCTAGTATATTTTAAGTTCACTTTCAGAGAGTGAGATGGACTTTCAAAAGTCGGTGTATTATATACAACATCACCTAACTTCTAGGTAAAATAAGTCGAACCAACTACTGCCAGATTGGGTCATTTCAAAACGAGGTTTCAGAAACGAACTTTAAAGCGTTTTGCATAAATTTTCATGACTAAGTGCTTCATTTTAGCTAATGTAGTATGATGCAAAATTCTTCATTATACTTTTCATAGTTTTGCAAGATCACAAACCAGTCATCTTCAAAATTACAGCAGCAGATCGTATCTGCCTCTTGGATGCATAAAATGACAAGCAGCATAGGAATTGATATTTCACCCGCTGTAACTGCTTACCTCGGAAGTCATCAGCTGTTTCACAGTCGGTATCACCACCGGCTTGGTCTCGGTAAGGGGAAGGCTGCTAGATGTCGGTAAGATATCAAGCTCGGCATTCGGTAACACATGGCATGGGGCAGTCTGGTTGTTTCCTTCTTTCAGAGGAGAAGTGTACTGCGTGCACGGGTTAGTTACTTCCGCTTTGCTTCCTTCAAGCGACAGGTTCGCAGGAACGACCTGGTCGCCATACAGCAGTCTTTGCAGATTGCATATATAAGAGATGGCGTTGCGCAGGATCTCGACCTTGGGCAGGCGTTGGTTCGGGTTTGCACAGGCGTACCGTTTCAGCTTCTCGTACGCTTGGTTAACGCGCTTCAGGCGCCTGCGCTCACGAAGGGTTGCCGCTCGTCGCCGGTCGTGAGGCCCGCTCCTTCGCTTGCACGCTTTGCACGCCCACACCAAGCACTGCTGTCCGTTCGGGTGACTGGTGTGACTGAACGAGGCGACATTTTCAAGGTCTTCTTGGTCAAGTACGACGTCGTTTGCGATGAAACGATGGCCTGTGGTGATTTTCGGAATGTTGCTGTAACTGACGCGATCGGGAACCGCCGAAAAATCAAAATGGTCGTTTTGGAACGTTGTGAACACGTTGGAATTCGCTTCGTAAGAAATACTTCGCGCAACTGGATTGCTTGGTCGAAACGAGGTATCGATAATGTGGGTAGTTGGCTGCTGAGCAACGAACGGCGACGACGACTGGTTCTTGAAACTGGACTTCAAGTTTCCGGATCTGTCGGATGACAGAGACAGCAGCTCTTCAACGCTGGGAAGCGACGTCGGTTCGGACACAACTCGATAGCGACTGTGCTGACTGGAATCGTTCAAGTACTGCATGAGTGCGCGGACAGCTTCATCAGAGTCAACCCCAGCCTCGAAGCCAAGCGTGGGCTCGATGCTAGATATTGGGGGAGCGGCCGAACCCTCATCGGACAAAGCGGCATCATCCTGATATGAATTGTTTAAAGTCGTGTGGTAGCCGTGATCGTCATTTTCCATCAAGCTTTCAAGAGCAAAATCAAACGACGACGATTCATCGCTCGATTCCTGTTTGATAGCTTTTTCCATGGTACTTGAATCCGTCACGTTTGCAGGACTGTTTACAAAGCTTGACCTGAAAAATGTTTCGCCTTGCCGTTGGGCCGAGCTTAAGTGATTTATGGTGGAAACGTTCGGGAATGTACCTGCGAACAAGTTATCGTTGAGCTCTTCAAGTATGGCAAGGGTCTTCTGAGCTTCGTCGACGTCCGTATTCTTGACAGAGGCTTTGACGTTAGAAAACTCGTGCAACTCGCAAGCGTCCACGTTGGCTGATTCCGACAACAGCACGTCGTGTCCAACTCGTTTCCAGCGAGAAGACAGGGACGATGTCATCAAACGAAGAGGCGACTTCACACTGCTGTTGCTTCCCAGCGAAGGTGTGAGGTTGCCGCTGTTAAAGAGAGCAGCGAACTCTAATTCTTCTATGGGACCGCAAGTCATTTTCCTAGGCACTTGAATTACAAACATTAAATGATCAGCGGGAAAAGTTAGATCGAGGTCGATTAGCAGCCTTACTTCTAAGAAAATGGTTGTAGGCAAACAGTTGTTTCTGCTTTTACAATTTCTAACGAAGGTGGAAAAAGGCGTATGGGTCGACTTCAAAAGAACTTTTTGAACAACTTGCACGTTGAAAATGCGTAGATGCACATTTGTAAAAAAATTGAAAAGAATGTATCACACTTAAAATAATGCTTATATTCAAATAGCATTGAAACAACAGCGAGAACCTTGTCTAGATTGTGAAGCTAATTATGCTGTTCTGTTAGAGAGAAACCGTATCAATATTTTTGACAAAAAATTTGTGGCAAAACCTAACCCAAGTTAAATGCTTTAAACTTGGCAGCGAAGCCCAAAATTAGTTGCCATTAACGTTTAATATGAATTTGTAGAAAAATTTGGATTTGTCCCTGCGTTTAAAAAAAAATTTCTGACTCTCACTGCAAACTGAAAACAAACGAAGCAAACTGTATATTAGTTTCTGAAAACATTTTTCCGAAAACTCATTGCTCGTGCTTTTCCTGTATATATAAGCGTTTGGTTGAAAGTGAAGTTGCTGTCCCCAAAGTGAAGTTTAATTTTTTTATTTTCACAAAACAGTAAAAAACGTAATATCTCCACAAAATCAGCTTAATGGTTCGTACACTGCTGGTTGTGTGAAGAAAAAACTTTATTGGTTAAAAAGTTCGATGTCAATTGAAAACTCTTCAATTATTTAGTACAATGTGAAAAAAATATTGTAAACAACGCTTATTTATGCTATTAATTTAATTATCGCCAAATAAAATCAACTCAACTCAAATTATTTATGCGCTTGATTTTTCCCGACCATTGCCAAAATAATTTAGCCTTGTGCTAAACTTCTTAATCCATCACCCGCTAAAGTGATTTTGAGCTATTTCTAAAATAATCTGTTAGAGCACGCAGCCACTTTTACACTGTATACATATACAGCCTCTTGGTATGCAGCGAATTTCTGTAGCATACTGTCCTCAAAAATCGTTACCCGGAAGAGCCGATATTTGCATATCTCTGCAGATGCACATTCTACAAAGCTTGCTAGGCAGCCACTGCAGTCTTAGCAGAGGGCATTTCTTATTTATTGCCACATTCGTGAACGTCATGATATCCATTAGACAGAAACTTCTTCCCTTGCGTTCCACGACAAGGAACGCTGCGCGATTCCCAGCGGCGAGGAAAGTGGGCTTTGATGTTGTCTTCACACTTGCCGGGGCAAACGCAGCTCTGTTGCAAAGCACGGTAGGAAACGTGATCGCTGTTGCTCGCAAAGCTGCACCATTCTTCCACAATTGGCAGTTGAGGTATTGGCTGGCAAAAAAGCAGATTTTATTTGAAAAGACACGGTTCTGCTCTAATCAGTTTTTGCTGCATTTGGGTGCTGCGCGTACTACAACATGCCATGCATGTTCGCTGGAGTTGTGTGGCTATTTTCTTGCGTCTGAAAATTAGAACAAGAGCATTTACATTGAACCAGCTATAAAATATAAACGCTTTTACCTGTTGTTTGGAAGGTTGCTGCTATATAAGCGAATATTTCAGCTGTCACCCGCGACTTGGCACTCGAACTAGAGGCGTGGAATCTTTTTCAAGGGCTTACAACCTGACAAGTGGATCTCTTATTAATTTTGATTTGCAGAGTACTACCAAATGAAAATATACGAAAGCATTTTTACCCCCAGGGAAAAACATTGTTTCACTAAAAATACCAAGTTGTTATGAAGAGGCATTTAACAATCCGGGAAACATTTACTTTTCTGTTCCTGCTGTTGAGAGCGGAGAGCCTTGTGTCTTGTTTCACAAAAATTGCACTAGTTCGACCATTTTTGTTTAGTTCGGAATATTCTCGATCCAAACCGCAGAGAATATAAATGGAACTAACATGACTGTTTTGTCTAGCATCCAGAAAAAATATAGCAGCTTTTGTAAGATGTTGGAAAGGTTTAATTTCATTTGCCGAATTGGGATAACACGGATTTCAAAGGAGTAAATCAGATAGAAATGACTTGGTTAGTTAAAAGTCTAACTGTCCGTGGCATATAAAACGCTGATAAACGTATTACAAAACAGTGTGATATGCTACGTTACCGAGAGTTTGTTTTTTTAATGATCCTCCGCGCACGATTGATCCGCCACTTGCAAATAAAGCTGCAAAAATATTGTTCTCAGTTATCATTTCCAAGCTTTTGCTTTGCAAAAAACCTAGAGCTGAATGTTTTAATATTGCAATAAATAGTGTGATTTCTATCTGAAATTACAAATGATATATTGCATTTTTTATGTGAATATTTACCAATGTTTGTGAAGTCTAAGGAACATTTTAAACTGCTCTGGTCATGTCATAACTCCGGTTATATGCGACTTACTTCATCATAATGCGATGAAGCTAAGCTAAAACGCAGAAGGTATACAATCTTGCAAAACGAAAAAATGTATAACAAAAAAACAAGCTTGCATGCCAAAGCAAAGAGCATCTTAAGAGGTCCTTTACGATGCAGCGACTGTCATTTGGAAGTATTCATAGCCAAATAATGCATTTCTAAAGAAAAAAGGCGCATCGATCCCTGCAACTTGTGGACAGATTTATATGGTTTCAAAGATTTATGCATGCCGCAAACAGCTCATGCGAACTTATACACTGAATGTGAAACATGGAGCCACTCGGAAGTGTTGCAGAGCATTAACAAACTATTATTTATCCTGTTTTGCAGAACAAATTAAAAGTGAGTACACTATTCAAAAAAAAAACGAAGCACGGCAGATAACCATTAGCTTTCTAATGCAGTTTTAATGCTTCCAGACCAATTTCCTCCTTATTTCCTATTTTTATTATTAGAAGCGTTGCGTCCCTGTTTCTCAAACAATACCAATCGACACGCTGAATCAACGTCGCAGCTTGGGTTGATTGTTAGGCAGTCTGTTCAACTCAGGCTATGTATACACAGTAATTTCAAACACCGACGTGGGTTGCTATTTTTCTCAGGTTGACAATTGTGACATTGGGAAAAGAATACAGGAAAACATATGTCGACCGAAAGTTGATAAAACTTTTGAGAACCATCACAGTCTCGAGTTGCTTGACTGGATTTGTCCTTACAGCAAAAAATCAATTAAACTTTAAGTAGATCCCACTGAACACGACAAAGTTTCCCTTTTTATATGTTTATTATTACCGGTCTTTGCTTGGAAATTGTTATCTCTTCAAAGGATGCCGCCGTTGGCTTAATTTTGCAACGTTTCAGATCTAGAAATTATTGCCTGACGAAATTTCTTTTGACCTCATTGCAAAGAGCAAGCGCCTCAAATAGGGTGCGAAGACAAATGGTGTCGAGAGATCGGTCGCAGCTTTCAAGCTAACTTTTCATTGCAGAACGCTCTCAAACTGACACTTTCAGTTGGGCAATCGTTTTCTTCAATGAGATTCTTTCGAACGTTTTTGTGAGTTTTGCTATTTGCATTTGCGCTGTTTTTACATTATTTTTTGGCTTTCAATTTGTCTAAAAATTGTTTTTTGCTCTTCATTCAGTTTTTTTTAAGGAAAATATTAGGTACCCGGTATGGACCTCTACGGACCCGATTTCTCTGATTCTAGGGACCCGATTTTCTCTGATTCTGGGGACCCGATTTTCAATTCTAGTGACCCGAATTGGGTCCCTGAAACACCTTAAAAAAACCCTGCCTTCATTAATTAAAAATTTCTTTGCTGAAATAAAAGTAGGTTAAGTCTTTGATTTCCAGCAAAACTAACAGCAGTGCGCATGCNTTCTTAAAACAAAATNCACTTCTACGAAGCGAACTATCCATGCGGAAATTTTAAAGTTAGTATGGGCTAGTGATGAACATTCAACAGCTGCAGCATTATCTCACTCGCAAAACAGCGTTTGTAAAGAATCTGGACCTCTCCATCTTTTTCCAACACGGTAATGCAGGACAATCTTTGTTAACAAAGGCAAATGAACTTAACCGACCAGTAGCCAGCTATTTGGTTTTGCCCGCGGTCACCAGACGTCAGCTGCCTAAGTAATCAGGCAAATGTGATTTGCTGTAATGCGCGACGACGCCAACTAGTTTATTGGTGCACATTCTAAGTATCACATGAACGCGCACCAGTCACCCTAATAAAGGAATGCTGTAATAAGGTCAGCAGAAGATGGCATGCCTAACTTCGGAAGCGTCTGCAGAACATTGATTTCGTGCTGCATACCGAGCATATCTATCCACATTGCTCTTTCGCTGATGCGCGAGGATTCATTTGGCGTAGCAGCTGAAAAAATGTTATTTTTTTATTAAATGAACTGCGTACCCCTCATTTGCTCCTTGGCTAAATTTTTCGCAGAATCCCCCCACCATAATAAACTGATGGGACTTTATCGGGTGTTACTCATTTATTTACTATCTGATCAGATACTTCATGCCACCCTTTCGTTGGAATTTTACCACATGGGAAGCCACGCAAATATTTTCTTATATTTTGTGATATATTGCTGCAAGTTAGTATGACTTGATACCAGGGGTGTACCGAGGCTAGATGGCGCCCGGGGCAAGAAAGACGTTTGGACCCCCATGTTAGAACCTAAGGTTTTTCGGAAGCAAATGTACTGTAATAAAGAAAGCACTTGCGACATTGTTGGGACTTTTCGGCGCCCCCCGCAGTGATTCGGCGCCCAGGGAATTGTGTTTCCTTACCCCCTCGTTACGACCCTGCCTGATACTGAAAATAACAGCATTATTTTTCAGCCCATTGTAAGCTTGTTGCTCGTGTGTGTACCCTTTTTAACTCGCAAACTGATCACAATCTTCTCATCATTCATTCGCAACAGTTTTTTCACGCTCTTCAATCTAAAGAAGTCAAAACAAGTGGCCAAGATGAAAAGATGAAAAGATGTACACAAGCTCTGGCACAACATCTGCTTGAAAGCTAGTTGCTTGGAAGAAAGTCTCCAACGCTGTATGAAAGTGAGCAAAGTTTTCCCTGTTAAGACGTCGAAAAAAGTAGGGAGGGCAACACCAGCCTGATGCAGACTCGTAGCCACGGAGTTTTTTAGTGCCCAGGAAAATTTGTTTTAAACATATAACATAACAAAAATATTTTCACCCTAAAAATGTATTTCCCCGCAAACCCTAAAAGCTGGCTACCATTCTGCCCTTTTATATGGACGAGCAACCGAGAAGCGCACAGTATGATGCGGCAGGTCAAGTGTAAACGATTTGCAGCATGATTGTTTGCGATGGTCTCTCAGCTGAAAAGTATGCATATAGTACAGTTTTTTTAAGGCGTTTATAGAATTGAAAATCGGGTCCCTAGAATCAGAGAAATCGGGTCCCTACAAGTCCATACCGGGTACCTAATATTTTCCTTAAAAAAAAAACTGATATAGTATGTAGTATGTGCGAAGCAACACGTTTTTCAAACACAGAGAAACGCTTGGCGAAATCAAACTATACTGCAGCTTATTCGCCTCACTGTGTCAAAATTTAGTTGGTCTTTGAGTGCCAGTCAGAGGTAAGCAGCAAGGCCTTTCGTAAACCTGCATCAAAATCACGCAAAGCGACAGTGGGGTACACAGGGGGAGAATGAAAGGTATGCATTTATCAATCATGGTCGTATCAAGACATTTCGAAGGGAGTACTTTGCTAATACAACAGTCTAGAATCGATGAGAAGCCCTATGTAGTTGTTGGTTCACGTTTCGTTAGTTTGTTTATACCACTAAGATCCAATCACATGCACAAAAGTTCACTTGTCAAAAGTTTCATGTTTGCTGGACATGTTGGAGTACCCCTCCAACAAAAACTACGGCGGTTTTTGTATCCATCGTCAAGACTGTAGCAGATGTATTTCTTCTAGTGCAGTGGTTTTCAACCTGGGATCGCGACCCCCATGGAGTTGTTTGCCTTTTTTATAGTGACGCAAAAACTTCTGATGAAAGATATTCATAATTACTTCCAGATTTTCTATTTCTTATATGGAACCACTTTTTGTCGTAGCCGAAACAATAGGATCATCGGGGAAAAATGATAGTCTACAAATGTAATTACGACCCTTGGAAAGTTTTGATGGTGATTATGACCATTACAGTATTGTTGCGTTTGGCAACGCACGAATAACTTTGTGCCCAAAAATGACTATATGTTCTGAAATTTTGGAGGGGCATGGCCCCCTAGGTGTCCCTGGCTACGCCTATGGCTTCCATGTGCATGACTTTAATAAATGAGTCTTTGTTGAACATAATGATTTCGTCCGTTATATTTTAGTCATTGTGATTTTCTATTGTGCAAAGGGCAAACACAAGTGCATTTCATATGCCTGACTGGACATTTTCGGA
>JGI24158J21664_10003278_pt1 | contig 20224 bp, 12 predicted proteins | sample Ectturendosymbi3_FD_21664 | JGI IMG/M metagenome (IMG submission 21664) | reverse complement strand
AGACATTTTCATTTGGGGGGGCCACTGGAGGGGCCAGTTTTGCAACAAGGGGAGCTGTCAATGGTCTGTGTAGGACTTTCAGAAGAAGACCTGAAAATTTTTGGTGGGGCCACTGGGGTGGCCAGGCAAAATGTTGGGGGGGAAGTGGCCCCCCTGGCACCCCCTAGCTCCGCCCTTGCATACGGCGTACTGGGTATCCTCACCCTCGACTATACTATTCTTTGCCGTCGTTCAGTAGAGTTACACCAATGCATATGTAGGTTACATTTGTCGAAACGGTCTTACCTTTTGTCAAACTAACCAACTGGCCTTTAAAACCTGCACAGCAGAATGAAACAATTTGGCTTCAATCAAGCCCGTAGCCAGGTTTTATGGTTTAAGGGGGTCACAGACAATTTTAGGGGTAAGATTTTTATTACATATTTAAATTAAAGTTTTCTGGGCACAACAAAATTTGAGGGCACAATAAAATTTGGGGGCGCACTGCCCCCGAATATCAGGCGTAGTTTCAATGAAATTGCAGTTTTTACAATATGGAGAAATGCACTTACAGGCGGTAGTATACCATAAGCAAAAAACAAACTTATATCTGCATGTGGATTGTTTTACCGTTATTGGCAATTTACCTCAGCACTTTCTGGCCTTCCAAACAAAAATTTATCACATGAAAGTCACTGAACCTCTCATTCTTTCAAATTTACAGGAAAAAATAGAAGATCGCATTCACCTTACTAGAGCGTAATACGATATAAGTGACGCTTAACTTGTAAAATTGGGAGAAACACCAATCACTTGCCCAAACAGTAAATTGAAACGTTGCTCTTTCAACTTGTAAAAGTTGTTCAGCTGCCATCCTTGGCTTCCCATTCGCAGCCTAATAAGAAACTCATTAGTAAACGAAAAAATTATAAGAATTAATGCACTTCCGAAAAACTGCTGGGAAAAAACAAAAAGTAGTTGTGAAACCTCAAGCCTCTACATTACACAGCTGACATGAAGTCTTCAAACACCTGCCATACATTTGTTCTCGTAAATGAAAAACTTATTTTTGTGATAAAGAACATCATTTCAATCAGCAAAGCAACTGTAATTTCCAAAACGAGCAGCAGATTCTGACGTGGCTCAGAAATCAACCGATTTTTAAATCCTCAACTTTGGTTGCGCCGTTGTTCATTGAAAACATGGTGAAACTAAAGAACATCGGTTAAATGTTTCAGTTTATGTTTTCGTTTTCCTGTCACTAGTTTCAATACGAGATCCGATTTATTTCACTGTGTTTGGAAGTCTTATGTTACTTGACAAAATACCGTTTCGCTCGAAACCTATTCGGTAGTTCGCGGATTAATCAGCAACTAACGACTGTACCACCAAAACTGCACCGCTTCACCGGCATGCAGTACAGTGCAATTGAAGTGAACGGCTACAAACAGCTTTTGAGGAACTGTCTTATGTTACGCAGAGCTCTACGTTTGGTTTTCGATTGTCGCTAACTGCGTTATCGCGTGGGAGAGCAACACAATGTAGTCAACATAGCGAGCGTTGTTGTGGCCAGAAGTTCCAAAAACCAACCACAATAACAAACTTTCAATTCCCAGTAGAGTCCGAGTGGTTCCCGTGAGAAGTAGCCACTACATATTTTTTATCAATAAGATTTATAGAGTTCGTCGTTTAACCAGCGCTAGTCGCAGCCTGCACAACGCAACAAACGCAAGTAAGAGTGTACTGCATTGCAGCCGATGGTTGCAGCCAATTCGTACCAACAAACAACACTGAGAGTTTCTTACTGCATGTGGAAAATTTTCAGCTGCTGGCGAAAATAGTGTCACTGTTCTGCCGTTGCAAACTGGAGATCTTAACCTGCTCTGACTGCCTACGATCCACCAACAACTACACTTTGTTTCACAAACGCCACAATGAGTAATGTGGATAAAATCTTAGAGCCTAAACAAAAAGAAAACACGAGCAGCCAACTGGTGCTTAAAAAAATTGCATGCTGCAAACCTATTTCACTAAATGCGACTTGCTTTGTTGACCTCACGTAGATAAGTTATCTTCACTATCAACCACGTTGGTTGTTTTTGTTTGATGCAAATTTGAAGTTGCTCATTGTTTGCTAACCATTCATTTATTGATTTTAATACCCGCTTTTCCTCTTGGTAGGGTCGCGTGGGCAGCAGCACTACGGGGAATCGACATACCTGTTTGCTAACAATTTTCCTTTTAATTCATAAAGGAAAGTAGTAACTGAAAATAATTCTTTTTATGCGTTTGTACTCAACAGACACGATTCTAATTGCTTTCAATCAACTTACAACATGAAGTGAATGTTTCCAATTGAAATACTGATGTCGTTGCAGTAAACCTCACAAAACCAAATAATTTACAATTTAAACTTGGCATATTGGCTGTTTTCAGTAAATCGATATGCCACCACCACAAATAACAACTGGAGCTTTTGGAATGAAAAATCGTTCTGTGGAAACAAAGATATTGCGTAGTTTTTGCTTTGCCAACAATCCTTAACAACTTAGCACAACTCTAGTTCTGCAGTGTGTCACCAGTGCAGACGAACCGCTGCCACGACTGCTACGGCCCTGAAACACCAACAAACCGACTATCGCAAGTCTCGACCTCTGCAGATTGTCCTGCGGCGCGCTCAGTTTCCTGGTGTACAAGCGCAGCCTTCTTCGTAGCAACATGCTCGAAATTGAGTCTGCACATCTGTTCGATATGCTGTAATCCGTTGCTTGACAGCTTCCTCATGGACCAATAGTGGATGTAAACCATTCGCATTGCCAATTGGCATTTCGAAACTGTTTATTGTTTTGGTGTACGGTGCTTGACACTTGTGGCATTTCGCTGCTCGCGAGGATGCATCGCCACAGCTGCTCATAGCGAATGTACAAAACTATAGAAATTGTCAGAAGTGCGAGACCGAACATCGGCATGCAATCTCCGCTATGAAAGAAATAATGCTGGTAAGTGCTCAATGCAAGGATTCCGAAAGGTGTCTGCAAGTGTAACCAAACATTTTTAGGGTTAACAATGCCAATTCTTGGATTTCACCAACAGTTCCTCGCCATTCTAAATGTCCTCCGTCCATCCTTCTCTCAGGCGGGATCGCTCTGCTCAATTTTCCAATAGTTTAGGTGTTTAGGTTAAATTCTTGTCGAAAGTTCCCAATTTTCGTGCGGGTCATAAATTGAAACTTTAGCTACTAAAAACACAGCCCACAACTTCACGTAAATTTGTCTGTAACGTAACAAAGCAAAACTAAGAAAAGCTGCGAAAGTAAATCAGAAGAGCATGCTTGAAGCTAAAAAAAACAGTTCTATACGTTTGTAATATGGATCCACATTTCAATTCAAAGTAGATGCTTTCACTCTGAAAGTAGAAGATAACATTGGAATGGAGAGGTAGATACCTAGGAGTGCAGAAATACTGCAAACGCATGAGAGCACCAAACGCATGAAAAGTGGTCTCTCGTCATAAGAAAAAGAAGGCTCTTGGAGTATGTGCGTCAGTGATGGAGAAACTATGGCCCAAGCAACCAAACACAACAGCCTTTGAAGGATTCCTGAAAATGGCCAAGGTACACTCAAAATACTCACATGCTGAAGGGCAATGAGAATGACCCGTTCTAACCCTGTACAAGAAAAAATTGTACAAAGCATTAAATTTTCTGACAAATTAGGCAGTCATATTTTTCCTCCATTCTCAAACATGCGTGAACGTCAAGATAAAGCAGGAAAATGTACTGACTCTATTGGGTGTAATAATAGCGGATATACGGCCCTCCAAACCGCCTACGGGCCATAAAGTGGTCCGCAAATAAGCAAACGTGCCCGGCATTGAAGTGTTTGTATGTGCTTGTGGCAGATTAGTTCTAAGTCTAATTCGTTTTAGCTCCTCTTACCTTCCGAAAGCGACAAAGATGGCTGTGCTCTATGCCCAAAAAACGAAGAAAGTGCTGGTCAAGATTATGCCACGAATTTTCAGGGAGAATAGAATTTACTTTTTAGGCAAAACTTGATAAAACTCTCACTACAAAAACTTGCTATCTAGCATCAGAACAATGAAAAATATGTATTTTTCTTGGAAGGGTCGCCACTAGCGCGGGTCTTGCTACATAACCTCTATTTGCAATTGGATCGCTTTGTTGGAAATATGTGATGATGACTTATCAGCCTTGTGCTGGTAGTGGCCCTGCATTTTTTGCTGATCCTCCATCAACGAAAACTTGGCAAGGAGTTAGGACTGAGGAAATTTCTTGCTCTGACTTCTCTGAATGAAAAGACGTCTGCAGCTCATTTTTCAACTCATTTATGTGTTTCATATATCATGGAAATTGGCACAACGGCGTCGGTTTCTTGCATATCCTAATGAAGAAATTTCGAAAGCATAATTGGACCACAAACGAAATCTGTCCCAACTAGACTTTACACCTACAAATCAGAAGCTGTACTTCAAACACATGGGGCTAAAGACTTTTCAAACATAAATTTACAATGGAACAAATAGGAAATAAAAATGACTTTCAATAAAAAAGTTTTTGTAGCGCACACTTTTATTTTTATAATTAGATTAAAGCATTTTATAACTAGATTAAAGCACTTTTATTTTTATAATTAGATTAAAGGCGGAGCCGTGCGGGCCGAATGGGCCTAGGTCCCCCCACTTTTATTTCTGGGGGGGCCTGGCCCCTCATATTTAAATTTAGAATTTTGCCTAAATAAGTTTAGGCCTAAGTGACACAAGTAGTATTGGGTCCATTGTTAATGTAAGTCCTTTAATGAAAAAATGTTGCAGAATTTTGGCTTTATTTTGTCAATATTATTGGTAATTTGGCGGTGAATTTGGCAGGATTTCGTAATTGTTTGACAGAATACACCGTGCACAGTCTGCAGGCCTGTCGCCAGGATTTCGCAGCAGGGAGGGGCCAAAAAACACAAGGGGGGAACATTTTTCATTATTGGATGTATGCAGCAACCGGGAGGCCAAACATGAAATGTGGAGCACGGATTTCTAATTGGGAGACCGGGAACCACTGCCCCCCGCTGGCGACGGCCCTGACAGTCTGTCACCCTGCTATGGCTTGCTTACTGCACTGGTGTTGTTGAAAATTGTTGCCAGATGGTGTAACGTAATACAACACAATTTTTTACAAAAATGGTATAATTTTACATGCTTGTGTACATAGGCGTCGGAAGGATTTTTTCCAGGGGGGGCCACAAGTGGATTTTTCCAAAAGTTTTTCTAGTGGGAGCAAAAGTGGTGAAATTTGGTTTTCACAACTCGAAACTATAAAAACAGCCTTTTTTGCTGCAATTTTCAAATTCTTGCCCCCCTTCCGACTCATGCTTGTGTGTAGGAAAAAGTTCGTGCCACACCATTTAAAAATTGGTGTAATTTCAAGCGTTTTAACACCATTCTAAATGGTGAAATTTTGCTGAATCTTATACGCAAGATGAAATATTTGACAGATAAATTTCAATTTTGTTTTTGTTTTTGCATTGGCAACACTAAATAGTTATATTTTATTTCTGCATTGGCAACACAGTTGTTATCCTTACAGACAACTTGCTAGCTGCTACATATGCTTTGTCTTGTCTTTGCATTCCAGTATTTAATGCAGTTGCAGAATGAGTATTCAGTCATGTTGCTTCTGTGTTGAAGAAGTAGAAAAGTTGTGATTTTGAATGTGTTTAAAGACAGGTATCAATGCTGTGTCATTTTTGCCTATTTTAAGCTGCGTTTTTGGTGTTTTTAATCAGTGGCGACTCCAGCACACGGGCTCCCCGGGCTCAGCTCGAGTCTTCGATTACGATTTATATAGGGGAAAGCGAGCATGATTGCTTTGTATATTTGTGCCACAACCCACGGTCCCACTTCACTAAGTTGTTAACTCCGCCTATTTTCATTGGGCCTTGCCACTGTTCATATATTTTCGTTCCATGTCTGGCCTTTCGCGTTCATGTTGTAGGTGACCTGAATAAATCAGTATCGTTCGTAGTGGTTCTCTCGACTTCGTTCGCTCATGCTTTACTCGCGCTCATCCATTAGAGCACGAGCTACCCTATGCAATTAAGCATTTTTTAAACATAATTCATATCGGACTGAATGTTTTTTGAAGCAATGGATTTGTATAGAACATTGGATTTGAAGTCCAGTCCAATGGACAGTTTCCATTTCGAGAATAATTTCAAACGAACGATAAATTGTCCAGCAACTCGGACTAATATGAATGAGCCTTGTAAGCAGAGGAATAATTGGCATTATGATTGCTCTGTGACGTACGATACTCAACAAAGGACAAGTTATCCTGAGAACTTCTCATTTATTGTTACGTAACAAACGTCACAGAGCAACGATAATGCCAGCCAGAATGAAAGCAGTTGGAAATTTCAGTGACACAAGCGTCGAACGGTTTATTCAGTCAGAATAAATCGCATGATCAGCCCGAATGACGCTACTGACCTGGGTCGCCCCTTTAACAGCCTATCTCAATTTCAAGTGGTTCACCGATACGTTTTCTTCGTGGTGTAATTTTTGTCTAAAATAGTGTAGTTTTGACCTTCATATGGTGTGTTGCATACTGTATAGGCAATGACGTCATATTTCAATGCTTGTGACGTCACAGTTGCCAATTCAAACCACAAAAATTTTCTATCGTTTTTTTGACGTGCACTTGTGCCCCCCCACTTTGAAAAAGGTTCCGCCACCCATGGATTAAAGTAAATGCAATTTCTAAGACTCATCTGTGACAGTTGAACCGGATCCAAAGGTTTATACAGTAAAATCGTTAAACAGCGTCGTAACACGGCATTCATTTTTAGGTTGCTATACAGCAAGCACGAAAAGCATTACTCTAGTGAAAAAAGAAATTTTGTTTTGTACCACTGTTAATTAAAATCATTGCAAAATACTTTCGCCAAATATTGTTTTATGGTTAGATGAACCCTATGACTGTTGGTAGGCACAATTACCAATGATTACATCTGTGCGGCCTAAACCAGGGTCGACAACCTTTTGTCAACTAGGTGCCGACTTAAGGTTTCAAATCGTTCAGTGTGCCAACAACATTCATATTTTCATACAAGTCAAGGTCAATATACCTTCTTCATGAATCGTAACAAAATTGATATGTAAAACTTGGAGCTTCTATGTGCCGTTGCAAACTGCTTGGCGTGCCAAGTGTGGCACGCTTGCTGTAGGTTGCCGACTCCCACGTGCAGGTGACTCAACGTTTGGCCAGCCTTAAAGTAACCTTGATGGATGGATGCATGAAATTCCTGACGGCATCAAAGAAAAACTTGGTTTATTTTGCAGTATGAATGCACTTGGAATAGGTTGAAAGATTCCTAGAATCTGATTTTCAAAAAAAATCAAGGGAACTTTTAGCTACCTCCAACCGCTAAAGTAACCTATGTTTCAGTTTTCTATCAGCGATTTTTCGAACATCGTCAGACCAGAAGTAATGTCAACGGCGTCTTTGTTAAAGATCTGTTTAGACGTTAAGTTTGAGTCACAGTTTTTCCACGCAGCCTGAACGCCTGAACGCCGGATAATCAACACGCACTACTATTTATGGGTACGTGTTCAAATTACTAGCACGCAAGATTGAGGAAATGCTGGTTCAAGCAAGTTCGTTAGAAGTGATTCGCTGGCAATCGAATAAAATCATCGCAGCACAGGCACCGGCAATCGTGATCATGAGCTAATGGTACTTTGGTAGTGCTACGCTCCAGAGAATCTGAAGGAGAAAGACTTTTGTGCTCGAACTACGGTTAAGTAAATGGCTTATATTCCTTGTCATCGTTATTTGGAGCTGGATTCCAGAAATGTGTGATTACACAAAACCCATCACCCTGTATCTTTTCTTTAGGACTTTTTGCCTTCAACTTTTGCAATCACGTCCACTTTCAAGCAAATTTGACTTCTTGCTGTTGGCGTTTATAAAAACTACGCAAGCGACGTTAATCAATATAATAACAACAATCAATATTGAGCACTGACTGGTGTGAGCAAACCCTTGTACTAGAAGCAATATAAAGTACTTCATAATGTACTAAAGTACTACAGAGTACTTTATTTGGTGTTTGCTCGATTATCCTCGATGTTTATTTCAATACTGCCGCTTAATTATGTCGTAACAACCGTACCGTTTAGGTAAACAGCTGTTTGACAACGAAAGCAACTTAAGCAAGCTTTGGTTCTTATCAGAAAAGCGTAACCGAATTTGCCATACAATTTCATGTGTGTCTGGTCGTCGAATGCTCAGAATCTTGACATCTTGTTAAAAAAAACGTTTCTTCGGTGATTTCGCTGTTTGGGTGCATGTTGCACTTAATGGTCTGTGTAATGCTGCAGTTTTTATTGGAACGTATAGATTTTCCTTGAAGGTGCTTTGCTTTTGAAGAAAAGGTAAAATATACACCTGATATCCGTCAATTTCAGATATTACGTTGTTGTTTATCGTAATTTTTCTAAAGCAAAAAAAAAATAAATTTTAAGGATTAGGCTTCCGGTGGTACACACATTTCAAAGAGCTTTAAAGTGACAGCAACACACGAATTCCTGACACCTTCAAAGCGAAGCACGTGAACCGCGCATTGCAGGAATGCAAACATGCTTCGCGGCATTGTTTACATGAAAAATAAACTGGCCCAGCTTCAGTATAGTTGAACTATTTAAGCCAACCGGTCTGTTGGTTCACAAAGATAACTCACGGTACTTTGTGCATATATCTTGCTATTTGAACAAGGTGTTAAGCTTCTAATGCTTGTCTTTGCTTCTCGACCATCTTATAAATGATTGACGGATGACGCGTAAGTGGGCATCGCCGAAAAAGACGCGTCGATCGCGGGCAAACCGTACAGTTGCCAACACGCCCTGACGAACGACGCATTCAACGAACTAACGACCGTCATCTGCAGGAAGCGCAACAAAAAAGCGAGCAGAGCGCAATCTTCAAGTGGTTTTGGTAGAGCGTATCTTTGCACCTGACGATGTACACGTATTTTTCGACAGCATATTCTCACAAATTTTGCTGCGAAGTAGGTTTTTATAATTTTTTATTGTCTTGCCTTGCAAAATTAAAAAAAAATATTTAAAACATGAAATACTTTTTTGTTCTATGTTCAAACACATAATTAATTTTGACTTTCGATGCAAAACAGACGCAAGCGCACAACCATAATTCAGGCAGGTTTTGCTAACGAACTTGGCCATTGTTTCTAGACTCATTCCGGCACATATCAGAGTTGAGCCCAATGTCCACCGCTGCAACTAAATATGCTTCAAATTCCTGTACACTCTGCCTAAACGTTTATCTTCCCACCTTGGAAAGTATAGTGTTTTACTATAAGTGGGTTAGTTTTGCGTACAAATATTGATACATAACCTAACATTTGTCCAGACATAAGCATACATGTTTTTGTCATAAGTAGAACATCGGGGCAAAATGTTCTCCAGCAATTCAAGGCTGGAATCGAAACGAAGGTTGGAGCATCTGAGTTCCTGACGACGTCACTGTCGCTGAAAGGTTATGACTGAGGTTCAATTTCTCTGGCAAGGTGTCAACTTGTATTGGCGCAAACATACGCGGCACACATTGCTTCTAACGCTTTCAACGTGGTACATGCTGCATGCAGCGTGTATTTACGAAAGGTAGCGCAAAAGCATGGAAAGGCCTCTTCAATACACATTAAGTGCCTAAATCTAAATCTCCAGGGAAGATGTGTGGCCTTAACCTCCGGTGGCCGTCAATGTATAGTTTGTTTCGTAACTGTTGAGCCTCCCACATAGCGCGCAGGATGGCGCCAGTAATTACAATATGTCTGGGAACCAATACAGGGTCTTCATGCACAAACCGCTGAAGCACGGGTGTGGCCACTTCCACTACATGTGTAAATCTACGCCACGCCACTTGTTGACAGAAACGCTGTGTGGTTTTGCATCATCAGCTGAACAAAAGCAATAACAATAACCATGTTGCACATTTGACCACGATTTGTTGATATATCAACATTTACCGTGATCACACGTCAAAGGCTGTTATGGTTTTGGGTAAAATAAGTATTTTGTACCATTGATGTGGTGACCACTGAAAACTTATAGTTATTGATAGAAAAAAATATTTTCCAAAATCCTACGACCCCTCTTCCCTCGTGTAGTTTCTTGTTAGTGAGCCGAACAAAAAAGCTTAAATTACACAAGCAGATACCCTGGCTCCCTTTTAGCCTTGCCATTGTGACACTGAGTGTTTTCGTTACGACCTTTTCACTAACAATTTTTTTCTCGTTTCAAAATATATTTTACTGTCTTATTTTTCGTAAGAGTATTCTGTACCTTTACACACACGAGGCATATCANCTACAGAGCATTTGCCGCGCATAGATGACAGCGGAAAGTGAGCGCAGAAGCAAGCTCTTTTNGAACCACTCGTTGAGCGTTAAGTTCCACTGTGACAAGAGTNAAGTCATAAGGATATAAGGGGAGGGACAGGAAATTTAAACGGCTGGACCTTATCAAAATGTCAATACGCTGAACTGTCGCTTCCACAAGTTGATTGGCCAGCGAGTGTTTCTTAACGCTCACTGGAGCTTTTTTGTTTGTACTAGCGGAAGTTAAAACCTCATACAAGCTTTCAAACATCTTTCACCTTCCCATAGCTTAAAAGAAATTTATCGCAAAATGTCAAGTCTGTGCTCATACGCGTTTCGTACAGTTCTTGATTGTCACTTAGTCTTGGTGGGATTTATCTGCACGTAAATTGTAAGCAAATTGTGAACATTTGGTCCATCTTGGATTACAAAACGTGTTTAGAAATTTAAACCGGTTTTCCAGTTTGAGCACGAAAAATTTCCGACGGATCAAAAAATCTTTGAAGAATCAAATTCAATAACTCAAACATGTTGGAAAGGCAAAGGCATAACGGAATTTTAATATGCACGAAACGCCGCCTGTAACAAGATATTGTCGAATCGAGTGCTTTTCAGGCATTGTAAATGTATTCAGAGTTCATTTGCTTTTTCAAAGATTCGGTTTTCTTCACACACGTCAATATTGTCAGAAATCTGAGATTATCGATAAATCTGAGGCAGAGGAGTTGATCGTATCCCTTGTGGCCCATTGTTGCTATGCATATTCCGTTCTGAGGCAATGGCATTATATGCTTAAACGAGGGATGAGCTTTCATAACAACAGCAACCTTCGAAGCTAGACATGCTTTCCGGTGTGGCACATTTTACCAAACCAGCGTACGGGTCACCGGGCCAAACACATGTCAAGAAAACGGAAGTCTTTGTTTCTTTGTTGTACTTTCCTAAAACTGAAAGCTTGTCAATCGTCGTCAAGCATTACTCTTCAGCAGTTAAAGTGTGTATAGCTTCTTTCGTTACGAGGTTTTGGACAAGTAGCGGCGTAACAATAAATACTTTAAGTTCAATGCAATACTCGAAATATACATATACTGCTGGCACAAGGATTATTACATCTGCCATTATATCGTGTTTTTGCCGAATCTTTGTTTACGTAGGTTTCTATAAGATCGTTCTTCTCGTTCTTTCTTAATGTTTGTGCATCTCCTCATAGATTTATTCTCGCAGCTTCTTCCTGAAAATTGCACTCATTTATTCGTTTTGCAGCCTTCGTTTAAATCAGTGTTTCTCAAACTTTTTTATTCCATCGCCCCCTTCTCACCCTCGGCACGTGGTTTTCGCCCCCCAAACCTGATAAAGCAAACACAAGGCAGCAAATTTAAAGAATTTTATTTAAAACAAGTATGAAATAGCTGAACCAAGCCATGTGATAGCTGAACTAAGCAACTATATTACGACGCTAATATTACGTTCAGAATTCTTGTGAAATTAATCCACACTGTAGTCGGGGACATAGACGATCCAGGATAAAAACGTAACGGATAAATTGCTTTAGTAACAACCTCCAACGATTCTCATAGTAAATTAAAATTGCAAGAAACTAACAAGTCATAACAGGGGTACTGGGGTTAACTCAATGATCAATTAGTGGTTGAGCATTTTCGCCCCCTTTGTGTTGTTTTGCCCCCCTACCGCCCCGTTTGTTTTTTTCGCCCCCTTGCCTCTCAACATCACCCCCAAGGTGGCGATTCCGCCCACTTTGAGAACCACTGGTTTAAATTATCAGAGTTGCGGTAAAAGGTTTTCACATTAAAGCGGCGTTACCGTTAGTATTTCCCATTAGAAAACAACTAAATCAAATTTGTAAAGCTTAAAATCAGAAACGTTATTTTATGCAAAACGATTGAATATGTATGCAGCATGACCTGCGACTCAAAAACCAAAAGAAATTAATGTAGAGGGAAAGAATTTTGTCAGACTCTTGGGGCTTACGTTTGTGATATCGCCTGAGGTATGTTTAAAATTTAATGAATTTGATGTCACCTTTGAATTGCAAATAACACAATTTCGCAATGTAGCGATAAAAATAATTCCAAGCAGTTAACATAACCTTTGATCATCGGAAACACAATTATCTGTTAAAGGCACATCAGCGAAAGTACTGAAATTGCTTCGCGCACCGCAGCTTTAGCTGCTCGACCAAGGGAACATTCCAATGACTTTTACGCCATTGGGGATGTTATGCCTTTGACGTTTCACTCCGCGGTGTCTCTCCAATGCGCGTGTAGCAGCTACCGTGCTGCTACACTAGTAAAAGTACCGTTTGCTACCACGAAAGCATTGTGCGTGTATATGTTAAACTTTTAAAAGTTTGTTTTTTTTGGTTTGTCCCCACACTGCTCTGTTTCTCGTCAAACCTAGAACAAGTTAAGCCATAATCGACTGAATGTGAATTCAAATCTAGCGTCGTCCTATTTTGAAAGTTTGCGAACACATTTTCATTGTAAACCCTCACTATCCTTCTTTCACGTCTAAACAAAAACTCACTGACCTCGCTCAGCAGCTTTAATATTTATTAGTTTTTGCTTGCAGATTTGCAAAAACTGATGCCAGCCATGACAAGCCATGTCCAAGTCGCGAAATAACTTCGCCACGGCGGTGAATAGTTACGAAATGAGACGTGTAGTTACTAATCATAGTGCTTATTGCATCTCAATCCGTTTATAATTTGTTACACATCCAGCATAACACGTTTGCAATTACATCAGGCAGATCAGCAACAAAGCCAAAATTATCAAACGACTGAGTCCAACATGAGCTCAGCGAAAACTCACCGGGAAGTCGTTTGTTCAGTAATACGCATCTCAGAACTTTTACGTTTATTGCTTCTATGAAATCCCTACAAAACACGCACACCTAAAACATGTAAAACGTGAGCAAAACATCAATGTTTCGTTTGATTGGATATTTTAGCAATGCCATTTTCTAAAACATAACAAAAACGTGCACCTAACATCAATACCCTACTTGGCATGGTATGATTTCAATTAATTTTGATCACCTGTTTGTGAATACAAGGTTCACTCTTCATAATCTTCTATTGCACAAGCTAAATTTCGGTGCCAATCTTTGATAGACATTAATCAGTTTTTTAAAGGTGTTTTAGGGACTCGATTCGGGTCCCTAGAATTGAAAATTGGGTCCCTAGAATCAGAGAAAATCGGGTCCCCAAAATCAGAGAAATCGGGTCCCTACAGGTCCATACCAGGTACCTAACATTTTCCTTGAAAAAAACCTGCATTAATAAATAATTAAATTGATTGATGTTGTAATGGCACCAGTGCATGCAGCGTGTCATTAGGCCTACTGCAGATGCCATTAGTTGGTAGATGTTTAGCTTGATTTGTCTGCATTTGGTCCTATTCGTTGCAAGTAATCATCTTGAGACGATCTGATTTAACTTCATCGGGTGACATTTGGCGGCTTTTGTGGCGCTGCAATCTGCGCAGACAAGTAAAAGNAAGTGGTTNACGCTGAGGTTACTGAAAGCGAACATAAAGCGCCCACTAATGTGCTTATATCCTGAATTGTTTTGTCATACTGGTAAAGCAGTACCGAACAAAACTCTTGTACAAAGAACGAGCTTTTTGCATCTGTTTATAATCACTTGAAGAAAAATGCCTCAAAGAGTTCATCAAATTATTTCAAAGGCAAAATAAACCCCCTCGTAAACTGTAATAGAGTGGATGCAAGAAGTAGTAAAAGTTGACGAAGACTGATATATGGTATCTTCATAGTAGTGCGCATCTAAACATAGTTTGTAAAAAAGAAGGCATCACGTTCACACTGCTTTATTTTTGAAATCTTTTCGCTCCAGAAAATCGCAACTCAGTAGCAAATCAGTAACGTAGCAGTTCACGTGTTACGGCACAGGTGTGTGGAGATTTCACCGAGGAAACCTTCGCCCTTTTTCTAATATTTGACAGAGTTCAAAAGACCAACTTTTTTGACCCTCGCAATGACGACTGCTGTAAGACTGGTGCTGTAACAACGGAGGGGACGACAAAAAGTTCGGATTTTATATTGCCGTGGTGCCATGTTTCTCGAAGTATTGTTCTGCGCATAGGCGTAGCCAGGGGGTTCAAAGGGTCATGCCCCTCAAAATTTTTGGAAAACATAGTCATTTTGTGCTTTCAGAGGCGTTTTTTTAAACAAAATATTGTTATTCGCCTAAAATCAAACATTTTGTCCCCCCCAAATCTTTGGGCTGTCTACGCCACTGGTTCTACGTACTGTGTTTCAAAAAGAGAAGTTTTGTGGTACAGCTTTTGCAGACAGCCTCGCATGAGACGCATGAAAGACGTGAAACCAAAAGTGAAAATCTAAAAGATATGACTGCAAAAAAGTAAAATGAGTTGCAAGCAACCAAAAAATATCTTACAAAAGGCGAATATATCTATATATTTACTTAAAACACGAGCGTCTGCGGAACCCATGGACAAAATCTATGTAGAGGCTCGTAGTCCTAGCCGTGTGATGAAATCTAGTTTTCCGCCCAAAAATGACTTTTTGATACCCCAAGCCTATCTCCCGGGACCCATTCCCCGGTCAACCTACCCCTCATTAAACTACATTTATTGAGACAATTACGTAAGTACGAGCTGTGATTTTGATACGTACAAAAAGCCGAAACAACTTTTTTGCCCAAGTCTAGGTCTGCAAGTAACATTGCAAATCAGAAGCGCACACACACGGACCGTTGTTTTTGCATTTATTTCTGGCAAGCCAATGACACAAAATTCTATATCTAAAATTTTTAAGGGTAAAAAGAGCATTGTAACGTAGCGCACCTTCAGAAATTAGGCTTTCAAAGATGCTGTTTTGAGAAATGAACATATTCAATATTTTAAACGGTTTTCTTCCAATAGGTAAGGTTTGAANTATGTTAGTGTTCAGTGACCATTGTCCATGCTTACACGTAAACCAGTAAACCAGTGGTTCCGAACGGNGTGCCGCGGCACCCTAGGGTGCCATTTACAATACTTAGGGGTGCCGCGAGAAAAGACATTTTTCAACATATCATTAAAAATACTTTTGAAAATGCCATTAAATCTTAAAGCAAATTGCTATGGGTTCGCCACTGGGTGCCGCAAATTATTATTTGTAGGGTGCCGCAAACCTAAAAAGGTTGGGAAACACTGACGTAAACGATGCTATTGAAATGCCCTTATGTCGATGGTTCCATCTTTGTGCTATGTTACAGACACAATACCTTGCTTCATATTGGTGTATACAGTGTGTCTTATCTTGAATTTGTAAATTTTAAGGATTTTCGAATTGACTGAGATCAGGTATTCTTGGAATGAACAACTTTTATTCAATGCGATGAGCTTCAACCTAAATGAAGGTGCAGTCTGCATATTTACCTATCAGTCCCTGGTGGATACTAAGGTTTTCGCACAAATATTAAGCTCATGCACGTAATTCCTTTCTAAGGAATAGAGTATGCCTTGGTAAAAATCGTATGAAAGTTTGTGTTTATCCTTAAAACTTTTGGAGTTAATTGTTACTGTTAAGTGAATTTCATGAACTCTATACCCAGTTGCCTTTTCGCACAGACGCAGGCATTAACGTTTTCTATCAAGGCTGGACCACACCATGTATTTTGTCACCATTGTGAGGATGGATGTTTAGGAAGGCATGTGTAGGATTTTTCATACAACTTCGGAAGGAATGCCACTCACACCTCTGGCTCTTTCTTCTTGCCAGGACTACCACAATGTAAGAATGCCGCAGAGCCGGTTTACTGAAGTTCTTTCGTGTTCATCGACCCGGTAAATTTGGCTGACGGCAACAATGTGTGGAACGCATCAAGCACAACCCTGTGTTACTTCTTAACCATTAATATGTTGGGCAGTTTCTAAATGTGTCTCAACCGATCTACTGAAAGTAGTGAGACACATTTTAATCTTCATGTTCACTCACTTTGGTATGAATCAACTCATAAGTTTTACTTTTAGGACGTTTCCAGATATGTTAACATCCCATGTGACTCCTTCATGCTAGGTAAAACGCTTTCACGCTCGACTGCATGCTCAATTGCAACTCGTTTATTTGCAGTGATGTTACAAAATACGTCTGTATTGCTTTTCCCTAAGCTTTCATCAGCATACTACAACCAGTCACTAGTGCACACTTTGGGTCTATGATGGATCGCACTACTTGCAAACGGTTCGCTATTCTACACTGTAAGACAACCGACGCATTTATTTCATAAACCGTATAACACAGACATCTTTCTATCATACTTTTCGCACTTCAGCTGATGTTACCATAAGGTCATTCGATTATGCCCATAGCCACGCCTTGATGAGTTGCTGCCTGCCTGTTACTTAACTTATTCTGTAAGATCACTGGGCACATAAGATTCATCGTAAGTGTGGATAATTCTTGATTGACAAAGGCTTTCCCCGCGTTCACACAAAGCTCTTTTGACCAAGTGACCATAGTGAGCTTCGTGGCCGAAGGTCGTCCCATTGTTATCTCAACATTGTCACTGTGCACCATTTTTTTCTTTCATGCTACAAAATTAGTTATCCAACTGCACTTGCCTGGACATAAGGCCAGAGCCAATTCAAAGTTCCTAAGAGCTGGTGCCAGTTGAAGCTTTTGGTCCACAAATGAATTGGAAATTCAAGTAGTGAATAAGAAAGTCGCAGAAAAAATATTTCAACCGCACAAGATCTAATTAACCCTTAATTAGTTTAAAAATAATTAAGCGCATCAGATAAGAACGACCGGAACCTGTATCTAAATGGGATGCGACGTTAGGGAAGCCACTGGTTATTTACTGGAAACTAGTTCTAAAACGAGAAAGCAGCTTCGCAGACTTCCAACAAAAATTTGATCGGAGGTCAACAAAATATAAAGAAAGGTTTATCTCTTCGCTTGCAGTTAGGTTATTGCTCGAATGAACCAAGTGGCAAAACCACACTTTAGGATTAAATAATTTTGAATATACATTAGGGATAATGTTGTAGATCCCTGGGGCTAGGGCCTGAACATATAAATGAGAAAAAACTGTTCCTTAAAAGTTTTATTGCGTTTCATTGTTTATCGTCGACTTCATTCTAAGGAGTTTTATTTACACACATTGATATTGTCATCTTGACGAATAACAAAGATTCCTTGCACCGTGCTTTATTGTTCTTAATTATGAGTCATAAAGCTGTACTTTTCTATCAAGAAATAGTCAACGAAGGCAAATAGCGCAAGGCCAAGCGACCTCGCGAAGTGTTGCCACAGGTCAGAACTTTCTGTTTCGATCACTTGACAGTTCAAAATAAAATTGATGCAAGAATAAAAATTAAGGCGATTCGAATGCCGTCTAACTGCAGAGAGTCCCTCATTCGAAGCGATCTTTATTAGAAGAGATAATAAATTACACAGCAAGTGTTTTTCAGTAGTCCACACATGCGACGCAAGTACAGTAAGCTCGCCAGAACGTTTTACGTCACAGATCATTCATCAAGCGAAATGTCTTCATGTCACAAAGCTTTTGTTGTGGCTTGCATAAGTTCATAGCGTTCAAAACAACATCTCGAAATCCACGCTGCACAGGTTGGATTACATAATGCATTATTTTTAGCAATAAAATTTTAACAAAACAAACTCCGACAAATTATTACACATTGTGACCTTGCGTCACGATAATGGTATGATTGGCTGATCGAAACACTTGACGTACTGGTTGATCGTGTCTTTCTATGCATGGTTTATCGGTAAAATATCTGCCAGGCTGCTATGAAATCTAGGTTGAAACAAGTGACACAATTTGGGATAGCTGATCAAAATATTGCGTTTTGGTGTAGTCCCAGACACATTGTTTTCAGCATTGGTGAGACCAAGTGATAATAACAATGCTACCTTTTCAAATACCTTTCTTCAGTTGTGAAGAATCAATCGCTGAAGTTATAAAAATCTCTTAGGCATCATATTTTTTGACTTTCAAATTTGCATTTTCATTTGTGTGAAACCGTAACTGCTGTGACAAGCCGTGTTCATGGCAAACAGTTGTCAACAAAACGGGCCGCAACATGAGTAATTTGGGTCTGAAACTAATGGCGAGGTTTTGTCGCAGAAACGAGACCAAAAATATCGTTCACCTTGTCCCAAGAAGAAAAGTGTGGTAGGGCAATGCATTGTCTCTCATTTTCATGTGCTGTAATTGCACCATGACTGCGATTGCAATAGATTCAATGCAAGGCCACTCTTTCCTGGGAAATTGTGCCAGCAACAACTCCTTCCTGTGGTATCCCCTGTTGTGGCAAAAGATGCTTTGTAAATAACACGACCGGTCTGTCAAACGGTATTATTTAGACAGTTACTATGCCATGAAACACGCAAAACACAATGAAAATGTCGCGCATAGGTCGTCGCAAGGGCGACCAAGGACTGCGCGCGGGCTTTGGGCAGAGGGGCCTATTCTAAAAATTCGCGACGGTTTCCTCCATCACGTCCATCAGCTATCCACAATGGAGCTGTATATCTGGGAAGGCGAACGGGGACAGCGCAGATCGAGTGCTTCTGCTCTGGGAGACTCGAAAGCCACGCGTGAACGGCAATCTTGCCATAGGTTAGGGACTGGAACCTGGAAACACGCCTCACTCACAGGAAAAGAGCACCGTTGACCAAACAAATCGAACTTTGACCCAAGGAATCTCTGCACCAGGTGTACTCGAGAATTGCACTAGTAGGCTTCACCTGGTGCAGGGATTCGTTGGTTCAACGGTCACTCATTGATTTTTGCATAGTTTCAGCTTACTCGTTCCAATCAGGGTTGGATGCTCGTGACCAGGGACGGATTTAGGAAGCGCGGGGCTCTAGGCCATCTTAGTTTTTGGGGCCCCACGTAGGTGTGACCTATTTGGCCGTTTGTCTGAAAATGTGAAATATGCCCCTCTTATGTGTAGTGCCCCCTCAAAAATCTGTTTTTTGTTGTGCCGACTATGGTTCTGCGATTACCTGAGATCTTCAACAAAGATTAAGCCCTTTCCTATACATTCTTATCAAGAACAAATGGCAGTGCGACCTTTTCTTGGAATTTATACCTCTTTCGTGTAGTTCAGAAGTTCTTTTCGTTAAATTTCCGTGATTTTTAGCGCTTTTTGTAGGTTTATTTTTCGGATATACACATTCTCACGCGGGACCATGTTGCCACTTTCGAATATATCGTCCAGTTATAGATCTGATTAGCTGTACGTGAACTCCTTTGTTGTAGTAACCACATATTTTATGGACCAAACAAGCACAATCCATTCAGTAGACACTTAGCTTGTTCATGCCGTTTTGTTGTCATTTTCCAAGCAATACAAAAAATAGTGTTTCAATCCTCTATGTTTTAGGCTGATGGCAAACAGCATGAAGGCACGTTTTGCACAGCAAAGTATTGTCGCAACACTCTCAGCTAACTATATGAAGTAAGCCCAATGTAGGCACGTTTTTCCATGCAAAACTCACGAGAAACTTTTCTGTCTATGGAAAGAAATCCTTTCTCAGCACAGAATCAGACACGAAGATCTTACAGAGTATATATTTCGCCTACAAAGTTGGCATCATCAGCCCTTAATCAAATAGAAACTGGAAACGTTTCTAGTTGATTTAACTATCATATAGAGGCTCAACAAACAATCTCTGTTCGCGGGCAATCTAGTTGGCAACAACCAGACCTAGCATCCAGGCCCGTAACCAGCTCATGACACCAGGAGGGGCGAAGAGTTTTCTGAGAGGGGCCCAAATTTTTTGAACTGTGTCCAATAGTTTTAGATTATGTCCAACACATT
>JGI24158J21664_10003276_pt1 | contig 20226 bp, 12 predicted proteins | sample Ectturendosymbi3_FD_21664 | JGI IMG/M metagenome (IMG submission 21664) | reverse complement strand
CCGTTGCCCAGCTGCGGGTTCGTAAGTCAGTGCGGAATCATCGTGGCGATCTGGAATTTCCGACCCGGCCACAGCCAGTAGCGAGAAATCGCTACAAGTGGTTCGTGACTACGGTTTTAACTCTATCCACACATGTCCTGCAACTTCATAGAATATGTACGGATTTTCTGTAAAGATTCAGGAGCAATTATTTCACGTATTTTAGCTCATTGCCCCGGAGGTCAAAATTTCTATCAGGAAAACACTTGAAAGAATTCGCAAATCATACTGATTTAGTAAAATTGATTTGAAACATGAAATTAACTTTGGCGAAGAATTTGCTTCCGGAGTCGAAGCTGCCTGTGTCGCTCGAATAATTTTTTTAATTTACAGCTACTTAAAAAGCTGCGTTTGAATGACCGGTAGCTGTAACTTTTCCCGTCACCAGCACTTCATGCGAGAAAAATTTTTCAAAAATGAAATTAGTGAAAACATTTCCCAGAAATTCCATGACCGGTGAAAGATTGCGTAAGACTGATCTAGTTTCAGGTGAAAGGTACGATCTGAAAAATAGATTTAGATGATTTCGCTCAATTATTTTTTTGCGGGAATGTAATATCTTAGATCGTAACTTGACATTTTACTCCTTTTCCAGATTGCTCGCGATCGTGGCTAATGCAAATGCACCCATCTATGCTAGATAAGATCGTGTTGAAAGAATAAGTTTAGAACGTATATAAAAAATTGGAAATGAAGACCCTAAACAACACCTTCCACAAGTGGTAACATAAACAGCAATATGTTTGGAATTTTATTGCAATCAGGTAACGTTTTTCATCACAATGAACATTACTACTGTTCACATATGGCTACACAGAATATTGATTGCTAGTTGAGGGCAGAAGGCTTTGATCCCCATAGTGACACATTCTTTCAATGTTGGATTTTTTTACTTCGTCATATGATTTGGTAATGAAGAGATGTATAAACAAAAGTAATTTTAAAATCAGAGCTAAGAAATCTGTCAGATTCCAATTCATCAACGAGATAGATCGGATGTATCCACATCAACGAACTTGCATGGCAATACGTTGCCGGCTTGAATTTCATTTGTAGGCTGCATGAAGAATTGCAGGAGCGTGACTCACGCATAAATTTATGTTACTGATATTTGACGATTAGCAACTAGGCATGCAGACACTTTGATTTGTTTAAAATGGTACGTTTTAGTCTCAACATAAGGCTTCCTGTTTATGCGTTATTTGAGAAAAACAAGGTCAAATTTGGGCATAAGTTTTACATCCCCGAAAATATGCACTCCTGTACACGCATGGTAGTTAGGACGGAGTTGACAAAAACGTTGCATCCTTGAAAAACTTGGAAGAGGTTGTTTTCCTAGCTTGGAATATAGTACATTCTAAAGTCTGCCTGCTTCATATGATGTGTTGATGCTGCAGAAGCATGCCCTGAAATCATTTGTTAAAATAAATCGACTTTTTTGTACAAATATTATGTGTTAAATGCAATATATTGTCTATTGGGGTCCCCAAAGTCCAGGCCTGGAGAGATGCCCAACCACCTAGCACCGGTCCTGATTGCTGTATTAGGGTTACAGAATTATTAAAGCTTTGCTAGCTTGGTATCGCCCCTTCCAAGCCTCGCTCTTAAAATCATGTATTTTTATTGTTACATCAATGCCCGCCCCTATATATTTCTGCACAAGCCGAGTGAGGCTCCGCTCTTTCTACGGCCGGCCCTGCACGCAATAGATAAGAATTTTGCCAGGACGGATAAAAAAGCGTCGCCATAGGCGAATCTGTTATAGCGCCATGCAAGGGCGTACGCAAGGAGGGGGGTTGGGGTTAAAAAAAAACCCTTGAGTTTGATATTTTACAAAAACTTTATCATGAGGGAAGTGTATAGGGCTTGATTTTTTACAAAAATAAGGGGAGTGCGTGTAGAAGAAGATGCCTATTATGTCAACAACTTCCACAAAACGTTGGTTTGGAAACATGGAAATGACGTCAAATTGTGACGTCACAAAGAGCGCACACCAAATACAAATCACCACCATATGTCACTGAATGAAACCCCCCATGAAAATTTTCTGCGTACGCCACTGGCGCCATGAGCTTGAGTAACATTTCTGCTGTTAACTGTTCTCTGAATCGTCTGAACCTGCGATTGTTGTCTTTTTACTCATTTTTTCATTGTAAGAGCGCTGATTGTAAAAAAAACTACCAAGATCAACCTACTCAAATAAGTGCGGTATACAGTATTCTGTCAGTTCTGTGTACTAAATATATTTCATTTTCCAGCCAACTTGAGGCACACCAGGCCCGTAACCAGGGGTGCGCAGGGGGGCAAGCCCCCAAGAAAATGTATTGGACATCGATTAAAATTATTGGACATAGTTCAAAAATTTTGGGCCCCTCTCAGAAAACTCTTCGCCCCTCCTGGTGACCCAAGCTGGTACACCAAGACGATTGAAAATATTAATGTGTAAAAACGAACAGAAACCGACGTTGGAACCGTGTTATGAGGAAAGAGAGTTCCGGAGCCATGTTCAAGTTCATGGAAAGAAAAGTACCGTGGTCGTAGCAGTGTCATTTTTACGACGGCTCCGTATAGCCGTGATTCCTATGCCACAACCTTTCAGCAAATACTGTTTTTACTTGGAAGCTGTCTTCTACCCACCTCGCTAACGCACGTGTCTCAGCGAACATCCACGGGAGGATATCACGCGTGACATGGTCGACCTGAGCAGAAGAAAGTTTCAACGCAACGAAAGTGTTTTATTGATGCCATTACAAAAGAACATAATAGTGATTTAAACTATAAAGTGGATCAATCAACAGCACAATCAACAAACAGCGCGAAAACGTTGGCGCGCTTGCGGGACGCGCAAAGAAACAATTTTTCAAGGAAACAACGCAAAATCGAAGAGCTTCAGATAAAAGCAAAAAAAGAGGTTAAATAAAAGCAGCTCGCCCATGCCCGCCAGGCGAACGGCGCAGTCTTAACACTAGAAGTGCTTCGCAGTGCACACCAGCAGCAGAACCCGTTGATGCCAATGTCTGGAGCGTGTCGTCTACACCGTGTGATATCAAGTTGGGAAAAAACAGCAACGCGGCTGGGCGTGGTATCTGGACAACTGCAAAGAAATCAAAAGCAATCAGGTCATGTCGGCGGACGCATGTACACCGCGATATTTTTATCTTTTATCAACAACTCTACCCAGCGATGATGACAGAAAAAAGACAGTGAAAAATGTCAACAACCTAAACATTGTGAAGAAATTGCTGATTGCTTCGACTTCGTCGCCTTTGTGAGACTAGTCACTTGTTTGTCAACCGATTTGAGACAAAGACGACGAAAACGGACAGTTTTCGATCGGCCCACCAACGTCACTTGATACCAACGGTTGACACAAAACCCATCGTATGCACCAGTGTGAAAATAAATGACATAACAGCGGCACGTCACGATCGAACCAAAGACAGCGAAAAAAGCCACTGTGAGCGGCGTTTTTCAAGGCTCGACTGTTCGCAAAGCAACAAGACGATGTTGAGCAGCCCGTACCAACAACGGTTACAGCAAGTAAATCAATGGGCAAGAAAAAAACCCTTTGACGAGCGAGCGATCTTTCCCGTATGAGCGGCAGAATGCAAGCGATGACGGTCGGCCGGGAGCCGCCGTCCACTTGAACGCCGCTCCGCGGGTGTGAGCGAGTGAGAAAAACGAGCGAAGCGGTTGCGCAACAGAGAATTCGCGGCCGCGCCGGCACTGACAGACGAAACGAACGATGACGCGCGGTTGTGTCGCGCGCGCTATACATGGCGCGCGAGCAAAGCGCTTGGGAATCGCGACCGCCGAACAGAGCGCGGATGATGCGAGCGACAGCACAGAAGTGCAACGCGAGTTCGCCCTAACGCGCTTGACGTTGTACCGTTGCTGCAGTGCTAACGCGGCCATGATCGGGAATCGCGCTCCAAGACTAAGCCGCCAAAAGCTACACTGAGTTTTGCCGAGATCAGGAAAACGCGCTCCAGCTCACCCACAGACACAAGGAGCACAACTTCTGTGCGACAATGACCGCGCGTTGATCTGCTGTTGTATCACGCGGTAAATCACACAACATAGCGGCGCTCCACGGCAGTCGCTAAATCTCGTTGAGAAGCGTTTGGGTAGAGCAGAAATCAGCGGAATGCTGTATTAAACCGACTACAAGGCAGTAAGATCTGCAGAACTTTTCAAAGCGCTAACGGTGAAAAAAAGTAGCGATTTACAACCACGCAGGTTAACAGCAAACCTCATTGTTTCACAACCACCTACGCGTCGCCGGCCGCACTCGTTTACCGTCATAGAAATGCAGGAAAGCGTTCAAAAAAAAACTGCGTTGCACTGTTATGTGGCGGTTGGCAGCAGGAACGCGGTTCTGCTGCATTAACGTCCCTCGCAGCCATAAAGAACGACCAGAGGTTCTCACAAGAAATTGCGACAAGGCTGAGTGCAATTTCTAATTGAAGGTTTGCTTAGAATGGCGAAGCGACAATGCAAACATGAAGAGCGGCGAAAACGACGCGTTCTTGCGTTGTGCGCTACGTCATTATCTTGTTTGCTCGGCCAATGACAGGGACATGAGCTCAGTGAAGAAACCGATCCTCGCATTACAATTGACTCGAACCAGGCGCAATCGCTTCATTTCGCTTTGACCAAATTGTTTCTCGGCGGCGTGATTGGCCTGCCGGAGTTGAGGCCGCCATATTGGTACTTCGCTTTCTTTTCAGACGGCTTGAGAATCTGCAACGAGAGATTACGTAATGTTTCAGGGCTGGAGCAGCTTTCCTCCCGGTCAGAGCTTTTCATGAACACGAAACGCGATAAGAAGCAGAGCGAAAAAATGAAGTAGAATAAAACGGGGCCTTTATTCTCCGAACGTTCAGAGAATGTTCCATCATCGTTTGCCGACATCTCACAAACGGCTTTAGCAATAACATTCTTGAATGACAGAGAAAAGCACAGCAGATAATGCAATAACTTGATGAACACCCAATGCGCAATGCATTTTTAGCTCCGTCAGTACCACAACGAAATTATCGCCGAGATAAGCTTCTCGTTTTGGCACAAGCTTAACATATAATAACTATTGCTTTACTGCCTAGTGTCTTCCCAAGAACATGATCTTTGCAAAGCTTTATGAACCAGGTCTACAGCAGTTTCAAACATCTCGTCTGTTCCTCTGTCATCACGTCGATACGACGAAGAGCAGCTTGCTACAAAACAACGCCGGAATAGCAAGCGCGTTTTCGTTGCCATGACAACCAACCATGCACTACATGAATTACCAACGCAGCTTATAGTCGATGCAACTGTTGCAGAGTACGTAAAGGCGCTTTACTTATAACACGCACAAATAATTTGGTTGATTGAGAAAAAGAGCAGTTAAAACAAAAGAGCACATCAAAGCTTCGTGAACCTGGAAAGAGCACATCAAAGATTCGTCGACACTCATCATGCCGCCCGCGTTGTCAAACTCGCCACAGTAGTTGGGTGCTGAGAAAAGGGTGACCAGTTGCCGCTTCGCGAAGAACTCGTAACCGTCCTCCACCACCTGCAACGAATAATGCCATTCAGTCAATGCTATTCAGAAAACGAACGAAATAGAGTAAATCGGTTTTAATGGTATATGGAACAGTCTTAAGCCGGAACCGGGTCGAAACAGAGCAAAACGCGAGCGCACAAACGCCACTTAAACAGCGACGTCGATACACGCGGACACGAACACAATTGACAGCCTTAAAACATCCAGCAACTGAACAAGTCGCTGTTGACGCCGACTGCAATGACCGCGGTATAGAACGGGGCTGCTAGAATAACAATTCAGTTATAATCGTATTGACATTGCACATACACCTTTTGTGACACAAATTGCTTTTTGCGCTTGACAACGAAATCCAACTCCTCTGCTCAGGTCCTATATCGTAGGCAGCAGAAGAAAACTGTTTGCACGAATCGTCTTTCCAAGGTGGCTACACCACAGCGGCGGGAAGTGAGCACACTAATGGGCGGAAGACAAAGCAACTAAAAACTTTCCCAAACCAAGCATTTAACTTTAAAGAGTAGTAAAACGCTTTGGTCGTTGCCATCTCTAGTAATGACGATCACGGCAGGCACGAAATATATGAGAAAATAAAGTAAATAAAAATACCGAAGAAGACATTCTAAACATTGAATGCACGCAACATTTGTTTGCACTGCAGTGGAAAACAATCAGTGAATTTCAAAGAAGCAAAACATCACCACGAATCCGTCTAACTATTTGATATTTAACCCTGAGTTTATATTTAAACATTCAATAATCAGGGTTCCAACAAACATTCAAAAATAAAATTCATGACTTTTATTAACAAAATTAAGAATGTTTCGTGACTTTTCTGCATGGTTTTCAAAAAAATTTGTGGTGTTTTTTACTTCAGTCAATAAACACTGTATAGTAAGGGATTTTGGACAGAAGTGAAAACCAGCAACTTAGTGAACAGGAAATGTTTCAACCTCTTCATTAGCTTTCAGTATGGCACTATGCACACATCAAACATTTGTGTTTAAAAGTGCTTTTACCTCTCTGAGGCAAACTGCCCGTTTCAGTCAAAGTCAGCACTGACTGCATTCAGCTCTGAAGGCAAGGGGTGCTAATCCCTTTCAATATACAGGGCCGGCCCTAGCAGATGCGGGGCCCAATGCAAGACCTAAGCGCGGGGCCCCTGTGAGCAATGATTTTATGACGTCATCGTGTTCAGTCAACTGTGTTACGATCGTGGTAGAGCGCAAATATGCAGTACAACACTAACACGAGAATTGAGCACGTTTGCTAACGTTCGAGAGGAAATTTGCTAGTTTTGACGAGAGCGTCCTTTGTTAACAATGAAATTTATATGGCGTTTCTGCTGAATTCTCAAGCACAAGGTGCATCTGGCAAAATGAATATAATCTACCCAAACACCATGGCGCGGGGCCCAATGCAGCTGCATCGGCTAAAGGCCGGCCCTGTCAATATGTCGTTGTCACATAAATCAATCTTTCAGACAGTTTTGTACAAGATTCAGAATTCTAACTACATAATTGTACTAATAATTGTATATCATCCATCAGAAATTGGCTAAACGAAAAACGACCATAGCTTCTTTACCACTACAAAAACACCTTCGCAGTTCGCACACCAAAAAACTTCACAAGACCAGTATCAAGTTCACATATAAGGTAATTGAGTAAACCGCAGTTTCTCAACATATTTTCGTTCACTATTTTCTGGGATCTTTTTAATCTTGCAATCAAAATTAACCTTTTTCTGTAACTCCTCCGTGATTTTTAACACCAATTGAATTTTCTCGGGTTTTTCGTGAACGTAAGAACTTTGCATAATAGTCAGTAGGAGAGTCATGCCTGCATTATTTTCTCCCGTAAAATTTCGGAGAATGCCTACGTGTGCAATAAGAATTAAGTCCAGCATGTCGCAGCAGCCCAACGCTATGAAATACATATTGTAGTATTTTCAACCACTGTTTTGAACGCTAAATAGGTAAGAACAATCGGATTAGTTAACGCAAGCAGCACTTCTGAACCGGAGCAATGGTAGAAGATCGATAGAGTCATAGCGATTATTACCTGGTGCGCTCGACATATCAAATCCAGGTCATGCCGATTGAGGAATTTGCTTACAACATCCGGGCCAAATGTGAACGACACGCCGCGATCGTTTTCCCCCCAGCCATTGATGTCTTTGTCTGGATCGGCCCACAGCAAATCGCACAACAAACCTACAAATAAAATGTCGAAAAGCGACTCTAAAGCGTGACGATTACGAAAGCATACATGGCAGAGCGTCGCTGGACTGATCCCTCTGTTGGCATTTCGGCAAAACGCACTTGGAGAATTCCATTCTTTCAACATCAAAGCCGCATTTTCGACAGGAATACCATCAACCACGCTCGAAGCAGTAGCTACACGAGGGTGGGACGATCTGGCGCATTAGAAGTAGCACAAACGGCTTGACAAACTGCTGCAGGTTTGAAAGACGACGTGGGATACAAGGTGTGCGAAGCGTAGCCATACTTTTAAATATTAAAATCAATGCACTGCATCATTGTCACTTAAAAACATCAAGAACAATGGATGAGCAAAAGGACAAAATAAGAAATTTATGGAACCCGCGTTGTAACAGTCTGGCATATAGTCATATTAACCTGTGTCAGGCACATCTGTGGGTCGCATGATTTTTCTGATCTGGTCCATTCCTTGCAAGTCAGGAGAGAGACCTGTCATCAGAAGAAAAAAATTGCTCACTACTTGTCTGCGCACCAATGCGCTGAAAAGTTCAAACGACGACGCAAACGCCTCACGGTAACTTTATGACAAAAGTCACAACAAAGTTTCACTGTCTTCGCAGCAGGCACTGCAGAAAGCAAGGTGTGGGTAGGTGCTCATAAAGGTCAGCATCCACCTACATATAAATGACGCACGGAAATAGTTTATAACTAAAGAGCAGTGCTGGACATTTGTGCTCATCGTCGACCAACAGCCATGACAAACACACCTTTGGGTGTCAGCTGCTAGTACTTCGATGTAAATGTAGTGTAAAAGCAATGAACTTTCTCCGCAAAACTTGTTGACACACATTCATTTTTTTCACATCCGTTTTTCAGTTTCTGGTTCGATGAACAAAGGGACCATTCGTTCGTTCCTGTTCCTTGGTTGAAAGCTGTTTTCTTTTCGCTGAGACGTTTTGGTCATTTTTTGCTGAGACATTTTGGTCACTGAGACATTTCGGCCATTTGTCTCACAGTTGTGGTAAAACTCGCCATAACAGTGGTCATTAGCCTATATTTTCAGACATTCTGACAGAAATGACTTAAAACATTTCGGTCTATGACCGAAAAAAAAAACAGGTTGAAAACAGGGAAACATGGCCGCGAAACTCGTTCACTATCTGAACAGGGCGTCGAAGCGCTAACGTAGGTTTTGCTTTGTTTTGGTACATTGAAAAGCAAATGTGTTACAGAGCACTAGGAGGCTAACATGGAAATACCAACAGTTTTGCAGCATCCATGAACTGGATACAACTACATTTTTAATGAAGTCCCTGAACAATACGAAACATCGTATATTCGGAGTTTGAGCTTTTTCGCAAACTAGTCAATCGGAAAGTAATGCCAAAAAGCATGGGAGGTTTCAAAATTTCACAACTGTAATTGGCGTATTCGTGGGAATTACTGAGGCATTAAGCGAAAAAAGACTGTCTCGGCACATTGACGCATTGGACACGGCATACGATCTGAGCAAATCAAGGCAATGCTGCTATCAATTGCATATGTGCGTAATAATTTCGTTCAAGCCGAAAACCCACGTAGAAACGAATATGTGGTCGTTTTCAAAAATTAAAAACACACCATTCTGTACTTTTCTAAAATGCTCTCTTCCTCTATAACACTACTCAATTTTTTTTTCAATACAATATGCTGGAGATACTGCCTACCAACATAACACTTCCTACGTACAATCAATTGCAGCCCTACAAATCAAACAAGTTTTTCTTACCAAGCAAAGAGTGACTGATAAAACCCGATTCGGGAATAACAAGCATTTACGATCTTGATAATAACAGATTGATTTCGGAAGCGCAACGCTAACTTCGCAAGTTGCTCTCACCGATAGCATGGGTAAACTTTTCACAAAAAGTATGAATTAATTAACGCTAACCATTACGTGTTTCGGGTTCAAAAGCCCACTTAAACGGCGCTCAACTAATATAAGCTGATTGAAACTTTCGTCTACAACAGTATATTCAACAGCAGTACCGATAAAACAATTACTCTGGTGCGATACGAATAGAGCCTATTTTAAAATAGAAGGCAAAAGTTTCATATGCGCCACCTGAAGTCCATGATACCTGAATATTTAGGTGGTATAAAGTTAAAAGTAATGCCATCAAAACGATTTTGTGTGGTAGAAAGCCACTAGCGCCCGTAGCTAACTTTTTGTTGAGTATCATATGCCACACGAAAACTGCTTCATATAAAATTCCCACATACAACAGCGCTACGCACAACACTTTGAAAGGAAGTACCATAAAAAAACGTTTAACGTACCTCCATGGCAGCAGAAAATCTTTTCATCAATGATAGCAGCAATAGGCAAACAATTAAAACAGTCAGTGAATGTCTTCCATAATTTAATGTTAAATCGCCGTTTGCCTTCAAGATAGAGTAGGATCAGTATGTTATCAAGCAACAAAAACTTAATCCAATTTGCTGCGTACTATTTGTCACGTATGACTAACATAAAATCTAGACAGCGAATCTTCTTCAATAAGTATAGATACTCAGAACTCTTATTTGATACGTTAGTAGCTTTAACTTTCCAGTGCACATTTCACACTTTCAACACTCAAATTAGCTGCTACGAAACTTCCAACTTTTCTCAACAAAACAATAGCATTCATAAACTACCTCATTCAAACTTCCAACATTTCATCATGAAACATTCAGATGTTATTGCATGGGAAAGTTGATTTATGTGCATTATTGAAGATTNAAATAAAACGAGAAACCTACTGACAACACACCATAAAGTCATGATTTCACAACCAAAGTGCAAAACTGGCAAACAGTTTTCTATTACAAATTGTGAACATCTGACAATACTAACAGAAAATGAGAGGTAGCCAGTTTTGTTATTTGCTATAAACACTTTTATGTAATAAATATTGGTGTTAATCTGAATTTACTCTTGCTATGACCACAAAAGTATAATTTATCTGTAAAACACAGTGGGATGGATGCAAGCAGATGTTTTTACTTTTTATGATCGACATTGATTTGTTTGGGAAATCAAAGCATTGGAGAAGCTAAAGGGAAAACTGTTTATGGTCTACAGCAGGGGTGGGCAATTAGCGGCCCGCGGGCCACATGGGGCCAGCCACAGCGTTTTCAGTGGCCCGCGGACGCATTCAGGAAAATCATCAAGTCTGAAATTTCCTCGAACTTTCACAGTAAATGTTAGTGTTCAGACGAACTTGAACCAAGACTTGCTTCTATTTCTACTACAGCAGCATTTGTCAACCTAAGGTCGCGAAGTTTTTTTAGGGTGCGGAAAGATTTCAATGTAACGATATGTTCAAATTGTCGTGTTTGTGTTAACACTTAAGTTCAAAATCGCAAAAATATGGTTATCGCATTGCACTTGCTTCTCGGAAAAGCTTGTTTGTTGCGCATACTGTAATTTACTAGTGCAATTTATAGCATTGGAGTTACCAATTCAAATATCATATGTTGCAAAATATGATTTGCAAAAATACAATATGTTGCAAAATATGATTGGCAATGTATGCATCCGAGGTCGCAACCTGAAGAGCAGATACGTCTTTCCATCGTCAGACCACTGTTGCATAGTCCAATGTGTTAGTTTTATCATCCACAATCTTGCACGCCTATTGTCCAAATCCGAGGTGAAGTAAACCACAAGCGGTATATCGCTTGTGTCAATTGATGCACTTGGTCGATCTTGTTTTAAAACAGTTGTAGTCTTTGATAACAGCAAGTTATTATTATTGTGAAATTGCAGCCAGCAGTCAGGCAGAAACATATTATACCTTTCTATTGTTGCCATGGACAGGAACCGCAAGTATTTTGAAGAGTATTTCAAATTTGGTTTCACCTCCATAGTTGGAAAAACACAGTGAAGCCATAGTGTGTTTTGTGCAACGTTGTTCTCGGTGCTGATGCAGGATTTGTGAAACCTTTGAAGTTCTTGCAGCATTTAGAGCCAAAGCCTTCCAACATGTCACAAAGAATTTACTCAGTTGTTGACTAAGATAGCCTACCAACAGTTTGCTGTTGTGAAGTTGCAGTCAACATTTTGGAAAAAGCGTATTGCAGTGATATAAAGGCTCTCAGTGCCAAAAAGTATGTGAAACCTTCGAAATTGATACGGTATTTAGAGACAAACCATCCCAACCACGCCACAAAAAGTTATAGAATTCTTCCGACGCCATGAAGCGAGTTCAAAATGTCAGACTATCTTGCTGGAAGTTTCCCCCAATAAGACAGGCACCATATGAAGTCGCATTTGAAATTTCCAAGCAAAAAACCTCACACGATTGGAAAAAACGCTTATGAAACCCTGTTTGTTGAAAACAGTAAAACAACCTCTTGGAGAAGGTAGTGAGGCAAACATGAGACGAATATCTCTTTCCAGCGATACTATTCAGAGGCGCATTTCAGATATGCCGAAAGATGTGAAAGACCAGGTGATAAATGGAATAAAAGCATCTCCAACTCCAATGTTTTTTCACGTGGATGAGTCAACAGATGTTACTTCATGTGCTCAGTTGCTTGCTTTCGTGAGATATATTCATTCAGGAGACATTGAAGAGGAGCTCCTATTTTGTGAGGAACTGCAAACTACAACAAGCGCAGATGTTCGGGAGAAGTAAAAATCTTTTTCGATTCTGCAGGGTTGCAATGGAAATATGATTGTTACTCCTCTTTAAAATGTGCTGGAATCCATGATAAAAATTACCAATTGCATCAAATCTGGAAGTTATTCTCAGAACTGAAAGCAAACGAGTTGTTGTCTTACATTAGTGACAAGATTTGGTTGAAAAGTCTTGCTTATTCGGCTGAAATTTTTGAAAGGTATAAGGATAAAAGGAAAGATTACAAACATCATCCAGCTTCGTGACGAATCTGCAAGAATTTTATACGAAGTTGCAAAACTGACTTCGTAAAGTAATGCAAGGAACGTTGCTATGCTTGAGAAATTGTTAAATGTTGTTGAAAAAACTGACGAACTTGCTAAGAATTTGAAGACATCTGTAAAAGACCACCTTCAATCTCTTGAAATAGAGTGCCAATGATATTTCTCTGAGCTCAAGGAGGAAGATGCATTTTCATGAAATCAGTTCTCTACCTCTATGGTTATAGCCAATATTTTGATGAAGTACAGTATCAATTTTGTGATGTTCGGAATAATTCATCAGCACATGATATTTTTCATGAAATGCCATTTTCTCAGTTCTGGTGAGCTGTGCGTGAATTATATCCACAACGGTCTGAACTGGCTTTCCAAATATCGCTTTCGTTGCCACAGTATATCTCTGCGAGAGTGGTTTCTCAGTTCTAGCTCACATCAAAACGGAGGCACGAAATCAAAGTATAATTGAGCATGATAAAGATTAGCACTGTCAAGCACTTAACCATGAATTTCGCAGTTGGCCATATGGTCAATTTTTGTGGTAAAAAATGTTGTGGTGGTTTGTTGCATTATTCTAGAACAGCATGTTGCTGCAATCATAATGGTAATGTCATATGTGCCGGTATTGAAAAAAGAGTAGGAAGGGGTCACAAAGTATGTAAAAATACAAAAGTGTCACAAACTGAAAAAGGTTGGGAGACACTACAATAGAAGGTATGGGCCTCCGCTAAGCACGGCCTTCTCAAAGTGGCCCCAGAGCCAAATTAATTGGCCACCCCTGCTCTACAGAAAAGTTTACAGTACTACCTCAAAGATGCTTATTTAAAATAGTTTAATGGTGATGACAGCTTGACACAAAAAAGTATAAAAAACATGTCCACAATCATTGCGTTGCCTGATTATACTTTACAACCGTGGATAATTTTTTAATAGGCATATTCTGGGTCAAGAGAGGCAATGCAGTACAAGATTTCTAGTGTAAACATACTTTTATTAAGACCAGGGTTGCAAAAAATTCGACCCAAAAAAACACACCCTGTTTTTTTTTAAAAAGTCCACTTAAAAAAAACAATAAAACCCACCAAAAAAAACACAAAACCACTCTTTACTTTTCCTTTGAAAAATCTACTTAGTAAAAAATAAAATAAGCAGGACACTTGTACAGTTATCTGATATTTTTCTTCAATCAAACAAAACCAAACAGCAACGAAATTTGAAGGACTTGAAAAAAAGAGAAGAATCAATCAAACAGTTTGAGTAAATTCTAATGGTTATTTATCTTCTTCAGCTCTGCACATTCGGTATATTTTAACCAATTGTTCTGCCTTTTCTACATCTAAACTTTTTCTGATTTTGGAACATACCACATCATATATTGAAAAAATACACTCCATAGATGCTGAACTAGCAGGGCATGCACATAAACTTGACGTGAAACTGCAGAGTTTGTGTGGTAGTGGTTTTTCTCTGTTTGCTGTGCGCATGCTTGACAAGCCTTACCATTTAGGAGTGAACTGACCAACAACACATTGCAAAATCAAAGATGGGATACATTTCTTTACCCGCAATTTTGAATGCCATAATAGGTATAACAAGTTATTATTGTGTAATTCTGAAAATATTGATATTGCATGATGGAACAAAAACAATTCAGAGTGGGGTTTTTCCGTTTTCTTTGAAAAAAGAACAAAACCTTGTTTCTTTAAAAAAAAACAGGTTTTTTAAAAGAAACCCAGGTAGGTTGTTTTTTAAAAAAAAACGGGTTTTTCTCAACCCTGATTAAGACTGCAAAAATTAAACCACTTACATACAGAGGTTAAGTTGCTGAGCTTATTGCACAACGAGCAGCCAAGAAAAATTGTGTTAACTAGGTGGGTGTGGTGTTGACATTTGAGTGGCATGGCNCCATACGCAGTACAAAAAACATAGTACATGACAGATAATATTTAATAGATCTCTAAAACATACATACATTCATCATGAAATCCATATATCCTGTTAATGCTTGCACATTCATGATTTCCCCGAAGAAGAAAAAAATTCTCTGGATACTTGATTTTGTATGCAAGTAAGAGACATATACATTCTAGTGACTGCTTTCCTCGGTCTACATAATCACCAAGGAATAAATAATTAGATTCAGGAGGAAAGTCACCATACTCAAAGAGGCGTAGTAGGTCTGTGTACTGCCCATGAATATCACCTGAAATTTGAAACAAAAATATGTACTTCAATTTTTGCTTATCAGTTAAATGCAATTAGTTATAGACTGCAACACACTGAGACCTGAGAGTACGGCATTCTGTACATCCAATCTTTAGAGCAAATGAGGATGTTTGGTTTGAGGATGTTACGCAGTATTTCAAGTACCTGTTCTGCCCACAGTGACAGTAACATCAGTGGAAACTGGACAAGACTAGGTTAACTTTCCCTGGTTAATACATGCACGCAAAAATGGTTGAAGCATGCTGTTATCACCAATTTAAAATTGAACCAATCCATTTTGAAATTATATGAAAAACGACTCTAGCAACAATCTTAAACATGTCACTTTCTCTAAGTGAAAATAAACTGAACTAGCATCTTCTTACACAACACATGCATGCCAATCAGGTACAATGTTTCCACAAATTCTACGCTAAATTTCACATAACTGTCCAAAACAAATAGGTGTAGTACTTAAACTAATACAGAGTTTACTCAAACACAGTTTAACAGCCCTGAAAACACAACAAAAAGATTTACATCTTTATCGAACAACTGGACATGCCCGAGACTGCAAATTTTACAAGTTGATTTCAAATTATAATTGGTTCAGTTTTTCTATACTCGAGCAAATGACTTCTGAGAATAATTGAAGCCCTTGCAAATTATATGCAGAATTGCTATGAAAATCTTCCACATTCAATTGCACAGCACATCAAACATTCTTACACAATACTCAGTGTTTCTTAATGTAGGGGTCTGCAAATAGTGGGTTATGACCAAAATTTGGGTCGCAAGACCTTACACGGTCGTGAAATAATTTAAATTTACATTCTAAATTTGCTATTCTTGTTAGACTGAATAAGTGCAAATCATTTACCATTATGTGTGCTAAGTTTCATACAATTTTGCACAAGAAAATTGCTACTGTCACTAGTAGTCTTAAAATTGATATTTATCTATAAAGTATTTTCCACAAAAATATATCCTCGGGAATTGTTTGGGTCGTGAAAATTTATAACTATTTTTGGAGTTGCACCAAAAAGCATTTGCAAACCCCTGCCTTAATGAATCGACAACACAACTGAATTTTTCGAAGCTGTTGATTAAATTTTTGCAAATTAATTGCATAACATATTCACATCTTACCACAAATTTTTAAAGGGGCTTCCAACTCAAGGAGAATAGGTTGATTTAAAAATATTTCTCGTGATTTGACGCATAGCGCTCTTATTTCTGCTTCTGTCATTTTTACTGTCCGTCCTGGGCGTCCACCACGCACTGCAAATGCATTAATTTTCTTAGCACGAAGAAAACAGAGCATACAGCCTACATTCATTACATTGGTAGAAGGCAGTCATAGGAATAGCATGCATCTGCTTAGCAAAATGTAAACACCTGAAAAAATAGAAACACAGAATTTAAGGGAACATAATAAAGTTACCCAGTGCTGTTACATGCAGAACATGAGCTGTACTTTACCAGTGCATCTACATAGGATGACTATTTACAAATGATTTAACAGGATATCACTTAACAGTAAAATCTTAATTTCAAACTATGCATCTAGGGAGACAAATAATTTTTAAAGTCCTTGTAACCAGCCACTGCCAGCTTTGAGGTGTTGGTGGGTGCATTGTGACATTAACACTTTTGCACCTGGGTTAATTCAAGCAGTTTGCAAAAAACAGCTGGATCGCACATGGCTTTGCATGGGAATTTCGCTGGTCTGATAAGTGCTACAGACCCGGTCAAAAGCTCAAAAGACACGGCAAGTCTTGTAGTTTGCACTCAAAAAAAATTTTTTGATTGGGGGGTGCGGGTTTTTTGAGTGAAGTCATAAGCGGAAGACTTTTAGGCCACCTTGGCCAACTTCACCTGGCCAGGCCCAAACTGCTAGATGTTAGTATGTTGCTGAAGTTTTTATTGGAAACTAGGCTACAATCCGAGTCGTTTGATACTTTGGATGACCTGCTGGGGTTTCGGGTTGAAAAGTTATGATCTAAAGTAATAAAAATATTTGACTAATAAGTTAATTAATTTGTTTATTTTTGATCGTAACTTTTGAACCAGAAACGTTAGAAAGTCGATCAAAGGCTCAAAAGATTTGGACTTGAGCCTAGTTTCCAATGAAAACTTTAGCGGAATACTTTGGCCTACGTTACTCACAAAAATCCGCACCACCCCAACCAAAAAATTTTTTTTCGAGTGCAAACTACAAGACTTGCCACCTCTTTTGACACTTCGACCAGGTCCGTAACCTGAACAGGAGCGGAGATATTCCCGCACAAAGCCACGTGTGATCCAGCTGTTTCTTTGTGAACCGCTTCAATTAACCCAGATGTCAAAGTGTTAAATGGCTCACGGTCCCCTTAAAAAATCAACATAAATAAACACAAAACATGTTGGTTTTTTATTGTATCAAAATATTGTGTCAATTTTTTTGGAAGGTGCTTCGCGGTCCCCAGAAAATTGTCTCCCGGACCCCAAAAGGACCGCGGACTCCAGTTTGAGAACCACTGGTATAGATGAACCAATGGTTCTGTATTGAAGTCTTCACAGCGCCATACAGTTTTGTAAAGGGAAAACCAGTGAAATTTCGATATACAGTAAACTGTGGATGTTGTGTGGTGTTGACGGTTTTCCGTATAACTTCGATATGCACTGCAGAAAAGATTATCAGAGAACCACCTCATTACGAACACATGTTGTAACCAGCATACTTAGTCCAGTAAGCAGTGATAAACAACCTGTTTTTTCTTTGATAATTTTTTACAAGCCACTACTTGTTGTGTGACCTGGCTGCCAAAGATATCAGAGCCTACGGAAGGCTACCATCAGATAAAATTGAACTGGACGCTGCCCCTGGATTGCAAACAAGGACTGCAAAAAACAGCCCAAAGGACCTTTTGATTACTGATCAGATAACAGTGTTATTTGTGTGAGGTGGATCAATAACTATCTAGTCACGATTGCAAACAACTATTTTACTGTGAAACCTGTCAGCAACACAGAAAGACTGGTTAAATCTGAACACAGAAGAACAGCAAAACAGCCACACAATGTGAAGATGTACATTCAAGGTATGAGTGGCATGAATGTGTGCGATTGTATCCTGTCATCCTACCAACCGTGGCTGCGATCATGAAAGTGGTGGAACTTATTTAGCAACCGCCTCAATCTTTCTGTTGTGGCAGTTTTTCGCTTCTACAGCTATGCCAATCACACTAAGATTACTCACCACCAATTTCGAAGAGAAATGAAGTATTTGGTAAAAGCAGAAGAAGCAAGGCTCCGTTTGGGTGGCCTTACAGTGCAACCAATCACAACAGTAAGATACGACAGCGTGAACCACACAATGAAATCTGTCTCACAAGAAAGATGTGTTTTCTGCCAAAACACGCTTTTGGCTTCAATATGAAACATTTGAAAAATGATGCCATAAGAAATGCAGTGCTCTGTTCCACGCATTGGTGAATTCTTTCACCTGAGCTGCTGGCGTTTGCGGCTGTTTCCTGCAGTGGGTGTTTTGCTTTTATCTTGTTATAGAAAGTCAACCAACGTATTTTATGTGCAACATATGTGTGAAGAACTTGTAATCTATGGAAAGGCAAGTCAACCGCTAGTAAATAATTGTATTATTAAGGTAACACAAATAATTTCTCATTCATTTTGCCAATCCAAAAAGTGGTTAGTTTCACGTATTTTCAAGTAGCAGTAGTCCCAACGCTCCCAAAACGGGAACATAATAAAACAAATTAAGCAAAATTTGAAAAACTAAAATTATTTATGGTCTTATTATCGCAAGTAGACAAAAGTTTTAAAAAATCATTAAAAAATATTCATTGGGTGTATGGGCCGTCTCTAAAGGGTTAAATGTGGTCTGGTTAGATTCCCAACTAGAGTTCATAAACTGGAAAACATATTAGCAAACCAATTGCATTGTAAAAACCAAATTATAGTCAACAATAATATTGCCAATAAAATTATGCAAAATATTTTTAAAACAATTGCAAAACTGATACTTGTAACTAGCATAAAACCAGTCGGTGCAGGATAAGGCAAGCCGATCTTATCTGAAAACTATTTAGGCCATGCAAGAAAAAAGTTTGGGAATGACTGGATTAACAAATCTTCTCTTGTGGAATCTAATGAATGTCACTGCAAAAGATTAGATACCTCACCTCTACTAGTGGGAAAAGAACTTAAATATTATAACAGAATAAAAACTGAATAATAGCATGGGTTTACATACAAATTTGAGTTAAAAACAACTTTTGTGGCAATGCTCAATGCAGTAAAATTTGCAGACAATGGACACAGTGAACCAGAAAGTTTCAGAAATAAAAATTATATGTCAAACCTGTAACAGTCAAAACAAACAATGCCTAAAATTGAACCTTTCTTTGAACACAAACTAGTGTCAGGCTAGCACACAACACATATAACATTAAGATAATCACATACTTATCAACTTCGGCTATATATGCTTATAAATGTCTGTAAATACAGCTGAGACACACTGGCATTGCTGTTTTCAGTTTACAAATGGGTAGATGTACACAGCATTGGAGTTGAAAGACTTTGCTTTTAAAATTATGGCGCCATTTAAAAAGCATTGCATGAAACATTCCAATTGGTTCAACCACTGAAAGCATAAAGCAAATGATATTGTAGATCAGTGGTCCTCAAAGGGGGCAGCATCACCCCCTTGGGGACAGTCTTGAAGGGCAAGGGGGAGAACAAAACTAAGAAGGTGATCAGGGGACAAACAACACAAATTGCGCAAAAACGCTCTACCATTAATCAATCATTGAGTTAATTTCAGTACCATACTATTGTAACTTAATAGTTTCTTACAAATTTTAATTTACGAGTGTTTTTCAACCTTTTTGCTGCAGTGGAACCTTCTGCAAATGTTTGCGTTGCTCATGGAACCCTATGCAACTATGAAACAGTGGAATTGCTACAATTGCATAGAACTGTGGTTGCCAATTCCATCTCAGGCAATTTCGGTCAGTTTTGGCAGAACCCCTGAGGTTCTGCAAAACCACGATTGAAAAACACTTTATTATAATATTCGTTGGATGTTGTTGCTAAAGCAATTTATCTGTTAAATTTTCACTCTGGATTGCCTGTGTGCCCGGCTACAGTGTGGATTATTTTCACAAGAACTCTACACATATTCGAGTGTTGTAATACAATTGCTTGGTTCAGCTATTATAACGGAACAGATTGGATTGTTGTGCTAAAATGGTACTGCTTCCATCAAGAGCAGTCTCATTATGAATA
>JGI24158J21664_10003275_pt1 | contig 20227 bp, 16 predicted proteins | sample Ectturendosymbi3_FD_21664 | JGI IMG/M metagenome (IMG submission 21664) | reverse complement strand
CCTAATGTGTGTTTGGTTATCGTTTCAAACTAAAGAAGCTCTCTTCGCTGAGTTGAGACTAACAGTTTACGTGAATTATAAACGACTTCTCCATTTAATAGCGATATTTCACTCTTTTTTTTAATAGAATAGGCGTAGCCAGGGGGGGCCAAAGGGCCATGGCCCCCCAAATTTTTATGAAATATAGCCATTTCGTGCTTTGAGAGGCGTTTTTCTGAGCAAAATAGTGTTATTCGCCTAAAATAAAACATTTGTCCCCCCCAAACTTTTTGGGCTGGTACGCCACTGGAAGCATTTAGCTTATGTGAAACCGTAGCGTGAAAATTTGATTTTATCTGATGTTGAAGAAGGCAACAATCTGATGTTAACAAGACTCACCCTATTGGCAACGTTGATTGATACTGAACAGCAGTCAGCAACCACTAGCTTTTGGCACGCAAACAGTAACGTTTTCGTGACATTTGTGCAATAGGCGTGATGCACGAGCACAGAGTCATACCCATGCCAAAAGAACTATTATTAGGAAAAAGTCACCAGCGAAATCAAATATATTTGCATTCAACAAAACTTAAAATACTTATAGGCTATTCAGTAGCGATTACTAAAACTGGCAGGCAGTCAAACTTGTTGAGAAATCAGTTGCTGTTGGGGCCCCTTCATACTTAACGCAACGTAGGAATATAATATAGAGTTGTGTTCTTGTATCGCTTCTGAATCACGAAATTTTTCAAACAAGCATTTTATTTGAAACAAATACATTTCATCACGGGGGGCTCCCTTGCAGCGGGGGCCCCGGGACAATTGCCCCCGTTGCCCCCCCTTGATCCGGCCCTGGTTATAAGGTCAGTGAAAAATTAAATGCGTGAGCTAGTGAGTCTAAAAGCAAATCAACAAACCGAACACGCGTATAAACAAATCTTGTAAGTAAGCAATACAAATAAACAGCAAGCAGTGCATTGATGTAACGTTATAGTTAATGTCACGTCGTGGTATAACAGTGAGTCATCATATTATTCTGGACCTTCATTACTACATCTTAATTTAGTCACGTAAGTGTTATCGCATCAGTGACGACACAACTAACACCAAACGCACACAGACAAAATAGTGAAGCAAGAGCATTATCACACCATAATGAATTATTTTAAAACATGAAATAAGCGACATCTCAAGCTTTTGAAACTAACTAACGCGCGGCAAGTGTCCAAACGTATTTGAGGGTCAAACTTTAAAGTTGCTCCTACAGAATGTGGCATGTATGGCCATTGCAACACGCTCTTAATTGGCCGCTCAATTTTTAAATGTGATATTTCACGGCCAAGTAAAGGAGTCTAATTAGATATCAACAAATAAAAAATCAAACCAGTCAAGAAACCAAGAAAATAGCAAATTTCGTTACAAACTTCTCATCGGTACCGATGCGGCATATGGTTTGTCTTTTTTCACATTCACGCTTAAAAATCAGATTGACGAAAAACTACTTTTTTACACTGTTGTGACATCAATGCGTGGTATTACTTCGTTGGATAAAAACATTTCCATATCAGCAATGCAAAAATTTTCGGCAGGTCAAGGAAATAACGGTTACAAGAATTTAGGCTGCTGGAGAGACGCTCGCAATCGATCAATACCAACTCTGGAAGGAAAGGATCCCTTTCTTGATAGTAGTTACTGGTTGCGAATGAATGCTGCTGAAAAATGTGCCCAGGCTGCTCGCAAAAGAGGTTATTCTGTCTTTGCACTTCAGGTAAAATAAAGGCTTTCAAACGTATCGTGGTATGGAAACCTAGTGAAATTTCACTGACTATCCGTGCCTAAATATATCAAGCTTTCTGTCAAGCTTTCCATTTATCCTTGGAAGTCGGACTATGTTTGCAGTGACACGCAACTTGTTAGTAGAACAACAGAAAGCTGTCCAAGTATTGCAAGCTAAACGTAAAGAAAACACTTGCTTTAACGTGGCGCGTAGACTGAAGCGATTTTCGACTAGTATGGAAAGCAACTACGCCTTCATCACTGAGCGTCTTTTACAACTTGCAGAATGGAGGGTGGTGTGCAAGCTCATCAAACGCTGAAAAAACTTACCAAAAGTATGGCTTAAGCACATACTGCCGCGATGATGGAAAAGGCGGCCCTTGGGCCAACAACGTATACCAAATTCTAAGCGCCAATGCCACAGGTGTGTGTGATTTGTCGTTCGGTGATACTTGTTTTTCTTGGTATCTTATGATATCTCGTTCTTCACCTTCGCGTTAAAAGCAGTACCATAGAGTTAAAACGGAGTGAGGAAAGCTCATTCAGAACAAAGTTTTGAGTTGTGGTATTCAACGTGATTGGGATCTTAATCAGTTGAGAAATTCGCCTATAACATCACTGCAAAGGTGCTATGACATTTTAGTGCTACAAGAAGAAAGACAAAAACATTCTATCGAATAGGTGGACGTCTGATTTTTTCTCCCGACTACACAACTACGTTGGGCCGCTTGCACCATACAAAATTCTTGTCAAAGTTTAAAGAAAACACTGTGAAAAGTTTTCGTTGACAAAAAAAATTTTATTTTTGAAACTAACTTTTGTAATGAATGAATTCTTTGAATTTGAAAAATGTTTTTTCTAAAAAAAAAATATTTTGCAAAAATACGTCTTTCAAAAAGAAATTTCATGACGATTTGTTTTTTTTATTGCGCCCAACTCCGCCAATGAAGTGCTTCTCATTGAAGTTTGCTAAAAACAATGTTGTAGATTCAGATGTTTCATGTTCATTTTTGCAGCAGTTTTTAATCCAATAAATCATCACTAGCTTTACTGTAGACAAACTTGAGCTATTCGCAAATTTCGATGGAAAAAAACTTCGTAGTGTGTTTAAAACACTTAGCTTAAATCTCCACTCTTTGAGCGCTTATAGTACGGAACTACGCTTGAAAACAAACAGTAAAACCGATTGAATTTTGAGACGACCAAATCCGTTGAGTCTAGCCAAAGTAAATGAGACGTCCGATGTTTTTGTAGATTGTTTTCTTTGAAAACAACAGTTGCTCCAACCTAGGCTTTGAGTGTTAGACTTTCCATTGCAAGAAGTTAAACAATGATACCGGTGCGTACGAAGACACTCATAGTATTGCGCAGCCCGGGTTTACTGTTGGAGCATTCTGCAGTGTGATGTTGAACATTCACTTCATGCAAGGAGCAGATCGCTCAACACTTAGCCTCAGGGTAGTAGTGGTTGCAAACTTGCAAGCTGTGCTTCGTTTCCCTGGAGTGCTGCTCGAAACGTGAAGTGCTTCCGTTCACATATAAAGAATTAATTTTGTGTGCTGTACTTTGGAAGCTTGAAAACGTTTGGGTGTCATTACAACTAAGGCAGTGTAGAAAATGAAAACGTTAAACTGTGTTATTTGGCGTCTGATTTTCCCGCTTTCCGCCATACCGTGAGTCTGGTTCTCCTGTGCGGATCAAAAATTGTTTCAGTGCGGCCCAAATAGCCAACATCTCACTCCTATAGCTCTCACTGTTGCCGCACTGGACAACCACCTTGCGCTGCAACTGCCGACCATTTGTCTTCATTGTAGCCTGATGCATCGCCAGGCAAGCCGATAGCAATGGTGAAACAGTAAAACACTGGCATTAAAAGTGCTTTCGCAGTTTCGTACACCATGCTGTACAAATCTGCGGCAGTAGCCTATAATAAGAGGCCGAAGCGAAGCGGTGTGCATGACAATGTACAGATACCAAACTTACAATTTTCGCTTCTAATTTCTGCGACAGAATATTGTGTCGGACTTCAACATTGCAGCCCTCTGTTGCAATAGCCACGTGCAGGAAAACATGCTTATTTCAAATCGTTTTACTTTATTACAAGGCAAAACCATATCTAGACTTTCAGAATTTAGGGTGTCATTGCAAAATTTTAGGGTGTCATTTTGACACCAAAAAACGGCTCAAAAAACACTGGATGGAATAATAGGCTATCTTGTTGTGAGTCATTTCTACCGGTGTGAAAACGCGTGCATGTTCTCTATTTGAATTTTATAAATGATTGCTCCTGTTTTTGCTTAAGGTCTGCAGCAACTTTCTTATACCAGCCTTGGCTGTTGGAGAGACGATAGTGTCAGAGCGATTCCGTCTCTAGAAGGAACGAGTCAATTTTTGTATGGAAGCTATTACGTACGCCGGACAAACGCAATCGAAAAATGCGCCCAAGCTGCTCATGACAAAGGCTTTGCAATCTTTGCAATTCAGGTAAATTTGTTTTTGTCAAAAACAAAACCGATTTATGCTTATCAACAACTCCAGAACATAGGAGCTTTGGTTAATTGTTATAAATTTGTTGATGCTTGTTATGCAAATATAGAGGTAATGTCAAATGTTGAACGTCTTCTTTTATTAAATTATCGGTGCGGAGGAGATTTTTACTGCAACAGTAGTGTTTATTTTGGCCTTTTTCTCCGTTGAAGGGAATTCTGGTGGCTCTAATCACGAAGACTTTTCGAGTATTTCGCGCCTGCGGTAAACCCCGCGCACAGTGCGTTTTAAAAAGAACGTGCAAGTGGAATAGCAGCTTTACTAACTTTCAATTCAAAGCTTCTTGTTGCAAGTTGCAGCGCAGCTGTGGTTTAGTTCAGGATGTCCGCAGTTGGCGTCAAAACAACTAATGTGCTTTCCCTTGATTCACGCGCTTCTCAATGCTGGATTTAATAGTTTCTCCATCGTTTCCTAAAGACTTGAGGGACAGAAAATGCTTTTTATAACTCTCATGTCTACATTGTGTGCATTTACTCGCGAAAGATCGAATTCAAAGCCGGCCCTGTTGCTGTCGTTTTGTGCACGAGCTGTCAGTTTCATCAGGTCCCATAAATTTTCGCTTAACCACTCACGGTCAGTCGTAAAAAAAACAAGTCATGCTCTGTGTCATTTCCGCGAACCACCATAGCATGCATTGTTTTGTAACGTTCTTTGCTCTACCAAAATGACATTACTATTACCAGGGCCGGATTTACCTTAAGCCTAGGGCCTTAAGATCCAAGGGGGCCTCCAGGAAACTGTGGTATGCATAGATTTAATTGCCGGTATATGATAAAATCTGTTAATATTCGTCAAATTCTATGTCTTAATTTTTTCATCTAATCAGATTCCGTGTTGAAAACGCCAGGGTCTTTCAGCGAGTTTGCGGGAATCTCAGTGCGGCCGTTGGTCAAGCTGCATGCCAAGTCGCCGACTGTTGTGTCCAGGGCTCCCATTCAGTAATTTCTAATACACTCAGATTATAGACAAAAAAAAAACATTTCTCTGCGAAACAAACGGAAATTTTAATTTGCAAAAGAGACCGGATGAAAATACCTGAGGTGAAACAGTGATTAAAATCCTGATTTACTTGAAGATCCTCTTTCACAATTTCGTCCGCAGCGTGAACATGTAACATTTGGATCCTATTGCTCAAGACATTTTATGTAACGTTGGTGACATATTCTATTAATGACATTTCTCAATAATTCAGGCTTATGTATTCAATAACCGTTTTTCACATTTGCTATTGCACTTGGATCTTTTGTGAGATCTTTATCTGCAACGGAATCTAAAATACCTAAGTTGGCAGTATATCTTTCCTGCAATGGAAATCGTTTATTTTCATTTTGCATGCATAGAGTAGCCAAAAAGTTTAAAGATTCATTCTTAAAAGATTGTTTCATCAATATTCAATTCCTTCAATTGGTATCTCAGACAATGACCTTTTACGTAGTTCACCCAACTGTAAATCCTTCAAATGTTTACGTAACCGTTTGTCACTTATTCATGTTAGTTTTGCNGTGCATCCAACTGCATGACTGACTTTACCGGATCGCAAGCAACTTTCAGTATTTGATATTGATACTGGTGTGAGGGTGCAACATTGACCGAACATGTTTTGTTTCACCGATATGAGAACTTTTTTCACCTGATGATATCATACGAACACTGTAATGACAGGAAGATCTATTAGATTTACTGTAGCTAATTCCCAAATTCATATTCTAAAAAAACAGGTTTAACGGGATTTTTCATAATTAAACCTAGACAGTTAGATACACTCGAAAAAAACAGATCTGGGTGAAAAAAAACAGCAATGGGAGCCCTGATTAAGTCAATATACTCAAAGCGCGCTAGCTGCTTCCTCTGTTTGCTGAATCGTACCGATTGTTGCGTGTGCATCAGGCGAAAGAACTTGTGCCTGTTCGTGTTTGAAATGCACCTTATCGAAGCTTAAGGTTCTGCTGCAGATAAGAGCTTTGTGTAGGATTACAGCAGCATTATCCTACAATAAAACATAGCTGCTTATTCTGAGCAACACTGTTAGCGTTTCTATTACGTAAAGCTCGTTAGGTACTTTTAAATGTGATTTTTTCCATTTTAATTTTTTTCAAAGTCATTCAGAAATCAGATTGCTATTAAGTACTTGCGCAAGTTTGTACAGATCTCATGCTGAGCTAATGCGAGAAGATCTTAATGAGCTTGAATGGCAAGCAAAAGTCACTTTGCCAACGGGCAACCACAGAACTCTACCCCAAAGAGACAAAGAAAGGGGTAACAGCAGAAAATGACAATACCACGTTTGGATCTGATGATGCCTTAGTGGAAATTAGTTTAAATAACCACGTGGACCCTTACTTAGCTTGATGATCACTAACTGCCCAGGAGAAAGTTTTTTTTCAAGATTCGGAAGAATTAAGAACGAAGTAAAGGTCGCAATGTTCTAGGAGAGATTACCCAGTGTAAGAGTTCGGTGCATTAAAGTGACAAACTTAGGCAAACAGACTGTAGTGAATTCCTCTATGATTTTTCATGAAGGCCAAGAAAAAACTTTTTAATTGTTTACTGGGCTCTGTTCAGCCTTTTTGATTCGATGATTGTAGCTTTTTGTATTTCAATAGTGACAGAATAAGGGGAATCTAAACCAGGCCCGTCGCCATGGGGACTGTGGTGGACTCATTTCCCTCCAAATGTAAATACGAAATACTATAAATCAGTGGAGATTTTATCAATTTTTCAGAATGTGAAGTCCATTTGCGCAAATGTAAAGCTGCCTATTGAATGCTTTCTGGCGACGGTTCTGGTTCAACACCTCACATCCTTTCTCGCGACGGTTTCGTTACGTTCGATTCTTAGGAGTCTGAAAAAGTAACACCACGCGAATCGTGAACCTATCAGTTGCAACCGTTTGGGTCGTTTTACTTGACGTGTTTTGCTCGTGTGTGCGAGATTTTTATGGCCGTGGCAAGCAAGTCGCAACGTCGTTCTCAAATTGTGCTTTAACAGCTTTATGCCGCCACACTTATGTGCAGTGTGTTTGGTGTTTGAGCACAGATAAGCAAATACAAATGTGAAACTTGTGAAAAACGTAGGCCATGTGTTTTGTCAAACATTTTAACCTTGACGTTTTCGGTTGGTTTGCCTGCAAAAATTAATCATTCTGATCCCGCCAGCCAACAAGTGCGATTTCAACCATTACGTGTCATTGAACGTTTTTGCGTCGAAAGTAACAACTTAAGTACATAACCGTGGGGAACTCTAGCAAGGATTTGGAATTCTTTATTGACCGTACATTTAGAGCGTCAATTTCGTCATTTTCGACTTTGGGTAAATTGATTAACGCTTTTCCATTTTTTTCCTCGTAACAGTGGGAGAGGAGGCCTCACAAGTTGATTAGCCTAGGGCCTCGAATCGAATCCAGCCCTGACCATTACGCATGGTATATGCTCCTGAAAACGTTTCATACCTTTGAGTATTTTTCTCAATTAATGCCTGTTGTTTTTCTAACGCGGTATAAGTGAAATTGAGCAATGCTCAATTCAGGTTTTCGTAGTTCCATTTCTAAGCAGCAAATTGCCTGCACATCAACGGACACCGTCGTCTGTTGGGTCTTGTTATTTTGTAATTTCATACCCGGATAAGTTAATGTTCTGGTTCCCGAAGGTTTACTACTTTATTTCTGCTTAAATTAACCGGTCCGGTCGCTTAATTGCTCCCATTTAATGTCAGAAATTACTATTTACATATTTTACTTGACATTAAGTGCTTGGCGTACTTTCTTGTGCCGAAATACTTTTTTTACCACTGCTTCCAAAAATATTCGCAGGCATTTGTTTTGCAATATGATATTTACTGTTTCTAAGAGTCATACCACACTGAGTTGTTTTGAAACACAGTCCACAAATAAAAGTGCCCGCAAATCACATCACGGTGCCTTTGAACTTTGAAATTTCGTTGTGTTATAGTAAATCGATGACTTTAAGTAATTGAATAATTGATCAGGCGGTATGATGAGATGAAAAATATTTTACCTAGGTGTACAAAACAAGCAATCCAACATGAAAAAGGTATTGTGGCTTCTCACTTGATCGATGAGTTAAGTCAAACCGCCGCATCCAGTGACTGACCAGAAATTCAGCATTTTTTTAGGAATCTGCAGATGGTGCTGTGGATTTTTTTAAGAATCCGCATACCCATGGGAAGTCAGCAGCCAGAATAAGATATTAATCTTAGACACTCTCATGTTAAAAAAACAAAAAACAGTAAATCGTATTACATCAGATGGCGGCATTCAAGCGTGAATTGATTTTATTTGTCTCAGAATTACTTATTACGGCAAGCAAGTGGTGAAAACTCTCATTTGATCTTGCTTGTTCACCAAAATGTTAAAAATGTGACTCATTTCGAACCTGCAATTCAAGAGCTAGCGAAAGACGAATTTCGGTAACGTTGCCAGACAATTTTGGACAGGGTTTTGGAAAACACGTACGGATTTTTGTTATCAATTCAAAGCAGCAAACAACTTAATCGTAACCGCAGAAAATTGTTTTTTTCACAAAACAATCAAATGACCTACAAACAGAAAATATTGGAAACGATTGCTGAAAATACGAAACCAGAAGTAAGCCTTTATATTATCTTGATCGGCAAAACAACAAAACTTCAAATATAGTTTTACCCGGTTTGGGCCTGCCAGCCTTTGAGACCTAAAATTTTTTCCTAATGTCAACCGCAGTAATAATGATTTCATGTGCACTGTTGACAGTTGCCAGATTTGGCACAACATTTCGGTTCAACTAAATATGCTTATGGTTATAGAGTAAACTTGACGACAAAACCGTCAGAGGGGAAACGCGACCTCTCGGAACAAATTCCAATCACAGTCAATTAAAATATGTTGCTGTCGGCTCTGCAGCTTTCAGAAAACGCTGACGTAGACTTTACACGAGAGATTTTTAGTTTAGGGAAATCGTCATGTACTCTGACGATCCAGCAGCAGGCGTCTTGCGCGGCCACAACTGGATGGGCGGCGGCAGTGCCGGGGCTCAGTATACAGCCTGTTTGACGTTTTAAAACAACTACCTGCAATTTCTGCAAGCGTACTGGACATTTGGAAGTAGGTCGTCTGAAGAACACGCAGCGGAGCGATGCCCAATTTGTCAAATGCATATGCTGGCGTGAAATTCCCGCAGTCTCAAACAGCGACGCTAGACTGTCGAAGTTGGAAGTTCCCGTTTATATCAACGACAAATCCTGAGTTATGGAGCTAGATACAGTGACTGGAGGGCAATCTGTGACAACCGAGGTTTGCAAATATCAATCGGCAAACAAATATACCTTTCCCATAGTAGGAACGTTCACAAAACAACACGCGGTACTTCGGGAACATCGGTTAAAGTGGCCTTTTCTGATCTCGAAGTTCCAGATCTGAATTTGCTAGGACGCGTAGCTATTAAAGCTTTGCTCATATTTCTGGATAAGTTTCTTTAAACTAGTCCGTCCACGGGAAATAACGATCGTCCATGTCGGCCGTATTTGACCATTTGAAACCGGATCTACATCTGCTGCAGGCTTATTCAAAACTTCGCGAGGATTATTCAGAGCTTTGCAAACAAGAGTTAGGATGCCCCCAATGATTTCGAGTTAGAAATTGCTTTCAAATCGGAGGCAGAGCCAGTTTTCTGCAAAATACGGTCTGTGCCGTACGCGATTTGCGAGGATCTCACTCAAGAATATGAAACGGGGTTAGCAAAAGGTGTCTGGATACCAGTAAGTTCAATGGTTGTGGTACAAGTGAAAAGCTAAGCTGCGAGTTTGTGGTGATTGCTCGGTGACTGTTAGTTACATCTAGAGGTACATCGTCATCCTTTGCCACTCCCAGAAGATATGATGAACAAATTGGGTGATGGCTATGGTTTTATGAAACTTGATCATACAGGTGCTTATGTTGCACACCCTGGGCTACGGGCCTGAAAATGTGAATGAGAAAAAACGTTCTTTTTGAAGTTCGATTGCTTTCTTGTTTTGTGGTCGACTTTGTTTTATGAGCTTTCTATTTACACATATTGTAATTGCCATCTTGACAACTAAGAACGACTTCTTACATCGTGTTTTATTATTAAATTACTTTTTTTGCAACATATAAGCCAATGAACGTTATAATGCAAACAGCACAAGGGCTGGTGGCCTCGCGAAATGTTACTACCGGTCACTACTTTCTATTTCGATCGCTTCACAATTGGAAAATCAAACTGGGGCCAGAATAAAAAGTACGGCGATTCGAAATCCGACTAACTGCAGAAAGTTTCTTATTCGAAGCGAACGTTCTTGAAAGTTCACATGTTGCATCACGAGCGTTTTTCAAGCTCTGCAAACCTGTTATGCACGTACGGACTCGCCGGAAATTTTTACGTCTCATCCATCAAGCGCAGTATGTTGTTGTCACCAAGCATTCGCTGCTGCTGTTTACATCAATTCAGGCCGTCGAAAACGCCATCTCGGTGTTAATGATGGACGGAATGGTTTGCATAGTTGCATTATATAAGAAATATAATTGTAACAAAGTTCAATAAATTACTTCAAATTGTGACCCTGAGTCGCAATACATTCAAACAAACACAGCTTGCTCCAATTAGCCGGAAAAAGTTTGCGTTCTGCACACATCGCGGTGTATTGCTGCAAAATGTTTTACCTTTCGGAATGAGCTCTGCACCAGGTTACTTTCAAAGCATAGTGGAAGATATTACACGCGACCTTGCAAGAATTGCTGTTTATTTGGACGACATTTTGGTCAGTGGATCAACGGCAGATGAACATTTGCAAAACCTTCGAAAGTTGTCGGATTGACTGACAGCCAAAGAGATTTATGGCTCGTTCTTGAATGTATTCTCTGAGCGTTACACCAAACGTATATAACGGCGTTCGCAGGTTCGAACTCTTTGGGTATTTGCCCAAGAAAAAGACAAAGAATGAATGAACGTAACGTAGGGAAAACGAGCATAAAGGATACAACCTGCATGAGATTGTATTGTCTACATCACGCCCTGAACAGTACAAATTATCAATGGAAGATATGCGACAAGGTGAAAGCAGGACTTTAGATCAGCGACAAAATTATTACTGTCAACGGGTTTTTGGTAAGTGGCATGAAGACAGTGCCATTTTCGAGTAAACCTAATGTTCGTGCGCAGGTTTCACCTTGTTTTTCTAATGAGGCAAGGCGCGAAGATGACCATATCCGCGACGCAACGCACTGTTTACTCTGGCTTACAGGATTGCTCGCATTTTTTTACGACCGGGCGAGGCGTTTAAGACGACAACGTGCGGCACGTAACTCACAACTTGCTCCTGATCAACAATTGAGGCATTGGTTGCAGGGTTACGGAGTCGGAGGTAAAATTTCCGACTCCAACCTTTCCAAAATTTCCGACTCCCACACCGACCCCTTAGCATAACGTGAATGAAGATTGGCTGTCAACAATTTTGTAGCAACTAACAATCAGTGGAAATCGTGGTTCACAGCAAGAATTATGTTTCAACAAAAGTTTCAAAAGAAATTGCACCATCTCAACCGGAATTACCAACTTAGGAGTGTAAAAAATGATCCAATTGGATTTTCGGAGTCGGAGTCGGACAAAAAGATCCGACTCCGAATCCTAGAGTTGTTAGGAATCCGAGTCCACTCAAAAACCTCCGACTCTTTGTGACTCCGACACAGACTCGGCAACTCTGATTGCTTGTGCGCATTTTCAAATTTCTAGCTGCACACAGGCAGACTAAACCCAATTTTCCCCGTGCACAGCAAGCAACGATCTTTTATAGCGAGTACATCACAGCACTGAGGTGAGGCTAGGGTTATCCTGCTGCACTTTCAGATGTGAACTATTGAATTCCATCGGCAAAGTCTGTTGCGTAGGTGTCTCCTGAACTTGTTTCCTTTCCTGATCGATGTTAGCACGTTCATGTTAGCTGGATGCACCGTCGGCTTCGGATGATGTAGCGTACGTGAGGTCCACATCTCGGTTGCTGCGCGCGTTATTCCCCTTGATTTCTTCTACCGTAATCTCATGCATATGAATGAGTTTATCGCTAACTTGGGCGATAAACTCGTCTTAACACCTTGAATTCATGCTACTCAGTCAATCGCAAAGAAGACTACTACAGACCTGATAGAGGAAGATTTTGCTCATTTCTGTTATCCCTATACTATCGTGACGGATTATGCAGCAAAATACCGGTTGAAGTATTTCAAGTGTACTACAAGGAGCGAGGTATCGTTCATCTCATGTGCGCTCCTTATCATCCCGCAAGAGATGGAGCCGCAGAACGATTGATACAAACGTACAAGCAGGCTTCACGGAAATCATTGAAACCGCCTAGAAAAGCTGTTGTAGAATTTTTGATGCAGTACCGGCGTACTACAACAGCAGACGTACTCCAAGATCAGTGGGCTACTCTCCAAGCGAGTTGCTAAAGAAAAGGCAAATAAGAACAAAGATCGACACCCTGCTACCATCTCCTGTTTGTGATGCTCAAAGCCAACAATCTAAACAGGCCGTGAATCTAAACAGGCCGTGAAGGCCGTGAAGTCTCAAGATGTTGGTGACCCTTGTTTTGCTCTTTACTCTGGGCCCAAACGAAATAAAGACCCAAAACGCGGGACTCGGAGTGTCCACGTTCGTGTGATCCCCGAAGGTCCAGTTTGGAGACGTCACACCGATCAATTATTACCAAGGTACGCGACCACCGAGCACGAAGAACCTGGAGAAATTTCGAATTGGGAAAAGAGACCTTGATATCGAGGTATGCTGCAACTTTCATGGAGAAAGGGGCTGTGTCTACCTCGCACGTCGATGGAGGCGGTCCGTCCCGGAAGCACCTTCAGCCCGATATGACCGCCTCGGAACCTCAGCACACAGCCGCGAAAATCCGAGGCGTACACAACGACAACACAAGTCTAGTAAATTGTTGTTGAATTCGACCAGGTTGGGTATCAACTTGACGGAAGGTGTTGTCGTGTTAAGCAAAATTATTATTAGCTCTCAAAGTGTTCGCGACTAGCGTGTTCTTTGCGTAATTTGGTAGTTGCGCTTTCGTGGTTGATGATGAGTGAAGTATAGGACCTTAAGCTTAGGCTTGCAGTATTCACCTAATTAGCGTGGAAGCGCTGATTTACTGTCTCAAGCATGCTTATACGCTGCTTCTGTTTGCTTGATTCATTCTACTCCATGTATTTTTGTCTCTGAAGTGTAAAAATACAACAGCTACTTTCCCCTGTTAAGGCAAATTGTTTGGACATTAGGTAATACATATTGACTACTTTCCTTTTTTCTCTGTTTTTGGCCAGCCACATTGCACTTCATTCGTTTCTTGCTCTCTTTGTCTTTGAAGAAAGTTTGTCTGAAACTTACCAAGTCATCAACCTAATGCTAAACTGCAACCGGTGATGGCACTGCAGTTTTTATAGTTTTAAGAAACTGAACTACTCTTTCCCGTCATTATTACTCATAGCCATCGTTATTGCAGGTCCACTCTGGCCTGGAGTGGTGAATCCTGATAGGGCTCCAGCTATGCATTACGCAGTCTCTTTTATGGGCAGGTTGTGCTCTTCAGTAAGGCAGGTGGAAAATACTTGTCCACTTTGGCATGCCTTACAACTGAACCTAGACTCAGCTTATTGGGACTCTCTGAAAGAGGGCGGGGTGGATAACGATAGCTGAGCAACTCAGTAACCCTAAAACTTTACTTGGGCTCGTTTCGGAATTTTCTCAAAGCGGTCATATTTCTCGAGCAAGTTCTGCCACATGCCAGACAGAATGATCGAAATTCAGTAAGTTAAATGCTGCAGATATTCAGCTCAGAGTGGAAAGATATGTAATTTAGTTTGGCTGATGCGTTATAAACCATGCGACTGTCTACGAATGGATCAGCATAAAAATGGGGTGCATTTATGTTTTTCATTACAATACTGGAAGCAGTCGCTAACTTAAAAAAGCTCTCATAAGAGTTGAGAGCTATGTCGTTTTTAACCATTCCTCCGAGACGTTTTTTCACTAATGTGAAAGATTTCGATGATACGAGACACCTTGGGGAAAGTCAAAAGAAACAGATGGTTTATACACGTCTTTGCATCTTGAAGAGCGATTTGAAAATGTCGTATGAAAAACTAATATTAGTAAATACAAGACAAAATATGAACGTAAAATATTACTTAATGCTTCCAAATTACAACATCACCCACAAACATTAGTTAACAAAAATCGACGCTGAAAAGTTAATTATTTTCTCTGTTGACTGCCTGGAGTTAACACCTTTCAAATGCATTGTGTTCCGGCGTTTACCGTATTTGTCAGACTTCGCNTTTCACCAGTAGATGAAGCGACGTAAACGCACTGATCCNTTGTCACAGCTGGAGTGCCTTGATAGTTTTCGTGCTTTCATCCGTAAGTTAGCGCGACTGAGTTTGTTTCACGAAGGAACTGGCCTATTGCTCTTTTGACTGTTAGACGTTGAACCGTGCTCGCCAGATCAAAGGTTGCAAAATGTGGTCAGATACAGCAGTTGGCAGAGACGAAATTTGAAGGACGTAAACCACCAGCTAGATGCCAACTCAAAACAAGAAGGTTCGATGTCCACCATTCCGGAGCTCTGCGCAGAGTTACAGATTGATTGACACATTTGATTTATTGTTTCATGTGACTCAGCTCAATAGACAGAAACAATAAAAAGAGCGATCATGCTAAAAGGAAACCAATTTTCAGTGAACCTTACAATAAATGAAGACTCAATGGCAAAAAACTGATCAATATAAACAAAAAGTGACACTTTGTGTCACATAGGATTGGTGAAGGATCGAGGAGGTTACCTAGTCAACCAAACCAACCTTGATAGACAAAAAGCTTTTGGCCCTTTAGGAGCCGATGTTTGCAGAACAACTTACCAAACTTTAGGAGTCAACGCTGATACACCAAGCCTTTTCCATTTCAACAAATGACTGCTTTGTCTTCTTTCCGTTAGATGTTTCGAGCATTGCTTCTCAACACCATGCTGACATTACTGCGCGTTTTGAAAAGCAAGTTTGTTTTGCAAAATTCCTCAGTTTATCACTGAAAAAGGGACGAGAAACTTTTGAAGCATTCAATTTTTGCTTTGGCCATGAGTCTTCAGCATGCGTGTTGCATTACCGGTGTCTTCAGGTTGATCGATATTGCCACCTTAGCCGTGGAATGCCATCTTACAAGAATAACAACAATAATATTAGTAAATAGAACAATCCTATGGCTACAACTATGGCTCTGAGCCATGGGCGGCATGCTACTTCATTACATTGAAGTGATCCTTTTGTGTTTCTTGCATTCGATTTTGTTTGTTAATTGTTAGACTTAATGTCTCAACATTTACTCTTGGTAACCAAGCCAAAAATAGCTTTTGGGGTGAACGGATTGCTCTCATACTCAACTGAGCTCACCATGATGTAGATGCTATAAGGGATAACATTTTCGGAAAGAGCCAGGGGAGGCAGATTCAGTGGTGGTTCTGAGGGGGGGCATTGGTTGGCCATGGCTCCCCAGATTTTTGGATAGCCCCCTGCTTGGCTCCCCACTTTTGTGCTTAATTTCACGTTCAAGTTCGTTTGATTGACATATACACCAGATAACTTTCAGCCAGCAAAATTTTAAGGGGTTTGAAGACTTTCTGGCGGCGGTTCTGACGATATTCATAAGCATATGTTGGGTTTGATAGAGTTAATCACAGCAAATCAATCTTCATTACAACGGAAACCCACCATGCAGGAGAGACTTTTACATTGGCCCCCCTACTTTTCTCTATGGCCCCGCAGTGCCTCCCCCCCAGTTTTTTCATTCTAAAATCGTCACTTGGCAGATTGTACTCCTGCGCCACTGGTAAATTGTTCAATTTTTCCATAATAATGATGATAACCAGGGCAACCAATTCTTTGACGTAAAAACTAAAAAATTTAACTTTATAATTTAAAAATTTTGACTTTATTTTGGTCAATAACTTTTCTCCGTTTGCAATTGCAAAATAAATCAGCCTAAGATGTTGCGGTTAACCCAGAAACATATCCATGCACTCTAAGCTTCGCAATTAAAAAAACTTGGTTGTTAACTTTGGGAATGATACTGAATATAGATAAGTACATTATTCAACTACAGTAGTGTCAAACCTGAGAAGATCATAAAGTTGAAATATTATACGCAGAATGGATCGAGCATTTACCAAACCAAGTACTGCAAGACCATATTTCTTGCCTTAACACGCTTATCTTACATAACATTCAAATGTCAAGTAGTGGACAAAACAACATTGTTACGTCTTACGTCAGAAATTGCAACAAACCCATGATCATCACAGAATTGCAACTAGACTTTCAAAAGTATATCTATATCTGATGTTGTAGCTTCAATAAAACATCGATAAAGCGAAAAAAGCTGTGTTGCAAGAAAAGTTTGACCCAACAATAAATTTTGACCTAATGATAAATTGACTTTTTTTGACCTAATAACTTGGGATTCCCTCATGGTATGAGCATGAAATTTGGTGTGTGAACGTTTCATAAGCTTTAGAAAAGGCAGAAAAGTTTTGACTTTATTGACTTTTGGTTGCCGTAATGGTAACTGATACTACTACACAGATTAGAAAAAAACAGCTAATTTACAAATGCTTATTCATAAAATTTATAAACGCCAAAAAACACAGAATGGTAATCAAAGAATGATATTTTTGGCAGAACGGCGGCTGGTGCGGGAGTTCAGCTAATGCTGAAAAAACTTATCAAAAGTATGGTGGAAGCACATCATGTCTCGGTGATGGAAAAGGTGGTGCATCAGCAAACAATGTTTATCGAATCGGAAACACGGAAGGCCGAAGTAAGCTTAGTGATATTGTCTTGACGCAGATTTTGTGAGCATGGACAGGTTTTAAATGATATGAATAACATTGCTGGAAACTTTGCGCGACAACATTAGCGCATTGTATATTTAAAGTTGTATTTATGTGCGGTGCTCAGAACTGTCCGAAGTCAGAAGTAAACACTCAAAATGACGGGAGCCTGAAATTAAAATTACCAATATGGGGTCTGAAATCCAAGTTTACCTTCAACGTTATATGTTTACTGCAAATGGACAACCCTTCAACTCCCGCGTGCGCCAAAATTTTGGCGCAAAATAGCGCTAACATATTCCACTATAAATCTCCAGTAGATTGCGATAGAGAGCTGTTCAAAACCTTGTGAAGATGCGGAAGAACTTGTACTTTCGATTAAAAAGAATTATGAAATTTTGGATTTAAGTTTTTTGTGGGTGACGTCATAATGAGGGAGGTTTATGCCTTTTGGGTCCACTTCATCTGTCCCTGGGCCTCAACCGCAAAAGGAAGTTTTTTGTTTCTTTGAAAAAACTAGGCGAAAATCTGCATCTTAAGAGCCTTTTATTGGCCTTCTAAATTGCATCAAAGCAATTTGTATTGCCCGTGGCGTAGATCGGCTAGAGTCGAATGGCGATGAACACACCATAGGTTGTACGCCTTACTATATCCTTGCTATTACATGAACGCCGAAACATTCCAGCAACTCTTTTCAGTCGTTACGTGGGTAAATACAGTGTGTGCATAGGCGCATCCAGGATTTTTTTTAGGGGGGGCTCAAGGACGAGTTCATCCGGATGTGTGCTGACTGCATAGCAGTGAAGACCCAATTGCTCAGGTAACTTTTTTTAACAAACATGGTTTATAACCATACGCATTTTGGCTAAATTACATTCTCACCATTACCCAGGCTTACTGGGACGTTTACGGAGCAGACGCGGACCTCCAAAACAATTCAGAAATTATTCTCAAACTTATCTAACCTGAAAAAAGTTACTTGTTGAAAGTCCGAAAAGCTTTTTTATTAGCAAAACAAGCACAGGTCCACGCCGAAGAAACGCGTGGGGCAGGCATGGAAGTGACACAAAACTACACGAAGAAACCTGAAATGCCGCCAGTAACCTTTGTTGGCAGTCTGTGCAAGATCCATGCCTTATTGTTTTCGAAAAGTGCAGGTGTTCATGACGTTCGGACTTGAAAATCTCTTTGCTTTCGGAAAATTTTCCGATTTTCATTGCATAACACCAGAGACGTAACGAGGGAGCAAAGGGGCACAATTCCCCGGGCGCCGAATCACTGCGGGAGCCCAAAAAATTCCAACAATGTCATGAGCACTTTTTTTCAAAACAGTACATTTGCTTCCGAAAGACCTCAGGTTCGAACATGGGGCGGAAAACTTGTTTCTTGCTCCAGGCGCCATCTAATCTCGTTACGCCCCTGCACAATGCACATCACGATTGTCTAGCCAAAATGCCCAAATTTGTTTACATAAATACCTGCCCATCAGTGGCAAACTATCAATCACAATTTTTTTAAAACAAAATGCTGTTGATTGTTGAAGTCGTTTGACCATAGAAAATAACTTGAAGGTCGAAAAAAAGGCATATTGTTTCGAAAACAAGCGCAACCTACCCCCACCTAAAAATGTTTGTGTTACGCGAAGAGACAAACATACCAAAAAACTCGAAAGCAATAATTATGCTGGCACTTTGCCCTGGAAGGTGTTTATTGCATCACAAGAACATTAAAAATGATCAGACAATATTTTTTCCACGTCACAGCGCGAAACATTAAGTTTGCAGTGAGTCAATGACCAAATTCTCATCCATTCAATTTTTTGTGCGTATCGCGGTAACGCAATTTTAGAAACACTATACCGCAAGTTGAAAACAAATTATAAGACACAGCAGAACATTGATCGATAAAAAGCATCTGTTTTCGTGATGAGCTGAACTTTTGTCCAAAAATTGTTGCTGGCAAACAGGAATGTATTGGTAAAAAAAGACGTGTGGGAACGCCGTTCCCACACCAAACATAAAGGAAGCTTGATTCGCCTATAAGAATTTCCACAATGGATCTTCCTGTTTCACTTTATTGCTACGGTGCTATACACGAGATAACTTGTCATTTATTCATTTATGCTGCTCCAGACGCTACACGCAGAAGTTTAAATGAAAAATCTAAGTCTTCAAGCAACGTCACTAGTGTAAAAAAGCTGTGGGAACGTCGTACCCACGCGTTCACACCCCACTGCATCCCCGCTGGCAGGTCTGATGCTAATCAGTAGTCATCTTTACCATAGCCTACAGCTAATCTAGCGCGCTTCATTTTCAGCCTACCTGACATGTAGGATACGTTTTACGGTTAGGTTTGCTGTTTTGGAATTTACGCGGTCACTGAGCCCTCTAATCTAGCTTGTAGTTGACTGCAATGTAAGTTCGTTGTAGCGTATTTTTAATGCCTTCGCTTAACTACAGTAATAACATGAGCTGCACTCATTCATAAAAGCTTGTAGGAAAAAATAGTAGGCTATAATCTGCACCTTCTTCAACTTTTGTCCAGTCTGTTCAGTCACGTCGCCATGCGGACTTAGACCCCAAGCAAAGCTCCAAGCACCCCAAATTGAAACATGAAACACTATTAAATCAGTTGAGTTTTTGTCAATTTTTTAGAATGTCAAGCCCCCCACCACGCGCACAAACGCAAAGCCCACCTATTGAAAAATTTCTAACGGCGCTTCTGAGTCTGCTGCTTATTCATCTTTTGTCCACAAGAAACCCAATCTTACCCAAATGAAACTAGAATTTAAATACCTACGTGCGCAGTGGCATGGCCAACCCAGAATTTTGAGTGGATCAAAATGTCTGATTTTAAGTGAGCAACAGTATTTTGTTTGAGATATTGCCTCTTAAAGCACAAAATGACTAGATATTCTAAAAAATTTGGAAAGGTCATGGCTCACTGCCCCCCTGGCTACGCCTATGTACGTGCGGTTTATATAACGTATATGTAATGTAAATACTTTATGTAAACACTTACGTATTTATATAACATTGGG
>JGI24158J21664_10003274_pt1 | contig 20228 bp, 9 predicted proteins | sample Ectturendosymbi3_FD_21664 | JGI IMG/M metagenome (IMG submission 21664) | reverse complement strand
TTCTGGAAGTAGTGGTACGCGTTGACAATACGGGGTGCCCAAGTGGTACGAGATGGTAAAAAGGTTGGGAACCCCTGGCCTAAAGAATGTCGACTTGCAAAATATAAGGTTTTGAGCCCCTGGCCTTTTGTGCATGACATTTTGGTTTCTTAGTGTAAGTCTTTACTATTATGAATGTCCACCAGTTGGTTTGATTAAATCTTGTTGTGTTGCAAAAGATATCCTCAAATCATTAAGTTACATTATCAAAAGTGATCTGTTAACAGGAAACGCTTGTAAAGTAATCAAGTAAGAGTTACGTTAAAGTCTAATTGAAATAACTCACTTCCGGCCGAAACGGATTACTGGTACATTCCTTTTCATAAACACGGAAACCGTCGTAAAATCACTTTTTGCACTACTTCGCTCGAAAGTAGTCGCAACAACTATTCCATGTGTTAACAGGTTTACTTCTTTCAATTTTGTACTGATATTCTAAACCAAGGTTTCTCAAATGGGGGCCATGAGCAGAGGCCTTCACTAGGCAGCTTTGCCTTGATATTGCATAACCCAAGGGTCACGATATATCAAGTATTCGCCAGTTAAACGTAGAAGGGGCCACGGCTCATGAAAGTTTGAGAACCGCAGTTCCAAACCACGAGTCTCCAAACTTTGCCCAAGCGTCGCATTTAAGTTATTACACAACAGTTCTAGGGCCGGACATCTTAAGGTAATGTGATTGTTTCGGGATATGTTGCATTCTACCAAATCAAAAAAATTTTCCTAAATCTGCTACTTTTTCGCTGTTGACGAAATGGCTTCGCGGGCCGTAGTTTGGAGACCTCTGTTGTAAGCATGAGTCACACCTTCCTTATCTTTTCAACCCGTTCCCGAACGTAGCAAAAAAAACGAACCCTAACACAATAGCCATCGCTTGTTCGCTATCTAAAAATCTCGCTCATCTAGGGGCGTAACTGACGAGGGGCAGAAGGGTGAATCGCTCCCCCGGGCATGCTAAATGTGAAAACCACGCCCCTACTTAGCTTATATTTCCGTTTTAGCACTCCTTTGATTTTCAAATGGTTGTATTTTGCGCTTTACGGAGTATTTTACGGTGATCTAGGGTTTTATTATAGATATCCACATCCGGATTCACCATTTCTCAGTTTTTTGTGTTGGTAAGTGCACCTGTTTCAGCTAAGTTTCCCCCCACTAACTCGAGCCTCTGGTTACGCCCCTGTGATCAACCTTCCGGTCAGTAATTAGGGGGGGCTGGTTGGACGACAGCCAGGGCCCCCGATCCCTAATACGGTAAAAAAGAGTGATGTCAAGTTGTTAGAAAGTGCCCCTTTCTAAGTTGCAGCCAGGGACCTCATACAACCTTAATCCGCGACTGCTTCCGGTGACGTCACCGGCGATTAGACGCAATCGTTGCATTTCTATTCTGCAGCCTCTGAAAGTGCTCTCGAAGCAGCGGCCGCTCCCGAACATCTTCAACGCGTACACCATCCTGACGATTACACTCCAGTTCGCTGTCCATTTCGCCTCCCTGGTCTTCCTGGTCACTGAAGCGAAACGGCGGGATCCCAGGTAAAGAAACTTATCAGCGAACATTAAGTCGAGAAAGCGCTGAAAAAAACAAGCGATTGTGAACAAATTTGCACCAACCCAGACAGGCGCTTTTAATGTGTCGTTGTCATACCCGCAGCCATGGTGGAGCAAACCGGTCAATTGCCTCCCCCCCGTTAGATAAATTAACAAGTTGCTATCATTTTGCTCCCACCCCCCGAAAATATCAGGTGGTTGTTGCTGCCCTAGTCGTAGTTGTTCTTCCGGGGCTGTGGCAAGCAGAAGTTCAACGGAAATATCTCCAGAAAGGGCATCATCGCATTTATTACGACCTATGTTGACGATGTGAACAATCCTACAAAAGGAAGTTGGGTTTAATGTGATGTTCCGACATTGCAAATTATTGTCTACTAATGACAAAGGACTACTGTTTCGTAATTTCAAACAAACAAAGGTATTGTTGGGTCGATTTTGGCAAATAAAGTGTTTCGATTCGTGATGTTAATAGGTATTAGTGCTTCAGAGACATTGCACGCTGCGCTGTCTGTTTTGAAGGGTGCTGGGTTGCGTTTTTTACGTTCCTCAAACGAGACCAATCGAAATATGTAGCTGATAAAACCCGCGACCATCCCTCTCTTGACTGTGGATTTTCCTGCTTAAGAAATAATGTTTGAAGAAACAATGTTTTTGATCGCTGTCGCAAAAATTCCATAATCCGCTCCGGACCAATCCGACTGAGTCTGTTGGTGAAAATCCGTCAACAGGGAGAAGGTGGACATTGAAGCGGACTTCCAACCTAACCTGCTCAATTCCACCGTCTACGCGCTGTCGTTAGCTATGCAAATCATCACGTTCGCTGTCAACTACAGGGTGAGTGCGCGTTCATCAGAGGTTGTTGACATGGGCGTCGGAAGATGGGTGCAGAAGGCCAAGGCCATCCTCATGGTTTTTGATATTTTCCGATTAACTTATTACTTGAAGGTAAAAAGTTAATAGGGACCACTGTTCGTCCCCCTCTGGAAAATTCCCGTTTGGCCTTTCCCTGGAAAATCCACTATTTTCCCCCATGGAACAACATCCTTCCGACGCTTATATTTTTGCATAAAAAATAAGCAAATGTGTAGTGGCGCAACACCAGAAGAAATATTTGCGTGAAACCACGGGTGACTGGTGTGGCCAGCCTAGAAAAACTCGTTTCCATTTACTTATTTTCATGTTTATATTTTGCAAAGCATGACTAACTTGCTATTAAAATACCCTCGCTGCATTCTTTAACATGTGTGACGTGCCCCTGTTTTAAGAAATGTCGGTCTACGCCAGTTCAGTAACCAGACGCTTTGGATATTTTCTGGAGACTGTCCCATGATCCATGAGAACCAAATCTTCGTTGCTTACTGCTTCGTATGTTCCGTGCGTATACATCAACAGTATTTCAAATTCCGGCGTGGTACGTGCCGTCGGTTCATTTGACAAAAAAGCAGATCTTCATCAGCAAATGAACACGCATGTTTACGTGATGGAATGTAGATTTTTCTCTAAGGCATGGCGGTAGCGAGCAAGGCATACGTTCAGAAAACCGTACAAAAGCAAGCGCCATGAAAATGCACGTTTCTCACGACACGCTATTTTGACTTCTCGACAATGCGCGTGAGGTTTGCTGTTTGTCTTTGCACAGGGCCATCCGTTCATGGAAAGCTTATTCGAAAACAAGCCTTTGCTCTACAGTCTTCTCGGCGCCGGCACCTTTCTCCTTTCTCTCGTGTTGAACCTGTCGCCGGACATCAACGCGCGGTTTGAAATCGTCGAGTTCGAATCCGACGTGAGTGCAGGAAACGCTGAGCTTGACCTGTTGTGTGCGCTTTCGTCGTTTGTGCAAGTGCCCGGGCCGTTAAATATCGACTCGGGTCTTATTTTTTTTGCTGAGACGATTCGGTCATCTGTCCCGTACTAGTATTAATGCTTGGGCCGCAACAGTATTCACTAGTCTACCTTTTCGGACATTATGACCGGATGGACTCAATTTTTTTTGGTCAGTTCCAAAAAATTCGGTCTGTGACCGAACAAATGTACCCCAGACCCAAGTAACAACCAAATCATATTCCTCTGCTGGGGCGTTGATGTTTACGGCTCGCAGGTGTTTTTCTACGACATGTAGACACACACTTGAGCACTGACACCAAAGGCTTCGCAGTGTTGCTATTTTCAGTTTTATTTCACAAACAATCTGTTGACACAATGAGCGCCAATCCTTCCACAAAGGCAAGGGTCGTAATTGTTGGTTGTCTTGTACCCACTTGACTGTTGTAATGCCCCGAGGCGTCCACCTTCCAAGTAAGTTAGTAACACGTCTGTGTTCCAACGCGATGCTTTCATATTTTTCTCGAGTTTCACATCATGCAAAGCTAAGAAACTTATTCAATAGTCACTAAAACTGGCAAACCCAGGTTCTAAAACAGTGAGCTCATCCCTGACTTTAGGTATGATGTCTGAAAGAGGAACTGTTTCACTCGTGGACACAAGCATTATTTCTCTGATATTTAAAGGGTTTTGCCCAGGCCCGTAACTGGGAGGGGAAACCCCCCCTGCAAAATTTTGTGCCCCCCTTGGAAAAATGTGTTGGACACAGTTTAAAAAATTTGGGCCCCTCTCAGAAAACTCTTCGCCCCCCTGGTGTCCCAAGCTGGGTACGGGGCTGGTTTTCCTCCCTGCGTCGTTCATTCACATTCATAGGAACCCCGATCGACTGGCATCTTCTGTTACATTGTTTTAGTGTGTTTCTTAAGAGTGGGACAATGTGAGCATGATGCTTTTGTGGTACGTACAACATGACCCAACAAGTCTTTTTATAAAGAAATCTGGTCATGTTGGAAAATCAAAGGAACTGAAAAGTTGTACGTCTCGTACCACAGCCTTACATGTAAATCCGTCGACTGTTACACTCGTAAAGACGCATGCTGATAAAAATCTATCCGTTCGTTACAAAAATATATTCATCGCTTTATTTGATATCCCGCTACCGTCGTTAAGCTTTTTTTCCATGTATGCTGTGCCGTGTGCACATGACCTTGTTGTGGCCACTTGCCCTTCGACGCAGGTCTATTTTCCGTTGAGATAATCTGGCGCTGGTGAACAAATGTACACGAAGAGTAACATCGGTTGTTCTCTCGCAGTTCCGGACGATTGTTCTGCAAGTTTTCGCCGGCGTCGCCCTTTCAACATGGCTGATCGACCGGACGCTGCGGTTTCTGATTGGTTCCGGAAGTTTGAAGCGTCTCGCCTAGCTCCTGTCACGTGACCGCTTAGTTGCGTGTGCGGGTTGGTCTGGGTGCGGTCGGAAGGTCATGGTGCGCGCGAGATTTTGCGAAGACGAGTTCACCAACGTCGGCGAATGACGGTCATCGCCGATCCGATGGCGTTGTGTTTTGCGACGAATCGAGCTTTGACAAAGCGTTTGCCGTCACCATGGCGACGACGGCGATGATCAGCCGACGGTTGCGCGAGCGAAGTGCGAATAAGTAGAAAATTTTATTTCGGGCCGGACGTGACGACCCTCACAATTTCTTGTTCCCGGTCCTTCTTCGTTTTGATTGTTGCGTCATGGCGACCTAATAAAAGAAACAAGAACACCCGGCGTTTCGTATACTTGGTATNAACGGAGCATCATTGTGCAGTGGCTTAACTCTCTCAGCAGAGCAACGAGCTGCCGAGGTTTTAATTATTTTCGCGCGTGCGTTAGAAGTTCACACTGCATATTTCCCCGCACGATGATGTTACGAACATGAACTTCTGCAAAGGCGACCATGTTGAACTTCGCAAAATGGTGAACGCGGTGTAAATGTCGAAAATTCGGCCAATCTGCATGTGTGAGACTTGAAGCAACCACGAAGATCATACCATAGTTATTCTGCGGTACCAGTGCAATCGCCACCCAGGAAAACCTGCCATCCGAATAACTGGATGATGCCTTTTTACGCATTACATACGAGCTATTACATTCTATCACTTGCGGCACGTAGAGGAGATGTAACGACAGAGCCGACAAATCAAAGCTAAGGAAAAAGAATGCACAGAATTTAATATGAATGGAAGTAAACGAGTTGGATGAGTGTGTGGTATGAATACGATGCGATAATGTGCATGAGAGGATTGGCTGTGAAAAAAACTGAAAAGGCTTATAAAAATTAAGGTTTGCATTGGCTTAAGAATGTTTACGGTGATGTAATGACACCAATACAACATTCTCCACCCAGAAGTATTAAAGTTGAAGTGAAGGTCTTTAAAGTGGTTAGAGGATGGAAAACTTTTGTCATCGCACCAGCACCTTGTCAAGTTCGAATGGCAATAAACGCAGAGAATTCAAGGTTTTGGGTGGCAGGTAACTATTTCTAGAACCACTTTGCGTAGATGCTTTGTTATGAATACGAATCATTTTCAGATAAGATCAGATTATCAAAACTGTTGCACCAAGTTGCAAGCTTACTCCTGTGATCTTTTGCCTGTTTCTGTGCCTTGAACAAGCAACTGGGGATAATATGATCATTTACAGGGGCGGATCCAGGCAGTAAGTTTAGGGGGGGGGCGATTTCAGTAATATTTGGCAGTCAAGTCTCATTACGGGTCCACTACTGTAAGAGAGATGAAGTGTGCTTCACAACACAGCTGTGACAAAACAATGGACGGCAAAATGGCCTAATATCGCCAAATGCTGTTTTCCAAATCGTACAAAATCATGGTGAAAAAAGTTACTTTCGTAAGTTTTAGGGGGGGCGCTTCGCTTACCGACATTGTGAAGTCAGAAGTCGTGTTACGTGAATATTTTATGTTTGCCTTTTTAATATTGGTATGATTGCAGAATTATGGTATGTCTGGCTAAAAGTCGGGCCTGTTTTTCACACGTTTCATGAAGTTTTCAATTCTGCCGCTTGAAGCTGTTTCTAAGCCTTCCCTGCATTTAGAACAGAACTCATAATTGCAATATTGGTTTAACTTTCAAAGTAATTTCTTGGTGACATTTTTGGAAATTTGTGGATGGTCTTTTGCGGAGATGTTTGGACAAACACTAGCAAACATTTTGTTGGCCCAGCTTTTCAAGTTTTGGCTCCCTGAATAACAGTTGGACTTAAATTGGGCTACAGCCAGTGCCCCAATCCAGAACCGTCGCCAGAAAGTTTTCAGTAGGGGGGCTTTGCGTTTGTGCGGGGGGAAGGCTTGACATTCTAAAAATTGACAAAAACTCCACTGATTTATAGTGTTTCATGTTTCAGTTTGGGGGGCTTGTAACTTTATTTGGGAAGGCAAAGCCCCCGTGGCGACGGACTGCCCCAATCCCTAAGCCGGTAAAAAAAGTTTTAATATATGCATATTAGAAAAGGCCCCTTTCTAAGATTCAGCCAGGGGCCTCATGCAACCTTAATCCGCCACTGTTACTACTCACCTGAATCATGAAGGACATGATGGAACCGAGGAATAAAATAGCTGCGCTGATGAAGAGGGCTGTGCTAGGCTTGCCTGTGCGATCAACAGCCATACCTGAAAGCAACAACACTGGCGCGTATATGATTTGGCCAAAGAGAAAGACCAGCTGTGAAATTGACTTGTTTAATTATCTCATTGCTGAATTATGACGTTGAATCGTCATGAAAACAAGCTATGGTCAAAAATCGTCATTTGAAAAATTTGTAAAATGTTCGATTTTCGGCCATAATTTGCCGACCGATTACGCTAGATGCCAATCATGGGCTTAAAAGATGCGGGTTTTCGTCTAGTTCATTTCAAACTAAAAACGCATAAATTGCCGCTTGAAAAATGTTCACAGGTTACGATGACGTCATCGGGACCACCCCGTGACGCCAGGCTACCCCACAAAATTTTCAAAACCAAAGTTGCCCAAATTTTTTTAAATCGAAACGAGAAGGCTTTCTGCATATTTTGAGGATTCGATCAGCTCTCTAGCTCTACAGTATCAGTTGGTGAGTTATGAATCAAAGAGTCCGTACCACTTAAGTGGCTTGAGCGAGCGGTAAAGAGTTTTAATGCGTCAGTGACGAGTGTGCTTACATCGTCTCCAGTGCCAATGCTGCTTTGACGGCTCCACTGGTATGATTTCAAGATTACACTTTCACGTGCGAAGAGGAGAAACTTAAAAACCCCACTGGTGATTCTCTGACACAAGTTCAGCTATGACGAGCGCCACCGACAGTAACTACAGCAAATAAGTTGGGTCGAAACTCGAAAGCAATTCATTAAAGTGGTGCATAAGATAAAATCGACATTTAGCAGAACACCACCGGTACGTTTTGGGTTATACTGCGCCCGAAGGAAGATTTCATAAATAAGTGCGTTTCAAAAAGCGTTAAATAAACTTGGTGTTATACAGTGTATCACCTCACTGCCGAATAGTTGCCGCTGCCCACAAGTAGACTAATATTTTTCGCTGGAATCGGTGTATTGTGAAGATATCTGGTGTTGCGTTTGGCATAAAGATAACATCAAAAGGGACAATCACTTGACGCAAGGGCCTCAAGCGAATTTATCCTTATAGATAGGGTCTGAGCAAGGTCGTATTCTGCCGAAAGTTTCGGAAGGGCAGTTGCTACTGCCGTTACCCAGAAAACCTTGCAAAATTTTAAAAAATGCCTCATGTGTTATGTATACTATTGAGTTGCTGCAGATTTCCAAGCGGACAATTTTTCGCTTCGTCACGCCTCTTGTAGCTCCCGCAGGCCAAACCTACGTATATGGAGATATTGTAATCCACGAAATGTAACTACTAATAGAAACCTACCGACAAGTGGTGGTGATACCAGCGTGCCTATCCCGTTGAGAAAAGTACTGATTCCAAGCGCTGATCCATAAAGCTCCAAGCCAACGATGTCCGCGATAATAACGACTGATATTCCGGAAAAACCTCCCTGAGAAAAAAAATAAAAGCTGCTCACCAGATCCCTCAGTCAAAACAAGCTTACGGCTTCTTACCCATTCGACTCCCCAGATGCGTATGCAACGTGGGGCCTCTACTTGGGAATAGCTGACGTGGAGCCTGTTGCGTATTTGCAAACGGGTCTCCCTCTGCCTAAAGCCCGAGAGCGGTCCTTGGTCACGTGCGCAACGAAAACATAACACACACACGTACTTGCGGTGTACCACTGGAAGGCGTTGCTGCGGGCACATTTACCAAGAAGCCTTGCATTGGGTCTGCTGCAAGCGCACCGCAGGTACGTGTGTGTGCTATGTTTGGCCGATTAAGAAAAGCTCTTCCCAGGCCCGTAGCCACGGAGGGCATTCGGCGGCAGTGGCCCCAAATTTGTTTTGTGCCCTCCTAAATTTTGTTGTGCCCAGAAAAATTAGTTTTTAACATACAACAAAAACAAAAATCTTGCATCCTAGAAACGTATCCCCAAACCTTAAAACTGGCTCTACCAGCATGACGTTGAATCATAGCAGTGCCATAAAATTTGTGGTCAAGACTGCATAGTCAATGAGTAGCAGTAACCGTGGCTATGGGCGTCCCAAGGGGGAAAACGGTCATTTACCTCCCCCTGGAAATTGTTACTAAGAACCAAAATTGTCTAGAAAACCTGAATTCAACAGCTTAATTCTGATGAATTGATTTAATTTCTTGCGATGACAGCCGCTATGACACTCAAGCTGCACAAAAGCTAGGTTCATTGTTCTGGTGACATATAGCTTGCAATTCACTTATGTCCGACGCTTTGCCTGCATAGGCAGTTTGCAAAACTTGCTACCAGATTTATGTTCTACTGTTGGTTTTACTACGTAAGAGTAACATGGCAACAACTCTTCAAAGGTTCACTTCAAGTTACGGTAGTAGACGCTTTGCCGCATATTACTGTTGAACTATTGTTTCGTGACTACATGACGATTTTACGGCCAAACAAAAAACATTTAAAACATGTGACACGGTTGAGAAATGCTCATTTTCTTTCCAGTGGCACAGCGAAAGATCATGCGATCACCAGGTCTAACTGCACCATCTGTGCCATTCTATCATGTGTTAAGCATACCAACATTGGTACAGCAAAGAAAAACTAACATAACACTTGAATAAAAAAAACGAGCAATACAAAACAGAGACACTAAAATTAACACAGACAGGCATTCATACACACAAGACAGACAAAAAACTAAAGCACAGATAGATACAGGAAACGACAATCTTGCGATCAGCATGGGTCATTTAATTGATGAACATTGTGAAGGTGTCCTTACTCTCGTGCTGCAACAGGTATGGATTTTTTTTATTTATTTGTTTTACTTTTTTAAAATTCAAACATCTTGGCAGGTGTTGCTGCGAGACAGTAATTGCTGATAGCGGTAAGCCACGTATGTTTTATACTGTGTGAATGCTTCCACAAATTTGAACAATGCATAGTGGGAAGAAAAACAGGAGCTACATGCTGGAAATGGAGAATTTCACAGAATGCTGAAGCACGCTGATTTGTTTCCAGCTGTCCGTCATGCGATTAGTATTGCCCTAACTCTTCCTGTAACGACCTACACCGCAGACAGATCATTTAGTAATCTGCGAAGAGTGAAAACGTGGCTTCAATCAATGTGAGATGAACGTTTAGTCCGGCTAGTGTACGATGAGCGTTCACCGTGAAAAAATCAACAAAGATGAGCAAGGCTGTATATTGAAAGGGTGGTTAATCGCTTTGCACGAGATCCCGGACGTCTGCAGCTCTTATTTCTAAGTGACGCTGACAAGTATTGCTAGGTAACATAAAGTCATACGTTGTGATTTCAGACCATGGCAAAGCTTCTTTGAAACGAAGTAACATGCGGCACAGCGTTTTCAAAGGCACACAGTCTTGCTTGGTCATTCTGCCGACGCCCTGAATCATACAGCAAGACAACAGACACGTTGTTTCAAGTTTGAATGGGTCTCTTGCCTTGCTCAATGATAAAGCAGCGTCAGTTACATTCGAAGTTCCAGTGAACGCAATTATTTGAGAAAGACAATTTCCAGTTTTTAATTGTCACAGTTTGTGTTGTCATTTATTCACTTTATTCTTGAGCGTGTTCGCTTTCTCTGCTCTTGTTTCAATCTTTCAACGTTCCACCTGTTAGCATTGCTTGCAGATTTCAGGACTGACGATGCGTATTGTTACGTGACATCGATTTCGTATTAACATTTTGTCAATAGATTCCTTGCTTATCTCACATGTGGAGTGTAGGTACTTCGACAAAAAACGGCAAAATTTTCTTGTGTGACGAAAACTTGTTTTCAATAATCCGGCCAAAGTGTGTTGATTTTTTTATGTACCACAACCAAGATATTTGGGAAAAACAAGAAAGTATCCCCCTCCAGCAGTAAAATTGGGAAAAAGTGCTTCTCTTAATTCTTTGTACTATTTGAAGTCTTTCTTTACTTGATGGGAATAAATTTGCATGCATGCATACTTATAAGGTGTACCAAATATCAACATATTTGGCAAATGCCACGTTTTAAACAACTGCTATTTAGTGGAGCGTCACTTTCACTGGCAAGGACCTTGATGGGAAATAAAATGATGTCTACCTATGACAACTTTACAATTTAGCTTACAGTTTCTATAAGCACAAGTATATCATTCGTACTTTGTACGCACAAAGCATACTACTTATTCAGCGTGACGGTAGGTCTCTATTTTAGGCGCTGAAGAATATTTGTTGCTTGCGCTGTCCGGTTCTTGCGCTCGCGCGCCATGCTGGAAAGTGCTGTAGCGAAAAATTGCTCATGGCGACAGCGTGCACGACAGCGGAGTTGCTGGGAACTTACCTTTACGTAAGTACGTTCGTGGTGAAGAACCGGTTGCTGTGGTCAAAAGAACTTTGCTGTTGTTTATCACAAATAAACCCGATGCGATTGGGTAGTCGGGCTAATCGATCACAACCTTTGTTCAATCCATCCGATATTTGAAATAGTTCAGTCAAAACCACAAAAGCTGTGGCCTCTGACGTCATTACCTGGCTCTCGTCTCGCGATGTATTATTACCACCAAGCTTGCTCACCGAGGCATGTCAAATTGCATTTTTTTCTTTTCATTTCTGGCTGTGCCTAGCAACTTTTTGGCGGCATAAAATCAAAAATTTTTTACAACAGCAAACCGTTCTACAATTTCGTTTTGTGTATAATCAAGTGGCTATGAGGTGCTTTCCGCTGGAACTCCGCAGAAGGTGTTAATGACATAAAGTGACCTAAGCACCGTAATAATAACTATTACCAAGCTTTCACATTTTATAGAAGCATTGATCCAATGGGTTTTGTAAGTACGTCATACTGAATCAGGTCTAGATTTCGAAAATGTGCGACAAGATAAATCAAATCAATTGTTGTTCATGTTAATTAGCCGATCTATCGCCAGCACTCTTTGCATTGCCAAAGTTAAGCTTCTCCACAACAAGTGCATCATGCGGTAGTGCACGGCTTGTTGAGGATGAGAAGCAGAACATATGCACATAAACCAAGAACCTGCGCTCGCTGCAATTGCAGCAGCCGCAGATATTGTCCGAAATCCCAGTTGCAATTTTGCAGCGTGCGTAGAATTTAAGGTCAGTAAACGTCAAAAATACAGCAAANGCTAGGTTTCGCTGAATCTCTAGACGGAAGGAATCGGATCAAATTCATGNTGGTGTGATAGATGGTAACTGGCNGACTTGAAACAGTGTAATTAAAGCACTCGGCTTTCAGCGGATCTCGACACGAGCCATCCTGTTCTTGCACCAAACCGAACGCGGTTTCACTCGATTTCACTTACTTGAAACAAACCGGTAACACCGGCTACAGCCGCTAACGATGCGAACGACCTCATGAACGGAACAATAAAGGCGCAAACAGCAAGGACCATCAGTACTCCGGCGAACATCAAGATGCGGTTGATTCTGCGAAGATATGGCGTTTGAGGTTTTGCTGTTGCTGCTATTGAATTTTTCAACGGTTCTGAACCTTCATCTTGAAGCGGAACATTCCCGGTTTGGCTCCGCTTGCCGTTCGAACTTCCGACCGAGGAAGTGATTAAAGCCAATTGCTCGCTATCTGCGCCTTAACCGATTTGACCAAAGAAGCTCTTCCCTCGTCACTTCTGATCGAGGCATTTTAAGTTTCGGCTTTCACATCAGGCACATTCATCTGATGCAGTTCCCTCTGACTTAGCCGAATTCCATGTAGTGGCACTTGTGTGACCACTACAGTCTCCGTTGGTGTCCCAAGATGGTTACGGGCCTAGTGCTTAGGGTTAGAAAAAGAAAAATAATTTACGTCTAAGACAAAGTAAAATTTTTTCAGTGGTTCGTTATTCCCAAACTGTCGCTTATTGTGTACTATCTGACGTCTAATCAAAAGTTTTTATTTTCGCAACAAATATCACAAAATTAATCGCCAAGTTTATTCCTTTACTCTAAAATGCAAAACAACTGACATACAAAAATGAGTTTGAAATTTGCAGAGGTTATAAATTTCGCTTTACACCGGGCACTCACATCTACACTCAGACGCAATATGTTGCGAACCATTCAGAAAGGTTCACTCGATAATTCAGCATCTTTGCAAAAGGTCATTTCGATCAAAAATTGTTTGATAAAATTCAGTTTTCGTAGGCGATTTATGTGATAATAATCAAATCAACCACTGTAAACATCCCTTTCAACAAGCTCGTGAATATAATTGCCTAGATATATTTAGCACATAGTGTGTTATAGCCTTATAGGCGAGGCTAACTTCCAAGACGGGGAATTGATTAAAACTGCGAGACTACGACTTGTCAACAAAAATGACGGCTTAGCCAAGATTTTCTTAAATTTCTGAAATATAAAGAGCACCAGTAATTCTGGGCTTTGATTTTGTCGACATTAGACGTTTTTTCCACCTTATTTGTTTTTTCTTCTACGAAGATACGACAAAAAGTAAACAGGTTATACCACGGAAGCTTTACCTAACTGACTCGATTGGTAGAGCATTCAACGTAGTGTTCTACTTCTGGGGAATTTCCCCTAGTTTGGAAATTTCAACGTTTTTTAGGGAAAAATCTAGGGATTTGAGGAATCTAGAGATTTTTTAAGTATATTGCATTTTTTGGGTTGAAACTGGGAAAAGTTGTATAGTCACGCGTTTCCATCTGATGTAAAAATCAGGTTGTGATTTATTATCAGTTACAGGAATAGAAGTAGTGCACAATTACATCAAAGTTATACATCATGGGTGGGAAAAATTGTTCATTTGAAGAGTCATTTTACGGAAAGCCAAAACACCAGCGAGCAGAAAAATCAGTTTGCATTGTCAATACAAATACGGTAAAAAAGTAAGTTTAACATAAAATGCCCTAAAGTAATTGAAACACAGCAAACGCATTATTTATCAATATTAGGTGTTTGTTTGATTTGCAAGACTCCAAACATTTGGACAATGCGTTGGTAAAGCTATGCGAATTAATTCTGCCAAGTGTTCATTTGTTGGGGTTGCACGATGTTTTGATTTCAGTAACTTCATTCCAGAGAATAAAAAATCACAGCAATATGTTCTGCTAAATGTAGATATGCGTCGTACACTAGTGTTTTAAGTTCTGGTTAGGCCTATTTATTTCTGAAACCTGTCGCCAGAACTCAATCGTAGACTGGCATTAGACTGAAAATTTTTAGAGCCAGTTCTTCTTGCATTTCGTTCAGTTTAATTTTTACAGCAGAAAAGTTTGTGACAAATGTTTGGCGAATTGGACAGCCATCACCGACTGCATTAACGTTGAATAGAATTACAAGGAATGCAAAGCATGGTTTTACTCCTGCAAATCGTCAAATCTGGCTTGGAACTTCTCCACTAGTCTTGTAAGGTATTTTTGCATTCTTCCACTTTGCGGGCTGCAAATGCCTCTTAGTGAAACGCATTTATTCTGATTCTGACATTGGGAAATCACGGAATGTTTTGATGATATGACTCTTTGAAAAAGTTTAATTTTGTTCTGGAAACTTACTACAAGTAATCGCGTATTCCCTGGCCACCTTATGTACTGGGGCAAACATATTGAGGCAACAACCGGCTATCAATTTAAGATATTGCTATTAATCTAGAAGAGCAGCACAAAGCATGTCGGCGATCCGCATCGTGCGGGCAAACTGCGGCTCGCGAGCCGCATGCAGTCAAACTTTGTTGCTATCACTTCACAAACTTTGTGAAGGGTAGAGTAACAGTTACTACGTCACCACCACAGATTTATGTGCTGGTTAGGGGGAAACCAAACAGAAAAATATAACACGAAAAAAACATTCTGCTTTTGCTGGACAAGAGGTCTGCAGCCTGAGAAACGAGTTGCTCAGTTGGGCAACGGGTGTAATTGAGAAAAAGTAAGATGTTGAGCAGGCTGATTTTCAGTTTTTGTGAGGTTGGGCTGAAACGACTGGATAGTTAAATCCAACTTTTTAAGCGAATTTAAACCACAGCACAACATACTTTTAACTGTTTTTTGATGGGGGAAACGGTTACGGTTTTGAAAACCGAGTTAAGGCAAATCAAAAACAGAAAAATTGCACGAGTTCAAGACCTTTATGAATCCACAAACATATGTATATACAGTGTTGGGTTTAGGGTTGGGGGGACCCAGGCAAGACTAAAAAGGGGGCCCTCTGATGACGTCACCATATGCAGCCAACCGTGATAATCACTTTTGATTTGCCTAAGATACGGCCACCCAAGGATATGTTCCTGAGACTATGGCATAACTGAAATAGCAGAAGGAGAAAATGCAAAAGGGTGTTCATGATACACAACTTTGAAAATACTGAAAGTTGGGAAGACACGGTTGGCAACACATAAAAGTTAGGCAATAGCAAGTTGGCATCGCCCCAACTTTATTTTCTCCCCCCATTTCTCTGCATTCACCATCAATAAACTACAAAGTTTACCCCTTTCAAAGTTTCACACTTTCCCCCTTTGAAAAAATGCTTGGTACTTGGTATCCGGAATTTGTTCACATTCATGTCTTTGTGGGAATCCATGAAACTATAAAAAACAACCAAGAAGATTAAAAAAACTAAATTTGTTTTAAATTTCATCCTTTTAACTGCAAAAACACAGCACACAAACGCATCCAATTAGAGACTTGTTTTGGAAAGTTTTGGGGGTGGATAAGTCAAGGCTGCCCTTATCTTGCATTGTCACTAGTTGTTTGAAAAATGTGCAATAGTAGGAAATAATTCATCATGCACTTTTTCGAAAACATTTCTACTGCAGCAAGTAGCCTACACAGTTGAGTAAATCTGTGCTAAGAAAAAAAGCGGTTGAAGTTCTGCTGGCTAAGAACTGGAAAAAGAGCTTAAACATCACCTACCAAGCTACCTAGTCTACTAGTCTACCTTAAACCAACCATTTATTAGTCAAGCTTCAAATAACCTGTGACTTCAAGCATAGACTAAATCAAACCACCTAAAATATCTGTAGAAAGAATGAGTATTCATAATACTCAAACATTGCCATTTCTGCTACGTGATAAGAAGCATGAATGTAACTTTGCTTATTAACAGTCTTTGCAATGCAACAGCAATAATACAAAATTACTTTGTAAACTAAGAAGAAAATGTCCTATCAATTAAAAGATGTAGCGCGATCCCTGCTATAACAATTGCATGTTGTCTTATTTCTGATGGAAATGTTCACGAAGGTACAACATCACAAGAAATGAGAGATTTGTCCAACCTTTTCAACTCAGAGATATAAAAAAGACTACTTTTTGTTCATCTGCGGCATTTTCATGAAATTACCACCAATATAGCAAATACTTCGATCTCTAAAATTCATCGTTTGGTATAAAAAGTTATCATTTGGTATAAATAGACCTATTTGCTCTTACTTGACAGGATCTTTTCAGAACTTTTTGGAAGAAATCTTAACCCACAACTTTTTTCGGTATAGAAGTTGGTTTGAAGCTTTTCTTTATTTGCTCATTGTAGATGGTGGTGGGGTCACTTTGAAAGGACGGTACTTGCACATTACAGTTGCTGTTGGGGACCCCTTTGACAGCATAGTACTTGCATATTACAATTGTTGTTTGGGTCCCCTTTGAAAGCATATTACTTGTACTTTACAGTTGCTGTTGGTGGCCACTCTGAAAGCAAGGTACAGTACTTGCACATTAAAGTTGCTGCTGGGGGCTCCTTTGAAAGCAAGGTACTTGCACATTACAATTGCTGTTGGTGGCCCCTTTGAAAGCAAGGTACTGAAACATTAAAGTTGCCGTTGGGGGCCCCTTTGAAAGCAAGGTACTTAAACATTACAATTGCTGTTGGGGGACCCTTCGAAAGTAAGGTAGTTACATATCACAATTTCTGTTGGGGCCTCTTTGAAAGCATNGAATTTTACATTATAATTGCTTTTGGGGGCCCCTTCGAAAGCAAGGCGCTTACACATTACAGTTGCTGTTGGGAGCCCCTTTGCAAGCAGANTACTTACACATTACAGTTTCTTTAAGGCCCCTTCAATGAAGTTTAAAAGCAGGGTAGGCCTACTTACACATTTCAGTGGCTGTTGGGACCCCTTTGAAAGCAGATTACCTTCAAATTGCAGTTGCCGACCCCTTTGAAAGCAAATGCCTGCACATTACAGTTTCTGTATGGGGCCCCTTTGAAAGCAAAACACTTACACATTATAGTTTCTTGTAGGGGCCCCTTCAATGAAGTTTAAAAGCCGAGTGCTTACACATTTCAGTAACTGTTGGGGGCCCCTTTGAAAGCAAAGTACTTAGTTATGATCTGCTTTGTAGTACATTATGTGAGAGAATAATAAAGTTTTCATCAAAAATAAGGAAAATTTACGCGTGTGACACCTCAAGGGGGGCCCCAAAAAGGGGGAGCCGAGGCAAGTGCCTCGCTCGCCTCCCCTTAAACACACCACTGTGTATATAGCATCTTAAATCTTAAAAGGCAGTGTAAATGTTTGTTTGCCTGAAGAACACACCTGATTTCGTTAAAACTGATACTGTACAATGTAGCTTGGTTTCGCGCTGTTGCCCAGCTCAAAAAGTTTTCAACGCGTACCGAACAACCTTCCGCCGTTAGTGGTTCTCGACTTGTACGCAAACAGCTTCCGTGTCAGATATGAAGATTTGTGTCAGATAAACATACTCCGTCTGTTAGTGCAACTGCCGCAGATTGCAAGTCTCTTAGCAGTGTTGAACTACCCTATGATTCAATGTTACTCACTGCCATGGTACTTAAGTTAAACAGCTGCTGTTTGAATTGCAATGCAAATATAAACCTCCATTGTTGCGCATGCATTTGTTACCCAAATATTGGTGTAAAGGAGAAAGAACAAGAGAAAATTTTGAAATTTTAGTACGCTTGATAAGGCACGTCTTCTCCGTTCATCTTAGACACACAACTCCACAAATTTGTACCAAACCGATTTCTGGTTTAGCAACTGGTGTTACTTAGACAGCTGATGTACCTATCAAATTCTTTGATTATTATATTAGTCTGGAAGTGATTGCACCAAGTTGCGATTCTAGATATGCCACTGTATTTTGTTGTTCTAATTACTTATTAACTGATCTAATTTTGATTACTTTTAGATCAGCTTATGGAGAAGAAACCGTTACAGCCCTCGTATTAACATCATTGTTGTTGTTTCATTTTTGTGTTTCAGTAACCATATATAGGCTCCATTTGGGCAAATTAAGTTCTTCTGGGACAGATGGTACGCAGCCACAGTCAAAACACCCCAGGTGGTTATACGCGATGAGATAAATTTAAGAACCGCTGCCCCATATCCTGCTTGCGTTTTGTAGCGTCTCTGGGTGGCAGCCCGATATTTAGAAATTAATTTACGGACACAAAAGGGAACAAGCAATTACCATTGTTTGCAGAATCAATCAGTGAACCTCAACCAAATAGCGATCAATGTCGAGTGCAGTTTATTCTGCAACACAACAGAAACGCAACTAAGATACACACTATAGACTAAGCCTTGCTCTTCACAATATACTAAATACGTAACAACAAACGTGAATATCTCGTCAACATTACTTCGCAAACTGCAATGGCTCACTTCTCGTGTAGTACAGATTTACATTCTTTATCCTAGAATCTAGAGATGTTTGCAACTGAGATTAGCAGTATTGATTCGAAAAAGGCTGGCTGGCATTTTTTAGGTATACAACAGGGTTTCATAAGCAAAATCATACCAAAAAAATTATAACTGACGTCTTGTTTGAAAAAATCCAAGTTAGTTAGATGTCTCGCTCTCGACGAAGAAATATTTACGCAGTAAGTCAGCGCAATGCGGGTTGGCGTCTGACCAGGGGCGTAACGAGGTTAGATGGGGCCCGGGGCAAGAAGCAAGTTTAGCGCCCCTATGTTCGAACCTGAGGGCCTTTCGGAAGCAAATGTTCTGTATTGAAGAAAGTAATTGTGACACCGTTGGCACCCCCCCAGTGATTTGGCACCCCCATAGTTACTTGGCGCCCGGGAATTGCTCCCCCCTTCGTTGCGCCCCTGCGTCTGACGCCAGTTATGAGAAAAAGCGACTTTACGGCCTCCTGCACCGTTTTCTTGTATGTCCCAAACATCTGTTGCAAAGATATGGCAAGGCGAAGGGCGTCAGAAGGATTTTGTCCAGGGGAGGCAATGGTGAATGTTTCCTGGGGGCAAAAGTGGTGAAATCTCATTTTACGCACTCGGAAGAAAACCTTTTTTGGTATAAATTAAATAGAAAGATGTCAAATTTTTAAATCCAGGGGGAAAGGCCTCCCTTCCGACAACCATGCCAAGGGCGAGGTTTGGCTGCTAGTTACGTAGCAGACACACATCATGCGAAGCAAATCAATTTAAAATAAGCGGTATCATTTGTTTGGAGCAGATCATACACCCCTCAGATATACTTGTGCTGTCTCAGGCATCAAGTCTAACAAAAGGAAATTTCACCTAGATATATCTCCACTGCTGATTCTGATAAGCCAAAAGACTCGTACACTGCTCCACCAACACGTTAGTTGTAGTTTACGCATGCGCTTCTTCAGCGGATCTACAGATGGCGTTTTGGTCAGTCAAGGTGACACCAAATTATATCAAAATTGTCGAAGTTATACGATTACTTAATTTTCAGAACATTCATTTTTTCCGATTCACGCTACCAAAGAACGACAGCGTGACCCGGAAAGGTATGACTATCTTTTGGCCGCATATTTCACAAACATTGCATTCATTCGCTTGTAAGACAAGCTTCAAAGCCAAGAGTTGATACTGAAAACGGGCACAATTTCAGGGGCAGTTGTCGCTTTCTGGAAGTAATTGCACCAAGTTGCGATTCTAAATATGCCACTGATGCGCCTTCCCGTGGAGTCGACTGTAAATCCACTTCACACTTAAATATTTATACCTTGCCTACCGCCCGCCTTAACCTGTCCGCATCCAAGCACGTAAGACGCGATACACCAATATATTACATAGAACCAGAAAATTAACTGAGAACAGGATTACTTTCCAATCGAATGCATTACACTATTTTTTTGAGTTTATATCGTGAAAATATTTGTGTATGGTTTTTGAGTCTCTTTAACGGTGATAATACTTCGCCAATATTTAAAAAATGCCAAATCAATATTCAAACAATACGTTAAACGCTCTTATACTGTTGGTTTTAACCGGTATGTTGACAACATTAATATGTTAAACAACTTTTTAACCAATGGAGATCTTTG
>JGI24158J21664_10003273_pt1 | contig 20229 bp, 15 predicted proteins | sample Ectturendosymbi3_FD_21664 | JGI IMG/M metagenome (IMG submission 21664) | reverse complement strand
ATAACTTTTACAAACGATGACGTCATGAATTACGTCATAGGGGCCCACCGGTAAAAATTGCCCCGGGCCCCCCTACCCTTTAATCCGGCTCTGGGTGATGCTAGGTGTAGTCTGTTGATGACTGTTGGAATCAGTGACTCTAAGCTTTGCCAAGGCTTCCTTTAAAATTTTCTGAAACACCATCATTCTCCCTCGTAGTTTTTGCCACACACACACACACAGAAGGTGAAGCATCAAGCAATACATCTTGCGTCTTGTTAGCGCTGAATAGGTCAATGTCACAGTGAGCAATTGGTGCGTCAAGCTTAAAACCCTTTGATTCCTGTGCTAGTTTCCTGAATTGTGCCGTCTGCGGCGCAGCAGTTACACAGAAAACTTTCACCTCAGCTTGCTCCAAAGGCGTGCCCACCGTTGTTGCAATGGGTTGCACAAGTGTGGGAATTATTCAACAAAGCAAATTAGGTTAAACGTTTTCAGTCGAATGAAGTGGCGAATAAAGGAAAACAAAATTTGTTCTAGTTATTCAGAGATGTTTCCCGCAGATAAAGGCTTCTACTTAATGCTGATTAGCAGGGTTGCTTAGTCGCGTTTGTTAGAACTATAAGGTAACTGCCGATGTTCAGACTATTTTTGGTAAATAATTTGTTTCCTGATCAGGCCAGTTTGACTGATATTGAAGCAAATGGATTCCAAAAACGTGTGAAAACTGAATAAACTTCATGCACTGCGGCGCACGTACAGCATACGAAATACTTTTGCTATGTTGCATAAGACTATGAATGACGAAGCATAACAGACCTTTGCTTGTAACAGATAAGGTTTCCGAAACCGGAGTTTGTTCCACCAGGGACTTTTGTAAGGCGTTTGAGGGACCCGATTGGGGTCCCTATAATTGAAAATCGAGTCCTCCCAATCAGATAGAATTATCTTTAGGTCCCTAGAATCAGAGAAGTTGGGCCACTAGAGGTCCATACTGGGTACCTAACGTTTTCCTTGAAAAAATCCCTGGTTCCACCCAAATTTATCGACATCGGCTTCTGATTATATTGCTTGATGCCAGTGTTCGGAAGATGCAAGCCCGAGACCGGACTCGCGTCTAGGTTTCAATAACTCAGAAATTTATCTTATCTTTGTACTCTGACTTGAGTCTTTTTCAGGGTGTTGGACTTGGAATTAGACTCGATCTCCCTGCTGTGGACTCCAACTTGGCGGCTTGATAATGCTTTATACTCTATTACGTTTTGAGACTACAATTCGTCTTGCAATCGCAAGGCAGTCACGGCAATAAACCAGTTGGATATGAACCAATGCAATGAAAAGCGATTTTGCTGTTACTCTATCATATGTCACTTTGGCCAAACCAACCAAACCAACTACGCCATCTCTGTTTGATTTATGTCTTAGATATTGTCCGCTGGAAGCAGAGGGCTACATAATGTTACGTACGCTGTTGTTGTCAAGCGCTGTGACAAACCCCAAGCTCACAGTTTTCATCAAAGATGGGTCGTCATGATATTTTCTGGGTAATAGTGACATGTGGAAGCGCATTTCAACAGCAATATTGGTGTGACGTGCACATGACCAGTATTGTTATCTTTTTCATCTTTTTACGCTGTAGGTGACAGGTGTGCTGAAGGTGATGCAACACTTGCGCGGCCAAGATTTGCGGAAGCTGTTGCAAATTATGCTTGACCAAAACATTACTTGAAACGACTCGTACGTGCGAGGTTTTAGTTTGAATTTTTTTTTTTTGGCTATGTTTGCATATTTGAGCTCTCCGACAGAACGTGATTTGACAAAACGTGAATTAATGTCTCAACAGCTTTGCTGATGGCTGAAGCAGCCAAACTACATGTTTTGTATTCATCTAAAATACTAACATTCATCTAAAATCAGACTTATAAAATATTCATAATGAACAAAAGGGAGGCCTTGGGTATACTTGCTATTTATGTGTCTTCCAAGATAAACTTGATGCAACTGCGGCCTGAAGTCTTGCAAAATAAACTACATGCGCTGGAACGTGCTTTAAAGATTTCTGGCAAACACACCATTTTCTATAGATGAAAGTTCCATTTTTAAATGAAGGTAAAGATGTGACCAAGTATCTTTAGAATGCCACAAAAATGAACAAAAGTTTTTCACAGGTTTTGAGTTTGAGGATAGACTCCTAATCTATGTTTGAAATCAGGCTATTGAAAACAATTAAATCAGCTATATTGAAAGTTTGCTTTAAAGTTTAAACCGAAACTCGTACAAATTGGTTCATTTCCTGCATTGTCGAAGCATCACAGGAATCACGTTCGTTTAATTTGTCTGAATCAATCAAAGCTACTGGCGCGATTTACGTGGAAGTTGTCATCGAAAATCACCAGTTGCAAGAAGAAAAATTTGGTGATTCACTTTCAACCTGAAACTCTTTTCAGAAAATCGAGAGAAGTTTGTAATGTGTTTAGCAAACGTTTGCCATGGTCTTTGAATTTTACGAAAAACCTATGAAACACATCAGGCTATCATTCTTTTCAAGTCTGTCGTTAATCCACTTCCAGACATCATCGTCTTCTAAGATAATTCGCTTTTGCGGACAAGCATAGGCATACGAGGCGGGGGTGCGGCAGTACCCCGGCTTGAAAAATTTCAGGGCAAACTCTGTTTTCAGGGCAAGCGCAAGTTGCTCAAAAATCCTGAATGAAAAAATATATTTCAATACAGTGAAGAATTTCAGGGCAACTTTGTTTTTCAGGGCAAGCGCAAGTTGTTCAAAGATCCTGAATGTAAAAATACATTCGATACAGTGAAGAATTTCAGGGCAAGCTCTGTTTTTCAGGGCAAGCGCAAGTTGCTCAAAAATCTTGAACTGTGAAAATTTTTTTAATTGAATGTATTCAGCGTAGATTCACTTGGGGTGATCCGTGTAATTTGGGCTAGTGTAGTGTGTGATCTGGATCAAAGTCGTGTCTGGTTAAAATGCCCTTGATCTGGACCAAGCCCTTGTTATATGCAAAAATCGAACAATCGGATGTCGGCAGGTCAACAGCTTGATGTAAGAATTCGCTAACTCTTTCGTTGTTCATTTTCGAGTTTGCGCTGGACGAATTGGCGACAAGAGTCCGGATTCTTGAAAGATTTACTCGGATTCGTTATTAATTAAAAAAAAAACTGTACTTTGTGAATGTGGATTTCCTGTTTTGATGGTTAGGAGTAACGTGTTGCAGACTCGTTCTGATTACCTCTTGCAGGATAAGACCAATCTTGAATCTGTTGCCCCAAATTCATTTATTCTAGGCGATAACGAGTTTTTTATTAATGAACAGCTTCGGATTAGGCACGTCGCTGGTCACGCGTCGAAATACAGGCTATTGGAATCGATAATACATAACTTTGACACATAACTTACTATAAAATATGCTTCATTTTTTTCGGAAACGCTTTTTGCGTCTTAGATATTGCTGTAATATGGAAAAAAAGAGAAACCCGTGATATGTTTGTCTGATCGGGAAGCACTTTTGTGAAATGAGCTACGTGCACAATTTTGTACAGTTTTAAAAAGTGTTTGCCATTGCACAATTTTCATGTTTGCCAACGGATTCATATGCAGTGAATGTCAATAATTCCTGGAAAGTCTTCTAGTTGCTGATAACTATTCGTGAAATGTTTGCGAACGACAACGAACAAGCAGTAAAACATCAGTAGTTTTGCGACTATACATCTCTTCAAAGTCTTTGCAACAATAGACAAGTATAAACATACGAAAATTCGAGGCAAATGTGGCGTAGCAAGCAAAAATTTTATATAAAGCAACGGTTAGAATTGCTTTACACTGTGCTGACCGATGCGCGACCTGCAGGCGTGGCATTTGTTTGCGATTGCTTTTCAGCATCTTCACCAGCGGGGCCTGGCTCGGGAGCTAAAACAGCGCTGGGGGGATTACTTGGCTGCAAACCGGTCCGCATTCCACTGAAAACACAGCAGATGAATATTAAGCCCATCACAGCAAGTAGAACGGTCAAATCCAAACGCCGTGTGTGACTAATACTCACTCCGCCTGCCACGAATAAAGTTCCTAGCAACAAGTACACAACCATCACAGGACTGCAGCTCCTGTTCAAGGAAGGGAATCGGGATTTCCAACTGTTGCGAGAAGGTTGCTGCGGCCACGTTTCCGTTGTACGGATCACCATCCGTCCCATCCTAACTTCTGCGATATGTCTTTCAAAACCTTCGAGCCATTGGGGCCTGCGCAAGTTTCTAAAGAGCTTCAAACAAGAGTTGTCTTTTCAAAAGGGCAAGCTTTTGCAACGAACACCATAGCAAGACCTGCAAAAAGCAAGCAAAGGTTCCTAGGAACTCTTGCAAGAAAACAATAGCAGTTATTAACATAGTCATAAAAATAAACCATTTCTTAAACATTTTCGTGTTTGGCCAAACTTTGTTGCTACTTTATCACAAATTTTGAAAAGCATTGTGTTACAAAAGATATCTTTTCAGGTAGCACTGCATAGAATGTTCAAAACGATTAAAAGTAATCCTTTCCCAATAACGCAGCAAATAAAGCCTCTCTACAATTTTGATGAATTGGAAATTGATATCGAGAAGTGATTTCTTCTGCGTGAAAGATTTTGCATTGATGTTGCCGGCAAAAATTGCTTCGAAACATCTTGACTTAGTTTTACAAAGGTGCAGAGCGACTAACTTGACACTCTTGAGGGATAACAGTTAAACAAGAAAAGCACGCCTCGTAGCTGAAGTAAAACACTCGTATGATATCATGGAAGCTCAAGCACGTGAAAGGCTGAGGTTCAATGGAACATTTCCTTATCTGAGTGAGGCACAGCAGGGATGTTACGTTGGGCTAAAAGACATTTTGCATCAGGTTGTTGCGAAGCTCTCATCCCAATAGAGCTTCGGAAGGAAATTAGTGCAATTCAGTGCAGTTTGTAACCGCGTGTCATTTTTAAACTTTGAACACTTAACAAACACAGCAAATTGAAACGGTCATACTCAAAGTTTTTGAATTTTACTTTCATCAAAATGAAGAAAAACGATGCGATTTAAAGAAACTTGTAAGGCAGATGTCAGCACTTGACTGAAAGTAACAACAGAGTAACATTAAAACAAATTTTTACTTTTTTAAGGCAAGTATTGAATTCACATAATCTATCCGCTCATCCACTAAACTCTGGTTTAGTTTTGTTTTCTTCGAACTGCATCGTAGTTTGCGTGAGAGACAAACAATATTAGTATGCTTGAAAAAGATGCGCAATGAAATTATTGGAAGCAAGAAACCAAATTACTTTATTTGCGCTCTATTAAAATTAACAAATTATAATCCTCAAAATTTGCTGGTTTGCATGTTTTGGTGAATTGTTGAGTTCTTACGCAATCGAAGCCGTTCCCTTGATAAAAATTATAAATTATCAGTTGAGTGCAGGGGTGTAGTGGGGTGGGCACGCGTGGGAAAGGCGTTCCCACACCTTTTTTGAACTAGTAACGTTACTTGAAGATTTAGATTTTTCATTTCAATTTCCATGTGCAGCACCTGGAGCAGCCTAAATGAATAAATGACAAGTTATCTCGTGTATAGCACCGTAGCAGGGTTGTACAATTACGGTTTGTGACATCAACAGTGGTATTTGCGTACTCCACGCTTCGTCTGAATGTAGGCGTTTATCGTAACTCTACTATTTTCATTTCACAATAATTAGTAGGGTCATTTTTTATGACCTAATAAACTTGATAGAATGACTTTATTTTTCAGAAAATACACCATGACTTTATATGACCAAATAGAAATGACTGAGCTACAGTATAAAACTCCTGTACAAAGAAGTATTACCATCGAAAATAGGCATAAGAGATGGTAGCCCCGTGGTTTGTTGAAGCCCCGTTAAGATATACGGTTCAAACATGAGCAAAACATATAGTTTGGTCTGAAGCAAATTGTAAACATGCATGGACATTGGTTTGTTTCTTTGGGGCAGCAAGAAGATACATTTTTAGGCAGTACATTACATTTCATCCAAATAATTTGGTTTACTTCTGTCTTTGCCAACATTCGCAAGGGGCCCAAGCGGGTTCAATTTGTAGGATGCAGCTTAGACCTACTGATTTAATAGTCTCACCTGATATTTTGAGATTGTTTTAGTGGTTTCCTTATTGAATGAGATTGAAAATATGCAAAATATGACTTTATGACTTAACATGGAAAATATGACTTTTTAAGACTTTATAACTTTTGTTATAGACTTCGTAGGGGTGCCATTTTTGCTTCAAAATTTGTTTCATAGCTTCCTGAAGTACAGAAAAAATATGACTTCAAACGGCTTTAGTAATTAGTCTTGAAGTTTTCAGGCCGTTGCTGAGAAGGTTACAGCTTACCTGAGTGGATTGCGAGAACTAAAGGAGCTTTTTGCGTGTGAGGGCATCTGAGCAATATCTTGTGTTATAGAGTTCGGCTTTAACCTAAATCAGGGGTGTAGTGGGCACTGGGGTAGAAACAGCGTTCCCACACCTCTATTTTAGCGCTACACCCCTGATTGAATGCCATTGTAACTATGGCGAAGTTCAGCTAGCCCGCACCCGATCATGTAATGTAATATATAGGGGTGCTAAAGACAAATGTATACAATAGACAAAATTAACTTCAATTAGCGAACAAAACACATCTCATAGCTTTGAGTTGTCAATACCAAGTCTCTCCTCACATGCATTCAGTGTTTTTAAGGTGTTTCTAGAGACCGAAATGGTCTCTCAAATTTTTCCAACGGTCTCTCAAAATACACTAAAACCATACTGCACGACCATCTCGATATTTAGATAAAATAGTTGCGGTCTCTTAAAATATCTTAACAGCCAACAAGGTCAAACCTTACAAAAACCCTGCATGCAATATCCAAGAATCATCTCTGAATATCTGGGGAATGTGGATTTCTGCCTTGTACTCTCATGTTTCACAAACTACGATGCAGTTACATTCAAAGAAAAGGTGGTATGCTGCGCGGCGAAATGAGTTCCAGCTGTAATACATAGCAGAAAACTCGCGAAGCTATATTTAATATTCTCCTGTACTGCTGTAGGCCTAAGGATCTCTACTTTCTCTAAGCTGGGTTCACTTCCTGCTCTGCTGTCCTTTCAAATATCTCCTGTATTTTTGCTATGTGCATCTCTTCACAATAAAATTGCCTTCTTAGTTCATAGCAAAAACATCCGCCTGCGTAGTTGAATAAGAATAGCGATATAAATCTTTAAGTGTACATTCGTTTCAAACCCAGGTTGAAAATTGAAGTATAGAATCTGAAGTACAAGTTTGGAACGTGAGATGCGGAAAATTACCAAAGCATTTGCGCGTATTGTTTTTTTGCTATGAACTCCAAAACAGGCAGTTACTGCTGCAGGGTCAACCTTAGATAGTGTTTGACGTAGGATATTGTTGTGTAACAATTAACTGGTTCTCTTTGAACAGAATTGAAGATGCACTGACAATCTATCCTCTGATAAGAAACCATGCTACTGCTTCGTGAAAACACGCTAATCTTCCAGAAAAACTAATTTTACGTTCTTTACAGAACCTGCTCGAAAACACGCTTTTTTCATTTACGCTCCAAACAGAGGTCGTATTGGTTGTAAAAGCAGCACTGTTGCAATTCAAGCCGAAACTGTTCTGGCGGAAGCTGCAGGCTTGAGGTATGTAAACAGGTAACTGTCATGTGTTTTCATGTTTCTGTTGCATTGCCTCTGTGCATTGGTGGAAATCAACTTCCTGTAGCACAAGCTTTCAAATAAATGGCAATCTTTTTACGTGCAGAAGAGCAAATAATTTTTGCAACTGCTCGATGTAACATCATATTTTCAACAACAGGTCGTTGAATGACGTAAGACTAAACTCTTCTTGTCTATCTTTACTAATCGTTACTTCTTCGTTTACAGTTGAACTTCATCGCTCCCACCACTAGCACATCTCTATCTTCACCGCTCAAAGTTCACTGTACACAGATCTTGATATGAAGAAATTATCAGTGAAACTTTTTGAAACTTTCCCCCGGCTGCGTCGTTGTCACCCGCAAAGTCGAAAACAATGCAAGAGATTCCACCTCATCAACTTCCACGAGCTGTGACCGCCACATTTCATTGCCAGCATTCCATGACAAATGAATGTATTGAGTGTATACTGTTGTGCATGCTTTGAGCAATTCGCAGTATGCTAGCAACAATAGTGCTAAGATCACAAACGAGTTTCGAAATTCTACCCCTCCGAAAGATTTAAGGATGCTGGACATGCTGTTACTTCAGGTCATTGTCAGGCTAAGGGCAATGCAGATTACTCGTTGCAAAATTCGTCTTCAGGATTTTGACGAATGCAATCAAGCTTGCGTCATGAAGCCTTCGCTGTCACACGGACCACAGCGAATACAATATCTGCACCTGAAAAACTAAGTAGCCTAGACCAACTGTGAAATCAAGCAATAAAACATCACTAAAGTACGTAGACAACCACTTAATGTTGTTCGCAATTCTAAGATCATTTCCGCATGATGTCTTTCGAGCGTGGACAGAGATTCCATAGCTTGTCCAAAAATGTACAAAGAGCTCCTTGTTTCTGACAGCGGATTGTATAATTCGCAAATGGTAGTCATCTTTTATTACGGCCTACCAGTATAAGCGACAAGCCGGAAAACTACAAGAGCTAACAACTAACAGTGTGTGCTACAGCAGGGGTCTCCAAACTTTTTTGACCAAGGCCCACATTAGGTAATAGAGAACATGTCGACGGTCGAACGTCTTACCCAATGTGATTCTTGCCGTTGCGGGATATGTTATATTCTACCAAATCAAAAATTTTTTCGTAGGTACTGTATATTATTTTTTCATCATTGACAAAATAGCTTCGCGGGCCGCATCTGGCCCGCGGGCCGTAGTTTGGAGACCCCTGCGCTATAGAATTGAGTGCAGATGGCATGAGATGGGGATTAGAAATGCATGTCCAGAAATTCCAGAAGGAAAGCACCTAATGTCAAAGTAGCCAACCGTAAAATCAAAAATCACGATGAGTTTGAGCTCACAAAACAGTGAATATGTGGTAAGCAGTTGACCAACTGGCTTAGCAGGAGAACTTGTTCAATGCCCTGACGGCTAGAGCGAAAGAATGAACAGTTGCGGTGGAAAAAGTTTCAAAAATTTTCTGTTGGTCAATACCCAAACACAAAGTACTTCCATCTAAATTTCAACCAGACGCTGCAGGTTAGAATTTCCCAGCAATCGCATCACTTGCGGCCTTGCGCTTTTATTTGCAAATTGACCATCAAGATATAATCCAAGCCAGGGGGGTTTTGCAGACTATTGCGATATCTTGATGCGATGACTGGCAGTACTATCACCATTGTTTCAAGGCCAAAAGAGAAAATCATCTGAATTATCCTACACAAACAACTTAATGCTGCTCAACCCAGAATACTAAACGATTAACTTTATAAGTTTTTGATAGTAAGGCTGTTAGTAAAACATTTTTTTCTAATAGGATAAGGAAAAACTTTCCAAAACTACTGAAGTCTACTTACCTCTTAGCAGTAATGACTGGCCAATCACTTCTCACATTTTGTAGCTAAACCTTCACGTAAACTATCCATTAAAGGCCCAAATTTAATTGGTGTCAGAATAGCAGACTTTGGTTCTTTTGTTACACTATTTCAACAGAAAAATGCAATTTTTCAAAATTGAAGCAGACAATGTATTTCATCACAGTTACGCAAAATTCTGTTTCAAAATGCTTTTTTCTGCTCTTCTAGGTCTTACCTTTCACTTCAGTTGAAGTAACGCTATTTATTCAAGCGTACTATTGGATGTGTGAAGCTAGTGTTTGGAAGTTCAAAACTGTTGTTTGCTTTGTTGTTCCTCACTTTTCTGCATAGGCGTACGGGAAGGCATTTTACTGAGGGGAAGAAAAAAGTGCCGTGAAAATAACAATCTGGCCTAAAACTAACTTTTTTAGTTTAATCCGAATGGGGCCTGAAACGTCTTGTAAATGAGTTCTATGCAGTTGAATCTGTTTATAACGGCTTCTTATGTAACGTCAATTCAACTGTAACGTTACATTTTGTTCGGTCCCGATGGCATCTTTTACATGCATTTCAATTCGCTTATAATATCAATTAGGCAATAACGTTCTTTACGCAATCCCTTAGAGGTGCCGTTGTAGGCAAAATCTGCAGTTACCTTGCTTGTTAACACAAGGGGGTGAAGTCTCTTGCGTGTTGTGTTATCCCAGACAAGAAACTTTACGGTAATTGCCTTTACTGATACAAATATGTACGCGATTCCGATGGCACAACGCAATGATTAAAAGCGACGGTTCCGGATCGAAGGGTCTGAATCCCTACACCTGCCTTTGTTATCGTTGCTGTGCGCTTGAGCAAGGCACTTAGACGCGCACTCAAGAGCCAAGCAGTCTGCACGTCCGTGCGGTCCGCTTCTGCTGAAGATTGCACCTCGGGAAATGAAACACGCACTCAAAATGCATGTGCCAGTGTGCCTACACATAGTGCATCGTATTCGTGTACTCTGATTGTACCATGTACAGTATTGTACTCTGATTATACCATGTACAGTATCGCTGTAGGCCTACCTTTTCAAAAGATAAAGCTGTGTAGGGCGTGAGTGGCGAATTATATCTTTGAGACCACGCCACGCAAATGCCATTGTGCCTTAATTGGATCATCTGTGCGTTGCTCATCATTTTCGCATTCATTTCAAAGATGGCAGGATTCATTAACTTCGTGTGGCACTAGTGGAACATCATCAAATTTCTTCAAAAAATAGCACACTTACAAAGCTTCTCCACTGGACCGTAACAAATGACCTCGATCGCTAGCTGGCCTAGGTGCTGAATAGTCAATCAGGCTAGAATTGAAGTGCAGATAATAGTCGCAGCCATAGTCCTGATGAGTGGTTTCAGTTGCTTGTTTTTCGTTTACTTGGGACTTTATTTAAACTAAGAAAACTTCTAATGCAGTTTTCCCACCGGGGTGAGTTTGAAGCCACAGCAGTCAACTAAAAATATTTGAAAGGACCTAATATATAGAGCAGATTGGGTCACAATCTGAAAGTGTAAATTTCTTATTTTGTCAGTAAGTTTGCACGGTCTAGATGCCGTCAAGTAAAATTATTTTGGTGTGGATTCAAGTAAATCTTAAGAAAATTTTGCAAAAACATACGAGTGAAAAACGTTTCAGAGGCAATAACGTAACAGCTCACGATGTCAGTGAAATCATATTGTTCGTGGCAAACACAACTCATCCGAAACATATCGTTGAGCGAAAAGCAAAAGCGTTACGGCACAGAATAAGCAGACTGAGTGTAGGCGAAAAAAGTGAAAAAATAATCTTCGACCATTATTGTTTTGTTTTTGAGAAAAATAGCAAAGGATCGATTCCGCACGAGTCAAACATTAAAGTGTTTTAATAATGTGGAGTGAGCGTCAAGTTTGAAAATGTGGAGTGAGTCAAAAGATACGCTTTTGTGCGCGCGTGCGCTTTTGAATTTTTGCAATTTTGCGTTCTTGAAGTCTGCTGATGACATTGCACTGAGTTCCACCAGCATACGAGCAACACGACAGAAAGCAAGCTTGTGCACGACACCCGGGCAATCTAACTTCGTTGTTTCTTGAATGGAAAGATGGCTTTGATTTTTAATATATCATGCACACGTCCCAGAACAACATTATCGATTGTTAAACATCGGGAAATGTCTTTTTTTAATTTTAAGCCGCAGACTGTGTGCCGGCAATTCCTGGAATGAGAAGTTGAAATGCTTGGAAATATTTTGATACCTTCCTTAAGTGCACAGCACAATGATGTTTTGAAATGGCAAAATAATTAAGGAAGTGCGTTTGAAGCAGGGAGAATTAGCCTTTAGTCTGATCAAGGTTGTTCTCTCTACTAGTCATGTTGCTTCGAAGCAGTTTTTACCCAGTTTGATTTCAAACAAATCGAAGTCTTTGTGTCAGTGACTTCTTTTATTTTGTTCCCTTGCCGACATTTCCCTCAACTGTTCGAATAGGATTCTTCAAGCTATTGTTTAACCCCGAGTACATGCAATTTACGAACAACAAACATACAATGGGAATGTGACGGACAACGACAAACACGCAAACGACAAGGCGTGAAAGAAAAGAGCTGACAGTTCACCATAAACATAACGGGTAAGGCCACTGGCACCAGCTGGAAGACATGGCGAACGATAAAGTAAAGCAGTGTGAAATGAACGGAAAATGCAGAAATCACCTGCTGTCGCCAATACGCAACGACCAGTTTTAAGGAAAGTTGTGATGAGTCAATCGCAGCTGGTCAAGCTGCACAAAAGTAAACATGTCTTCGATTTCCTTGCTCTGCCAAGCTAAAAACCGCTGGCCAGCAAGGATTGAAGATGCTGAAATACGTGAAGTCGATTTCACAATGAAATAAATTGCCGATTGATTTGACTACGTTACCTTACTGACAATTGAGGCTGAGTTTCTTTCGCGCTGCACAAATTTAATGTTATCTTATTTCTACCGATCGAAACGGAACGTTGAAACCCTGCTCAAGATACCTGGGTAGTCCGGTACCCAGGGGCTTGTTTTTGTTGATTTCGTGTACTCAGAAAAACGTCAGAAACCTGAGTATCCATGACTTCTCCGGATTTTCAGAGACAAATGGAATGGTGCCAGTGATATTTTACAAAAATGTCCGTGAAAGCCAATATGTAGAAAATTGGGGCACTGCACTACCCAGGGTTACCTGATGTGTAGCAAATTTTGTGCACCCTACTATCTTTCAATTTCAGTGTGATTTTAAAGTGCGACACGTTTTGCCCCAGATACATCGGAAACCTTATATGTGAAGAGTAGACCTACACCATGACTTGGTATGAAGAAAAACGGATCTAAAACGCGCATGACGTTTTCTACGTGCAAATAAAAATTCCTCTCTGAAAAGCATTTTTTGGGGTACAGTGTATAAAATTTGTATGCTATGTGTGTTTCGCTGCTCAGATACGATTTTGTTGCGAAAGTGACTAAAAATGGACGACGGGAAGTCAAAAATAGTTTGGTCCTGGAAACACGGACGTCACATGTCCCAGGAAATTGTAATCATAGTTTTGGTTGGAGAGCACCTTTCATATAACGACTCATACAGCGTTTAGAAGTTTCCTAAGCAGGTCTGCAGACCTTTGTTGTAAAGTAAAGCGTTCCAAGGTCCGGCTCCTGGTAACTTTAATTCACCGAACCTCTGATTGATGGCAGCAGCATCAACTTTTGATGATGAGTTATTTCAGTGTTCTTACTTAAAACTGAATGGTTGATAACAAACTTGTTGCTGTTGATTGACCATCTTAACTCTTGCATAACTGTCCAACACATGAATTCGGACTGGTGTGGCTTTATCTACGCAGTAGAGGAGACAGCATTGGAGGTGCAACTCAGTGCTTTTAGAGTAATCCAAGCCTTCAGACGTAAAATTTTAATTCAGTAGTAAACAGGTTTACTCTGGCAGATACAACGATTTACTGTTTTATGTGCTTGAGACAAAAATACGCAAAGCTCGCATCCTGGTTTTGCCCTGTACAAATTTTGTTATCGACCGCGTTTGGGCTTTTCTTTTTTTTAAAAAGATTTTCTAGTCTGGCGTACTTAACTTCGGCGTAGTCGTCATCCCGTCATCGTTGTTGATGTGATTTCCAGAATCCCCCTGAAAATATCCATTCGTTTATTTCATCGTTAATTCAGCTGACGGACATGAACCAGCTTCATCGAACAGCAGTACAGAATGAGAAATCAAGAGCCCGGTCCTTGAAAAATGCGGGCTTAAAGTACCCTCGGGTTTTGCTCTTCCTTACGGAACTTTAACCAATTGGTTATTTTTCCTTGTTTGTTTCCTTGATAATAATAAAAAATTATATCAAATAATTTATTGTCCCGGCACCTGCTTTCTCGTGGCTATTGATCACCGTTTCCAGAACATTCTTCAGAATATTCTTCATTTTTTTCTTCTTTTTGTTCACGGGTAATGTCTCCTGGTTACTACTTTTAGTCCGTTTTTGGTCTATATTCGCTTGTATATTACAACCGCAGATGTTCGGTTGATTCCAATCGACATTGGCGTTTGGTGCTTTTGTTCCTCTTTTCTTGTTTTTCTGTTATAATCTGATCAGTTCCAGCGATTTGTCTGATGTCTGGCCACTTTTGAACTCAAACAGATTGGTTTTGTGAGGTTAGTTCGAGGTATCGCTTTCTTTGTTTTATTGAATCATTTAATACCATTCTCGTATGCATGACGTTCAGTATCATTTAGTAGTTTGTTATCAAGGATCAAGGCAAAACCAGTGCGAAATATGTGAAGCACGATTTTCACATACAGTACAACGATAACACTGCACATTCATAAATGAACTACCATACTTAAACTTGGCATTCGTTTGATACATAGATGCAATTAGGCACTGATTTTGTACAATCACTGTAGAGACGTACGGTCTCCTTTATGTCTATTTCTCCAAACACCCAGTTGAAACGAATGAGTAACGATACTTTACTTTCGTCTCTGTTGATTCTCCAAATCTCAGCTATTTGTTTCTCGATGTCAGCCCTTTGTTATAGTGCTTGCTATTTAAATTAGGTCTTAAGCAACAAGCTTTCCAGCTCCTAATTTTTTAAATCATAGAAGAACATGTTGAGGTACGAAGAGTCTTTAAAAAAGATTACATGAATAATCTGTTTGTTGTTGGCTGTATCGCTGACAGCACGAGACCAGCACCCAATTGTCTTAACGCTGAGTAATTTCATATTTTGAGCTACACCTACGACCGAACAGGCCGCTTTTGAAACTGCTTTGTTTTTTCAGGCATTTATCTCCAGGATATCAAGTTGTCTCTATAGCTGCCAATCGTTGTCACTAAATACCTGAAAGATGTAATGCTTCCTGACCTTTTGTTACAAATCTATATGACAATGCTTTGAAACGGGTGCTCTAGACGCGGTGATTTGTGTCAACATGTCAGTGTGATAAATTTAAATTATTTGCCACAATAGAAGGATGCTGCTTTGCTTTACGGTATTGTTGTTCTCTTGAAAGTTGCTTAAGTTGCCACAAACGTTAGCCGGGTACACGAGTTGAGATCAAGTTTCGGCTGATTAGAATGGAAGTAATGCATTGTATTTAAATCTTTTTCGGTTATAGTCAGAAATTATGACATTGAAAAATCCTTTTAAAGCTGTAATAGAAATTAATGCAGGAACAAGAAGGTTCAGGCACGTTTCTTGTTCACAAGTTGAAAGATATATACTTTAGAGCAGGACTTGAGAACCTATTTGCTATCATGGGACGCATGGATTGTAGAATATCTGTTCCGGGCGGAAAAAATATTTTTATGTTATCTTAAAATTTTAACTTTATCTTCGAAAGGAAATAAGGAGGAAAAACGTTTAGAAAGAACGAGAGAGACTAATGTTTAGTTGTTGTCTGAGTATCTGCTTGTCATAGGGCTTCGTTTTGACGTGATGCTGTGTTCAAACGTGGGTAAGAAATTCTGTTGTGGGCCATATTAAATGTTATCGCTGGCCGCATTTGGCCCGCGTGACGCAGGTTCGCCACCCCTCCAGAAGTGTATTGTAAACATAATAACGCAACTCCAAAAGATACTTTAGGTTGCCAGTGCCAGTGAAATTAATTGTAACTTTGTGCTGAACACGTGTTTTGGCACATTTATAGAATCATTGTTTATGGGATCACACTGAAAACCACTGTATGACAATCAGGGGCAAGCAGAGGGAGGCGGGGCGAACGGGGCAACGGTACCGGGCATCCAAGGGAGGGGGCATCGAAAGAGTGAAATTACAGAAATGCATTTTATCAAAATGTTGTAGCTAGATGCTTCTTTGTACTGCCAGGCTACTAACACATGCGGCATGGATTTAATTTTTCGAAACTTGTTTTTTGTCAATACTAGCTTTACGCATTTCAAATGCCTGTATTTCTCATATTCCTCAATACTAGAATTTGAAAAGGGAGGCATAGAATCAAGCAGTGGCCCCGGACACCAGCAGACCTCTGCACGCTCCTAATAACAATTTGAGCAACCCTTTTATCAAATGTGGTTAATTTTAATGAATGGATCAGTCGTTAGTTTTCAAAATCTAAAGACAATGCGAACTGCAAAAAAATTAATCTTACTTAAAAACGTGCATGCAGGTTTGAGAATTAATTGACTAGTTTTGATATGCGTCCTTCGCTCTATAAATTAATTTGAAAGGGGGGTCATGCGATGCTTTCGATTGAAATAGCTTTGAATCGTTATTGATTAGCGGTTTTTGAAATGTTTCAACCTTCGCGTTTTCTCTGTTGAGTTTTGCATGTTTTTTTGCAAATTTTCAACCGCATGATTGGTTAGCACTTGCAATTGTGGGATTGAAAACAGCTTTGTAGTTTTAGAGGTGAAAAACAGTACGCTTCGATATCTGATCAGCTGATCGTGAAAATAAAGCCATCTTCAACTCAATGCAGAGCTCAGCATCATACGGAAACAAGTGAAAACTTATTTTTGACGTTAAACGTAAGCCAAGTGACGTGGTTTTTGGTTTTGTTCGAGATTTTAAGCTAAATCACCATCATCGAAAGCTTATAAAAGATTGATGAAAACGCTACAGTTTTCCTTGTAAAGGTTCTGCAGTGGCAAAATCGTCGAAATAATCTGTTGTTTCCTTCATAACCTGGTATTTTTCATCACCTATTCGTTATACGCACGATGAAAACGAAAACATAAAGACGTTCACTTTTGTTTTGTACGAGCTATTGGAAAACTTTTTACTCGCTGTTCTTCAGGAAAGCATTACGAATTTCAAGTTGATTGCGGAAACGAGGTCATGACGAACGATTGTGACTGGAGAACTCGGAAGAACTTGATACTTTCATTTTTAAGAGACTTCCCTTCGAAAGTTACGAACAAATTCCGATTTCTTTCCAGAAGAGCTTGTGCTTTTTTGATTCTTGGTGTTATCGCAGCAGCTGTTTATTTCTGCTTGAGTAATAATCGCGGAATCGCTATTCCTCTTTTGATTATTGCATTTATTCTGATAGTTTGTGTGGTTCATGGCATGATAAGTCCAACACAAGAAGGCCATGCAGCAGAAACCGAAACGAGACCACTAGATACCCCATCACCATCGAAATCTGAAACTACAAACTAGTTTTGACGACATGATGGATAAACTTTGGAAAACGTAACAAATTTTCTTACATTTCACTGCATTTATTAAAGGATACTGTATTCGACTTTAATGTAAATTGACGTTTTTGTGAATTGTCCAAACACAAATATGCACTGTAATCTATTTGGACTTTGTAATCTCCAGATTTTTTAAGGTTTTGCAGGGTGGAACGCGGGCGCATCAAAACTTTCTCAGGCATCTTTGTGCAACCTACGGTACTACGTTAATGTCAACATATAGATTTGACAGTAGCTGTGGTCAACATTTTAGCCACCAATCAAGTCGGGAACTTATTAGAAAGCATCACGAGTCGGATTGCTCAGTAGAATGAAGGATGAGTTTATGTATGTTTCTTTTCATTTTTCATTGCCCTTGCGTTGTGGCGTAAACAAAAATGTGATTACATTGACTGGTTGCATTGCACACAGTAAATGCAGTGTAGCAGGGAAGACATGGTGAGAAAAATATTTTCGACCAAATTAAATTTAGAAAACCGAAACAGATTTTGGCATTGATTATAGTTGAGCACTACGCTAAGAAAGATAAGAGGAAATCTCTGCAAATAACAGCATGGTACAGACTAAATTATTTACAAGGCTTCGCTGTTTTGGGAGACGTTTCTCTCAAACATATACCACATACTTTATGAGTGTCAAAGTGTAGGTCGTTGCAGCGGTGAAGCTACTTCATTAGATTTTTCCTCACTCAAACTGTAGTCCTATTCTGCGTTTCGAATTAAACATTCGAACTTTTGACAGGGTCTCATTGTTCTCAGATGTATGCAGGGGCTATTGCAAAAAGAATTGCGATGAAAACACTAACTGAAAGACAAAATCATGGAATTGGAGCACTACGCGAGAGAAAGAAATAATTCTGTGCAGTGAAGATATTCGGAATCAAGCAAGTCAACTATTTCAGTTATGTGGTTACAATATTTACGTTTATGAGGATAACTCACTCGGAGCATGAACGGGATGGAATCATTCGTTACACTTCAAAGCACATCTTCGGTAAAAAACGCACTTTCAACGTTCAAGCGTAATTGTAAGCAGAAAAACACGTACTATTCAAGTAGGTGGCAGTTGGCAGCTGGTAAAAATATTTTGGGGCTCCTATGCAATATTTTAATATAACACATCATGGCATATTCATAGCGAATCAAAAATATTATTTTTTGCTGTCAAACGTAGCTAAAACTAAAAGTAAGCACAAATTTCTTGCTCAAGCAGGCGGTGCGAGAGTCTTCATAAAAGTATTTTTTTTGCAATATTTTTCTATAAAAGTTCACTACAATTTCATTTCGGATCGGAATGGCACAGAATGTTTACTGGAAAAAGTAATATAAAAATCAAACCTGGGTAAATGTAAATGGATATCAGAAAATGAATTGCCATCATAGTAACATCCAGACATTTTTATTGCAAGTTTTGAAATTTGCAGGAAGATTTAAAAACAGTCTAAAGATTGCAAAATTACAAAAAAGAAATCTAAGTATTTTGTAGAAGAACGAACGTTTTGAAAAGAACCTATAATCCCTGAGAAAGATGTGACAAAACTCGGTTTCCTTAAACTAAACTTTTTCAATACGCAGAACAAGCAGAGAATCAAAAATGTAAAATTCGAACTTGATCTTGTAAAAAGCAATCACTTGTTAGTCTTTCTCTGCTCCAGGCTGAGGATTTGAACTTTCTGCGTAGCACGGTGGCTCTGTGTGATAATATACGTCAGAGGTGGGGCCTAAAAACCTCCGGCTGACTTGATGGTCTTTGAATAAAGGCGTTCTGATTTCCGTTTCCGGATGCGTCCAAGTTTCCAGATGCGTTCAAGTTTCCGGATGCGTTCAAGTTTCCGGATGCGTTCAAGTTTGCGGATGCGTTCAAGTTTCCGGATGCGTCCAAGTTTCCGGATGCGTTCAAGTCTATGATAAAAAGCATGACGGAAAGAGCACAATACCAATGGAAGCTTCATCGATTTTCACAACCAGCCAGAGTGAAGCCATTTTTGGCAGTTTGAACAACTTTCATCAGATCAACAATGCCATAAAGCAGGACATCCTTCCTATTGTGGCAAATAATTTTGCTTTATCACATTGAGATGTTGACACAAATAGCCGCGACTCCCACACCCGTTTCAAAGGATTGTCATATATATTTGTGGCAAAAGATCGGGAAGCTTCACACCTTTTGTGGTAGTTGGTAAGATAGGTCGGTTGCTATAGAAACAAATTCTTACCCTGGAGGTAAACGCTTGCACAGACAAAACAAATTGATGACGTAACGGTCGCTTTTTGGAGACGTGAACTCAGATTGTAAGGCTGGTAATGTTTCGTCAGTACATATTATATGAGATACCCCGCACGACCAGGTTCATTCTTGTTGCCTGTGCTGCACTGCGCCCATTATAACTAGATGACTTCCTACTTGTACCGTGTGTTGCGACGTAAGGTAAAACGGGTTGTTGCAACGTAGGTGTAGTGCAAAATATGAAATTATGCAGCGTTAGCAGTCGGGTAGATTAAATTCGTGCAACGCCGTAGAAAATCAGCTTTGCTAATCTACAGACGTGACGCATTCGAATCAGTCAGCAATATGTTTCGCTAAGAAATCGATTTCACGTAATTCAAGCATCTTTAGTTCATGCTGGCCAACAGTTTTTAGTTTAGCAGACCTAGGACCGTAAAAAATGTTTTTGTTTGTGCAGCTTGACCAACTGAGGTTGCCTCATCACCACATTGCTTGAAGCTATGGTCGTTGCGTATTGGTCTCAATCAACGATTTCTGCATTTGTCGTTCATTTCACACTTCTTCACTTTATCGTTCACCATGTCTTCCAGATGGTGCCAGTAGGCCTATTTACATGGTCGTGCTAGCAAGTGCGGTCGAAGGGAGTTTTGACGTCATAAGAGCTCAGTGCAATTGAACCAAAACGAGAACGTTGCAGCTGTGTGTTTACATGCGCTTCAGAACGACTGGGTTGGGTGTTCTGTGCTGCTG
>JGI24158J21664_10003272_pt1 | contig 20231 bp, 13 predicted proteins | sample Ectturendosymbi3_FD_21664 | JGI IMG/M metagenome (IMG submission 21664) | reverse complement strand
CTGCTTTAACCTTGCTGCTTGAAAGTTTTGCTAGAAAAAACGATTCAGTCGCGGCGTTTGAGCTAACACTGCCAGATCCTTGCGCTTTTTCTTCTTAAAAGCTTTGCGTTTTTCATAGCTCCTGATGGCATTACAGGTTTCGGCATCGCGCAAGCTAAACACTGCAATCTCGATTCCTGTTCTTTCATTCAACGAATCGACTGATTAAAACATTTTCTGACGGACCACGCAATAGCATGTGGTGTAAATGGCTTGAATAGCTTAATATGTTTATGATGTAACACAACGATAGGAACCATCGGAAGAAAAGTGCGTTTTCACCACACGTTACCCTTTATGACGAAACAAAGGTGCAGTTCGGCTGCGGCGACCTCGCGACTGCACCAGAAGTTTGGGATCTTGACAGGCCCGTAACCATGGGGGGCGAAGCCTCCCTACTAAAATTTTCGCCCTCCCCTGTAAAAATGTGTTGGACATAGTTTAAAATCATCGGGGATAGTTTAAAAATTTGATCCCCTCCCAGAAAACTCTTCGCCCCCCTGGTGATCCAAGCTGGTTACGGACCTGATCATTGATACCCATTGATACCAGTGTTGCCACTCCTGATATATTAACATGGCATCAGATGTGATGTTCTCAGACAAATTTCTGATGTCTGATGTTTTGGCGACAAGTCTGATGTTGACTGGGTTGTTTTTTTCACATTTCCTCTCATTTTAGGACGAAAGAAGTTAGATTCATGATTTTTAAGTTCCTTTCATCAATCTCTCGCCCTAGTGTGTGTTAGGTTATCGTTTCAAACTAAAAGCTCTCTTCGCGGGGTTGAGATTAACATTTTACGTAAATCATAAACGACTTCCCCATTTAATGGCGATATTTTGCTCTGTTTCGGATTCAACGAGGGTACTCGCGCTTTGCTAGGTTTGTAGAAGCATTTAGCTTATATGGAACTGTAGCGAAAAAATTAGATATTGTCTGATGTTGAAGAAGGAAACAATCTGATATTAACAAGACTGACCCCAGTGGCAACATTGACTGATACCAGAACCGTCGTCAGAAAGTCGTCAGTAGGGGGCCTTTACGTTCGTGCAGGGGGGACTTGACATTCAAATTTGACAAAAATTCCGCTAACTTATAGTGCTTCACATTTCAATTTTGGGGGGCTTGGAGCTTTGTTTGGGGTGGTTAAGCCCACCAAAGCCCCCGTGGCGACGGGACTGATTGATACTAAACAGCAGTCAGCAACCACTAGCTGTAGCACGCGAATAGTAACGGTTTCGTGACATTTGTGCAATCGGCGTAATGCAAGAGTAGAGAGTCATACCCATGCCAAAAGAAACGATTATTAGGAAAACGTTACCAGCGAAATAAAATATATTTGCATTGAACAAAACCGAAAATACTTAAGATTTTTCAGTAGCGATTACTAAAACTGGCAGACAGTCAAACTTGTAGAGAAATCAGTTGCTCTTGGGGCCCTTGATACTTAACGCAACATAACAATATATTATAGAGTTGTATTCCTGTATCGCTTCTGAATCACCAAAATTTTTCCAACGGGCATTTTATTTGAAACAAATAAATTTCATCACGGGGGGCCCCCTTGCAGCGGGTGGCCCGGGGCAATTGCCCCCGTTGCGCCCCCTTAATCCGGCCCTGATTCTGAACTAAACCAAGATAAATATTCTGTCCTTTACATCAGCATTTCCCGTTTTAATTCATTTTGGAGCAATTATTTATTTTGTGGGGTCAGTTTTAGCGCAGTGTTGACCTTAATTCAAGTTCCAGTGTTATTCATGTTGAATCAAATCTTGTTTCTGCATTTGCAATCTCACTGTCACATCACGCTAACCATCAAATGAAAATTCAAAGAGGACATAACCGTAAGTAAAAAGCACATGCGCATTTAAAGATGATGTTCAATACTTTACAGGTTTACTGTGGTTTGAAATAGTGCGCAACTTATGTATACTTAATATTTTTTATAAGTTTCAAGTGCAAAGACGTAAGCGACAAACGTAACTTACTCTCTGCGAGCGTGACAAACTGCTTATCATCCAGCACTTCGGAAATGATGTCATTGCTGCTGTACATTACTGCTTTGTCACATGACGTCACAGTGTATGCCTGAAAACATGAAAATGTAGCTGGTGGTGATCGAATTAAATCAAACGTGCTCTGTTGATACCTTAGGTATATGTGGTTGAAATACTTGATTGTTAGTGCGTACACAGTGACGCCAACATGTATCACAGGAATGCATACGTTCAGCACAAGTTCATTTGCAGTATGGTCCTTGCATAGTGAGATTGGTAACTGTGAACTTTATACAGCAGAATTTTAGGAAGCGGGATTTCAATCGAATTATAGGAAGCTTGGCCCACGAAATACATATCCTCCCAGTTCATGCCTGAATTAACGTCGATAAAAGATACTCAATACGATGAAAAAAGAAGGTAAAAAGGATTTGTTGAAGAGTGAGTGGTGAAAATTGAAAGAGAAAACGAGGTACTGGATGTTTTGTGGGTGGGATGTGCGCAACAAGTCTAACATTTCATCTGCGTTGGGGGCGCATCGAGTACTGCTGAAGGGTCCTCGGTTCGAAAATTGCCCCAGACTCTTTTTTGTCGACGTTTTACGACTGCTTTTCTTCTTGTACCGTTTACAATCTGTTGATCACCTATTTTGAGCTCACTCAATAAAAATACGTTTCAGTGTTTCTTTTGAGTGAAGACTACAAAGATCGAAACGGTGACATCTGGAGATTAACCTTCCAAATACAATCTGGTGAATGGTTCTTCAAATCCAGGGAACGTTTTCAAGGAAATTTTCGGTAATGTCATCGAATTATGATCACCAGTTCAGCGGCACACAACGAATATCATCATAGTAATTTTTTTTCTGCATTTCAAAATTTTAGGCAAAACATTCGTTTTAACTTCATTTTACCTTTCCCTGTACTTTTGGCTCTGAACTTAGCTCGTTTATTCTTGCCAAAGCTTCTTCAGTTAGCCAGGATATAGGTTTGGAGCCATCCGAGCACGGCACAGCAACACAGTTTTCTCGAAATTTTACAAATATTTTCATGCTAATAAACAAACGTCAGCAATCCAACGTAACTTTGTTTCGCAAACACCTGCAGAAAAATCAATATTACGCTTTAGAATTTTGTCCATTACAACAAACAACACCACCGCAGTTTTTTAAAGCCTGTACTGCTATTTGCTACCAGTGTCCATCGTTGTGCTATGTTGACTATTTTTGTGCGACCGCCAGTTGTTTTTCGGTTCAAGAAGTGGTCGAGCAAAAAAAGGTCTGATTGGCTCAGTTCGCTACAACGCCCTCTTTAACCCAATGCGTAGTTCCAGCATGATGACATGGCAAGCTTTACACGCAAGCGCCGTCACGGTGTTGTGGTTCGCAGCAATGATAAACAGCCTATATTTTCGTTGAAGCGTTCTGCACCAGGCTGTTCTGCTCGTGAATGCCAGACGTTTTTGCGGTTTGAAGTCACACTTTATAACAGGGGATTTTCTAAACACTAATCGAGCAACGGGGCTTCACTCAGCGGGTTTAAAACAGTGTGTCTGTGCTTATACTATAGACTTCGTGTCTGCTCACAAACAAATAAATTAAATCAAAAATTTACCTGGCCTTGACCAGTTTGGAAATTGGCGTTCTACCTGCAGTGGTCTTGTACCAATGTTACGGGTTAGCGAACAGTAATGTAACTGTAAGTATATGTATGTAACCCTGTGGTTCTGCCTCCAACGCCGTTGCAAAACGTTCTGTTACAAAAGTGTCTGTAACCCTGTGATTCAGCCAGCTTCAATGCCGTTGTAAAATGTTCTGTTTTTATCGACCTGCGTTGTGCAGAGAGTGTGTGTTTGTACTATGGACTTCGTGTCTGCTACTGCTGACAAATAATCAATCAATCAATCAATCAAACAGAAACTGCGTGTAATGATCTTTAAAACAATGTGCACGACAAAACGGTTTATGAACTTTCAGCATTTAAAAACGTTTACGCCAACTAAGTAATGTTATTCCGCAAAGTGCGATTCTGGTTATTTTTTGCCGAGTGAACATCAGTTTGCCGCAAATTTTCAAATGAGTGCAAAACGTGATTATAATAAAAGGCAAACAAGCGTCCTTTTTACTAAACCTACCGGAATAACATCAACTACGAAGTATACACTACCTTGACATATGAGATAAATGAATTCTCGGAATCTTAATCAATGATTATTCAGACCATCTTCCCATTTTTGTTTCATTTAAATAAACTCATTTTAACAAAGTTGGTAAACAAGGCCAATTTAAGCATGACTTCTCAAACGTTGGTGCTAAACAGTCTGTGGATAAAATAGAAGAAACCCTAAGTAGCGTGATTATCAATTCGTACAATCCGTCTGAATATTTCATGCTGGTATTCATGCAATTAAAAAGAATCTTGATGATCACGCGCCGTTGAAAGTAATGTCTGGAACTCAGAAAGTTTGACCTAAAACCTTCGGGTAAGGCCAGATCTTTACAAACATAAGCTTTACAGAGCATTAATTCGTTTCTAATTCAGCGATGAGCAGGGTCATACAAGAAAAAAAAGAATAAAGTGAGCCATCTACAGCAGTAGCCTACTATAGAACAAGCACTAGAAACAAACAAAGAACTGCATCACAAGCAAGCGAAAATGCTTGCAGTATCAATTTGTTCAGCATAGAAATGACTCTTCGAAAAATGTGGTAACAACGCAACATCCTGATTAATTCAGAAGTCAGTTCCATCCAAACACATTATTTGAGTAAATTTGCATTACACTGGACACCCAGCAGAAATGGCTAATATGTTTAACGACTATTTTCTGGCATTAGAAAAGCGCATTGCAAGTTGCATCTCTCCTCCCTACAGTCATCAACATCCTGTGATCTGTCAAGCGGACCAGATCACTCTTCCTTACTACATGAAACTTTTCCCGTTGAAGTTGAGAAATTGAGGCTGTCAACAGGTTGCTAGAATGTAAGAGATTGAAGACGAATGATATCCCAATGCAAATATTTAAATTATGTAAAAATACATTATCCTCGTTTTTTATCCAACTGTTTAATTTTTGTATGCGAGAGGGTACCTGAGGCAGTAGCTTAAAAAGCGAATAAGTTCTCCCTACTCAAACAAGGGATCAAAAATAATTTTGCCCTAACTGCACATCTATATCACTCCTTTCCTGCCTATGACAAAATATTTGAAAAACTACTTCATACGAGAATGTAGACTTCTATCAAAAAAAAAACAGTCTCTGAACATCAATATGGCTTTAGAAGTAGGTTATCAACTTCTCTAGTTACATATGACATATACAAAAACTTCCTGTAAAAATCAGAAAAAGGGCTTAACACTTGCGTTGCATTAGACATTTGGCCCCAAGGTGCCGCAGATTGGCTAGAATTTAGGTTATACAATTTGGATTCGCGTGCTGATATCTGAAAATGTGTGTTTGGTTTTATTTAGTTCTGTGTGTATGTTTATACAGTATATGTTTTGATAAACTCACGAGTATTTGTATGTCTTTGAACTGATTGTTCTTTCTTTGTGATGTTACTGTCGAGTTTTTTTGCCGATATGTTGGGCCGAATGGCTTTTCCCGTCATTCTCAGCAGGCTGCAAAACCCTCTGAAGATCGTTGCGCCACACTTGTGACTTGATCCCTTAGCATTGAACACCAGCCACTGTGTTCACTGCTGTTCTGACAGTTGTGCGCCATGTTCATCTGAAGTTGTTCCACAACTAGAAGGCTGGCCTAAGGAAAGTGGAAAGATGGCTTTCTTCAGTGTTACAAAGAAACCGCTGCGAAGAAAAAATCGTCTGCTGGAATGTGAGTGTTATGGCAACTCGGGCAGAGTTCCATTTCAACCAAAATTACACTTCGTTTGTCATGAGCTGCTCTTCCGGATCTGAGCAATGCCACGATAGATACAAGTTTCGACAAGCACTCTTCGCGCAATTGTATTGATCACCCAGCAGATTTCGAAAGCATTCAAATTTGTCAACATATGACTGCATCACAATTCAGCGTTCAACTATCATTTAGCCACCAACTTGAAACCCTCGTAAGAAAGTTACCTAACTGTCGAGGGGTGCTCGACGAAACAGAATTCCGATCTTCTTCAATCAGGCTCTTCAGTGTTTGCGCCAGTGATAGAGTCTCGAGACCCGATTTTTCGAGTCTTGGTCTCGGTCTCGGACTCGGTCTCGGTCTCGAATGTCTCAGGTCTCATCTCGCTCTCGAAGGATTTCGGTCTCGGTCGAGAGCGCTTAGTCTCGAAACTTTGCATGAGTTATTTTTTATGAAGTCTTTGCAAGAAGCAGCTCCTTAAAAACAGATTTATAAAGTAATTTTTCAAAATTCACCCGTTTAAAGCGGTCAGTGACTGCATGGGAAATCCTCTTGAACAGCAATTCGCTTTCAAAGGACTTTGGAAGTTTTGCAATATGAAGCAAGCTAAGCTTTTCCTATCATTCTTCATGAATAAAAAGAACAGAAAACGTAGAAACATAGCAATGTTTGGTGGATGCTCCCGCATGAACACATTTTCAACGCAAAAAGCTATATGGCCTAAGTGGCAGTACGGGAGAACACCACTGCCCTTCAACATTGAGTGGTCTATGTTAATTTTAAATGTCATGTATTTTTGCAATTATTGTGATTCTTCAAATGTCATTTTACTATGCACTGTGCAAGCAAATGACACTGCACCGTTCCTTCACACAAAAATACTGATCTCATGTAAAACAACGTAATCCTTCAGCAAAACGTTGGTGAGCAGAAAACACAGGCTTTTACACAAACATCGGAAAACACACGAATTCAAAATTTTTGTCTACTTTCAGATCCAGAAAATGACAATTTGTGCAGTTTTCCCCGAACCGACGGTTTACGCCTTCACCTCATATCACCATCTATCCTGCAACATACTGTGAGCTTAAACAAGATAAAAAGGCTGTTTCTCGTAGAGTTTTTGTGATGTGAAAGTGTAAACACAGACAGTACAATATCACGAATCCTAATTGCAGGCAACGTAATGCTACTCTCTTGATTATTATCTAACGCTGCTAGCAGCCAATTTAACACGTAATATCGCTTGTGGATTACTTTGATGCAAGTTCCAGCTTATGAGAAACAAAAAAGAACTTTTTGAGTAAAAAAGCATCAATGTCTTTTTGATGGCAGTGAGGTCGTAAGATTTGTGTCTATCAGTTTTCCGTGTTCATGGTACGGCCGCGAAACTGACGAGCAAGGCACTGATGAAAAGGTAAGCTCGTGGTTGTAAAGATTCGCTCTCAACAAGTTTTGGAATATTTCCAAAGTAGGTAAGAGGAAGCGTTTTCTTCTGTACTAATTAATAGTACATTTTCCTGTGAACTTAAACTAAGTTACGAAGGTAACAGTTGCTGGTCTGCGACGTGATCTCACCAAACAGAAGTTAGCAAATGTATCCTCAGAGAAAATTCACCACTTTTGTACTTAGGTGGTTTTACTCATGTTAGGCAGAGGCAGCTGGTGTTGTCAAACAGAGATAGTCTGTTCCGTATTGGCGTATCCCAGCTGTGAATTGATGTTCGGTGAAGACAGTGGTAGACTGCCAGAGACAAGGCTTGGCAGCAGTGTCGCAACCCGGGAGGCAAAATAATTGTAACTTGTTGTTGTACTATTTTCGGGTGGAGCGCAAAATGGTTGTAACTTGTTGTCGTACCTATCAACTGAACATGTTTTTGAAAATTCCAGGGGGCAGTTGCCCGGTTGTCCACCCCACCCCTGGTTGCGGGCCTGCTTGACAACGGACCCTACTTGGGAATTCGATGCAAGTTTGTGACAATTGAGCGGTCGATAATTGTGAACAGGAAAATGTTAGAAAACTCAGATGCTGGCGTTTTCTACAAAAATGCGTCACAGTCTTGCCAATTCCGTTTTTAAGGATTCTATCTCAAATTTGATTAACTTTCAAAGTTTTTTAATTTTTTTCGATTATTCCACCCGATTTATGAAATTTTGCAGTACTTTTACCAGTCGATTGGTAAATATTGAACAACTATAATTCAGCTTAATTAACGAAAGGTGCTTTAAAACAACGAGTTACTTTTATTGTATTTTCTTTTGGCAAATTATTCGTAATTACTATCATAAATTACTATTTTTGCAATTGACTCTTTTTAGACTGGTGCTATTCAGAACGCATAAATTCCATCAAAAAGTAAAATGGAATGCTTGAGACAAAAAAATTGACTTTATAGGTCTGTCAAATTTATTATATTGTTTTAGCAAATAAGCTTGAATAAGAGTTTGAGCTGCCTCACATCAAGACAAACCGTTTTCTCGCAACAAAATCAGGATAAATTAATCTTCCTAATAGCTGTTTTTCTTTACAGCTGGTCTCTACATGAGGAAACGCATTTATACAGTCGTATCTTTCCCAACAGAAAACAGTAAGTTCAAGGGGGAAACACTCATCTATAAAATCAATTGTTTCTGGGATCCCCAAGGCTCGATGTTAGATCCATTGTTCTATATGCTAGCAGAATTTATAAATGACTTACGCAATTCAAATCTTATAAAACTATTCTTATTGCTGGTGGTATAGTTTTAGCTCAGAGTGACAATAATTTGGAAAAATTACAGAACTCGATTAACCGTGAAATGGCAAAGCAATTGATTGTCTAACTGCAAACAAGCTCTCACCAAATATTTCTAAAAAAATATATGCTAAACACAAATAAGCATGTAAACAAAGATTCCATGAAGTAGATGCAAACGGTAATCTTATTGAAAGAGCTTTGTATTGAAAGAGAGTATACCTTGGTGTAACTGTAGACGAAAAACTGACATGGAATTTTGGAAAGAGAATGGCAAACTGTTGTGTTGTACTACATACAAATGTGTTGGTGTAATTTATAACGTTAAACAATTATGTTAGCAACCAAGGACTACGTACGTTTTATCACAGCCGAATTAATTCCCGAGTACAATATGGAATTATTGCCTGGAGAAGAGCAGCATCATGACATCTATAGCTAATATCGGTTGTTTCAAATCGCGCTATGAGATGTTTGAACAAATATGAAATTTGTAAAGTTAATAGCATTTATAAAACGCAGGAAATTCTACAACGAAAACAATCTTGAAGTTAACAAATCAATGTATAAATATAATAAATCTCAGCTACAGGCTATATTTAAGAATTATTTTAAAACTCATTACAGGTGTTCATCCGTATAATACGAGACAAACGGAAATTCGGCAATTTACTGCTTTACCAAAAGCACGTTCAAACTCGGTGCGAAAATGCTGAGGTACAGTGCAACAGAAATCTGGTCAGAAATTCCTTTATAAATAAAAAATAAACCGTGTTTGACACTTTTTACAGCAGAATATACAAAATGTGCTACTCGGGTACTAGAAGCATTGTTCCTATTCCTTTTTGTTGGTGTACATAGACCAAGTGCATTGATTAACCTATTACTATGAAAATAGTTTCATGAGGTATGCGCTGTTATATATTTCACAGTTTGGTTTTAGTTGCGTTTACTAAAATTGGTCGCATTAAACTCTCGTATAAAGTAGTTGATCCCTTTAGTCTTCAATCGCATTGTGAATCATGTATCTATCGAGCAGCAAACGAATTTCCGTTCCCATGCATGAATCATCAGATCGTCTGAAAAATGAAAATGCGTTTCCCAAACATATGGTTGGACGCCTTGTTTTCAGCCTGTTTAAATTTTGTAACACCATTGCAGCGCTGTACTAGTCTATAACTGTCGAGACGCATTTCCTCTTTAGCTATCACTAATATTTCCAAAATACGAGGTAACTGTAAAAGGTTTATGTGGCGAAGTTAAGCCGATTTCTTCTGGCGTATTGAACTTGCCTGCAGCGCATTTTGCTTCCATTAATCATGTAAACGTATTGCGCATGTTAAGCTTTGTACTCAGAAAAACAAACTTTACTTACGTCTATAAACTGTTCCCTTTACACAAGGAGCTCACCCTTGGGGTGTCTGCAGCCCAAGTGCTCCCTGGTCCTTCGCAACCCATGCGTCGACTTGGAACTCATCGCAGCACCACGCAAGGGTGCTAAACATTATAGAAACCGTGTTGGCGCCATCCGTCCGTGTGCTCTTTACTAGTACCGCATATATGCCTGTGTTTCATCAAACTATCCGTGTTACCGCCATTAAGCGTATGCTTTTCTGTGACCGCCTAACATCTTCGTGTTCTTTCATGTCTCTGTGCGTTACTTGTTACTGCCATGTGCTTGCTTAAGTCTATTGCGTTGCGCGTGGGAGTGAAGATATTATACAATACCACACCATTATCACTGTATGCGAGGAACATGTTTTCCACAAAGTTTTGCAAGTTGCACTTGGTTTTCATGTTGCCACTAATTTGCGCACAGGAAAACTTAAATCAGAAATAGTGATCACACATAAAGTCAACATGGTTTGTTCATAATTCAATGAAAAAATCGAGGACTTGACAACTTGCAACAGTTTCAGATACAAGTTTAAAGCAACTAAAAAATTACAGATTTAAACAAAGTTATGTTGCACGTTTCGAAAGGACTGTTGACTTTGTCAGAAAAAACACAGTGAATTAAGCACAAGACGGTAAACCACAAACACACAGACGGTGTTGCATTCACAAAAGAGGAGTGTGTTTCGCCGTTGATATCTCAGTTTTATTCAACTCATTTTGATGGAGATGATTTGTCTATGTACCACTAGTTCTCTAAGTACTAAAACTCATTAGTTGTCTAAGTACCAGGCAATACTGTTATTTAACAGACAGCAACGAATAAGACTTGTCTAAAACTCATTAGTTGTCTAAGTTCCAGGCAATACTGTTATTTAACAGACAGCAACGAATAAGACATTTGCGATGACAAATTACAAACAAAAAGGCAAAGGAAAGCATTACAAAAATGCTCCCTTTCAAATTGCACATCAACGCAACGTCTAAATAAGCTGGGTAAGAAAAACACTGATACTCACACATAAATCGATGTCGATGTAGAGGATGAGGAAGTAGGCCCGTAGGCAGGATTTTAAGATTTTGCTGGACAAAATGCATTTTTAGGGGAGAAATATTTTTGTTTTTATTGTACAGTTTAGAGCACACTGTATAAAATTTTTCAAGGCACAACAAATTTTAGGTGGGAACAAAAATTGGGGGTACTGCCCCCAAATGTCCCCTCGTGCCTACGGGCCTCTGAGGAAGTTTGACCCAATCCTCTGCCAGGAAACGTTTCTGTGTCGGTTACTGTAGAGTTTGGGGTATATTTCTATACAAAAACGCAATCTTCAAGAGAATGGTGCATAAAGAGGAATTAAGCACCGCATTTATTTGATTGTTAGTTGCTCTTACGGATAAACCGCACAAAAAGATCTTGAAAAAATAAAGTAAGTGTCCTTGTATCAGTGTCGCATTACTAAACATTTGCAAAGCCACACAAATCCCAGCTAGTGCAACTCTTTCCGCAACCCAGTATATATAGGAACGACAGATCTGTTCAGGCCGGTAACCAGGGGGTGCAAGGGGGGCGAAGCCCCCCCTATAAAAATTTTTGCCACCCTGGAAAAATGTGTTGGACATAGTTTGAAAACATTGGATATAGTTCAAAATATTTGGGCCCCTCTCGGAAAACTCTTGGCCCACCTGGTGTCCCAAGCTGGTTACGGGCCTGGATCTGTTGTCTCAATAACAGTTCACACTGATACTACGCCAACATCTCCCTTACAAGCTTTGATAAGTAACTTCACTCCACAGGTGAAAGAAGCTAGGAATCAATCACAAATTTTGAATAGGAAATCGATTTCACGTAACACTACCCATCGTCAGTCCTATCATTTGCAAGCAATGCTAACAGGTGTGAAACGTCGAAAGGCCAAAACAAGGTCAGAGAAAGTGAACAACCTCAAGACTGCAATGAAAAAAAACGCACAGACCCAACCGCGACAAATAAAACAACACGTCTTGCTCAACTACATGCATAAGCTGAAGCCTCAAAACTTACTGCACAAATAACAAGAACTTGATAAATCCCAACGCCAGCTAACGATTATTAACACCAAAGGAAAAGTCGCTTTCAGATAAAAGTAACTACTCGCAAAGCGAGGCTTCCGAAACAGCTTGAAACAACATGAGTTATCATTCAGTCAACCTACATTTTGGTCGCTATTCAACCAAGTCTCTGCGTGGTGCGTGCGCGATGGAAATCGTCTGACTGACCCCATCGGAAACGCCTGCACACTGGCCGCGAAAAATGAAACACAACAACGGTCTGCAGAACTGAAAAACATCAACGTTCAGCAGCATGGAAACAAAAAATTATCTTACGTATTGGAGGATCATGTTTTGAATATTAATTTGTGCGTTAAGTTTGTGATACCGCTTGTCTTCACAGAAATCCAAAGAAAGGGAATTAGGTTCTTCAACAAACGTAACAACAATGTAAGCCTCATGTATCGGTGGTTTATTTACATTACCATGGAACTCTGAAATGTGCCGCGACAAGGCCACTTTATCTTTTTCATTTTCATCAATTTAGCAATTGGATCTGTTCCAATTACTGCGGTGCGATGTCCATCTCGTGGAGAATTTGTTCTTGGTTTGACCGACATATTGTTCGTGGCAAATAAAACAAGTCGCTACATAAATACCATGGTTTGCGTATGTCAATTTTTGGTTGAGTGGGAAGGTTTTAGTTTTGCTCATTATTTGTGAAACACATGGCACCATTGATTTATTGTGTTTCTCATAGTTACCACAAAGTGCACAGTGGCCACAAGCAGTGATGTAGTCCAGACCGTAACCTTCGAGACCGAGACCAAGACCGAGACTTCATCAAAAACCCCGAGACCGAGACTCGAGACTTGAAGTTCGAGACCGAGACCGAGACTCGAGACTTCAAAATTTGTGCATTTTGCCGAAAATTTTGAAAAAAATGTCGTCATCACTTCTGACCATGAGCGTCCGAAGGGGGGAGAAACGGGCATTTCTCCCCCTTGAGATTGAAACTAGGCACCACGATTCTCTAGAAAACATGAAGCTAGTAGCTCAAATCCGATCAATTGATTAAATTTTTGCAATGCCACTGTATTTTCCGGTACGACACTCACACTGCACAACAGCCAAGTTCACTGTTCTGGTGTCATGCACTGGTGAGCTTGCAGTTCACTCGTGTTCACTCCTTGGCGTGGTCAAACTTGGGAGCGCATTTTTTCTGGTGTTGGTGTTTATTGCGTAACAATATCATGACAGAAATCTTCAAAGGTTCGCCTCAAGTTACGATAGAAAACGTTTTACCGCATGTTCTTTTTGAACACTGGTGCCACGCATAGTAATTTTTAGACTGGCCTAATGATCTAGTGATTTTTTGCAAAGTATATTTTGAAGAAAATCGGTTGCCTTTTTTTCTAACTTTTCAGCCGTTTTCAATCCGTAAACAATTAATTACGTGAATGGTTGTTTGGAGATTTCCACCAACAAAACATATAAGTGTTTTTAATTTGAGTTTCTAATCGTTTTCTCTTTCGCACGGTTTGTCACTGCAATATTGACCATGACGGCATTTTCATTTTTTTGCAGGAACGCTGAAGAAGAAATAATTATATAAATGTTAGGCAAATTGGTCTAAAATACTCCCTACGTGGTGTCATTTTCAGCTCCTGATGATTGTTGGTATGACATTTTCCAGGCTTCATCATGATTTATTTTAACAAACTTGCAAATGATGCAAAGGTTTTGGGGTGATAAAGTATATAACTAAATCATTTCAAGCAAAACTGTAAACTTCGACAAAAATTTCTTAATCTGGTGAATTTGTTTCAGATCGAGTGAATTGTTTTGTGGATCGAGTGATTTTGTAGAGAAGCCTGTCATATGATGGTGTTATTCTTCACGCACATCCCGTTCGTGGTGAATCACACAATCAACGTAACACTACTGGAGAGGTTGCAACAACATCCCCTCCTTTTCACAACGAACCACACCGATCGCACGTTCTTTGTGTGAAGGCTGAACTCGGCACGACCTTCACATCCTGGTCACAGCACCATTTTTTGCGATCGGAAATCCCGAGCGGCTTGTGCGCAAAGCTTCGCACCGTGGCAGCAAGAAACAATAGAGATCATGCTCGCAATCTCTCTTACTATTGCTTTCTCGCGCTACACATATCATGGTGTTATTCTTCACGCACATCCCGTTCGTGGTGAATCACACAATGAACGTAACACCACCGGAGAGGTTGCCACAGTGGCAGGTAATGCAGCGAGACAGTGACTGGCTGGTGATACCGGCAAGACACACATTTTATCCTGTGTGAAACGAAGCACAAGTGAATCTGTAGCCAACAGGAAAAATATTAACCCATCTGCAGCAAACCTGAAATAGTGTAGTACCTTTATCAGTGATGTAGTCGGGACCGTAACCTTCGAGACCGAGACCTGGTTAAAATTTCGAGACGAGACCGAGACTTCATCAAAAACTCCGAGACCGAGACTCGAGACTTGAAGTTCGAGACCGAGATTCGAGACTTCAAAATTTGTCCATTTTGACAAAATTTGTTTTTAAATGTCGTCATCACTTCTGACTTGAATTTTTTTCAAATTTGTGGCATTCTTCCGACGGGTTTAGGTTGTTTCTTACCCGCAAATACAACAAGCAAAAAATCGTTGAAGTATAGAAATTTTCATAAACCATTTCTTTGCAATGTTCAAAGTCTCGAGACCTGAAACATTCGAGACCGGGACTCGCAAAATTGGGTTTCGAGCCGAGTCTCGAGACTGAGACCAAGTCTCGAGACTCGATCACTGACCTTTATCTTCTCATAAAATGCGTGAACGTGTGTTTCACTCACTTTCATCATGTTCATACCCTTTTTTGGTGCACGTTCATCACTTTCTGAACCACACAATTAAATTTTTGGCGCTCCCTTTGGCTCAGCGCCTATGAATGTGCTTATTTGAATTGAAACATAATCGAATACTGATTTAATTATGGTTCCTCTTCCAAATTTTCTTCTGAAGCTCAAACATTAACATTTGGATGACCTTTTTGTTGCTCAACACGTTTTTCATAACGCTAACGCTAGCGTCATACTCATAAGTGTACGGGAGTGCATATTTTTGGGGATGCAAAAAATGTTTGCCCAAATTTGATCTTGCTTTCCAAAATAACGTATAAACAGCAAGTCTTAAAGTTAAGACTAAAATGTGCCATTGTAAACCAATCAAGGTTTCCGCATGCCTAATTAGGTTTACCAATTACCAGGGTTCAAAGCCGTACGCCCTCAACTAGCAATCAATATTCTGCATAGCTACATGTGAACAATGGTAATATTTATTGTGTTGAAAAATGTTAGCTAACTGCAATAAGATCATCCCAAAAATTGCTGTTCATGCCACCACGCATGGAAGGTGTTGTACAGAATCTTCATTTTCAAGTTTTTATATACGTTCTAAACTTATTCTTCCAACACGATTATCCTAATAGTTAAGATCTGTTTTTCTCTAGCATAGATGTGTGCATTTGTGTTGGTCACAATGGCAATGAACCTGGAAAGGGAGTGAAATATCGGGTTACAATCTAAAGTATTACATTGCCGCAAATATGTCAAGTCTCAAGTAATTAGAAGGAAAGGAGGCAATTTAATACACAGCATATAGCTTAACCTTCCACATTGGAAATCTTCACTACAACATGTTGTACTTATAATACTACAACTTACTTAAACGCTTACAGCTTCTAAAGTCACATTATGAAAACCAAAAATCCACTCCAGTTTAGACTGTTAAATGTGCATTGAACACAGCATGCTAAGAAAAAATAGCAACATGTGACTGATACACGCAAATACTGCAGATCATATAGATGCGACCGCACCCACTGCATCCCCATGACGTACGCTTGTTGTCATACTCCGTTGATATTTCTCACTGATTGCAGTAGTACATTTGTTACTGGGAAATTTTGTCCAATTTTGAACCGCAGCAGCACGGCTCAAGTTGCTTTTGCGTGATATTTCGTTAAGGGCATTTTTAAACGGTGTAGGCCTACGTTTTGATCTGTGAGAAAGCGTGACGTATCATTCCTCAGTACAAATATATGAATGGATGATTTGTGCTGTGAAGATGGTCGGAAAGTCTATGACAAAACGATTGTTGTGTAGTGTCAGGGTATCAAAAAGATCGATTTTGTGATACCACCTTCTGTTTGAACAAATTAACCACATACGAACCGCCGCAGGCCCTACATGTTCACCCCAATGGTCTCTGAAGTGTAGGTTGCCAAATCGCATCAGTTTTGCCGTTTTGACCGGTGCTTCTGCAAAGTTGAAACGAGGGCATGTGAAACACCAGCTGCGCAGTTTTGCTAAGCGTTTAAGGGAGCCTCGCGGTCATGACTTTGCCCGGGGCCTCACGTTCATTTAATCCGGCCCTGGCAACAGGTGGAGAAATTCAAGTACGAAGGGGCGGTATTTACGAGTGACAGAAGGTGGAGCGAGGAAATTGATACTCGGGTTGGTCAAGCTAAGGCAGTTCTCCGTGATCTTTATCGCTCTGTGGTCACAAAACGAGAGCTTTCAAACACTGCAAAGCTGCCATTTCCTGCGGGGTCTACCGTCCTGCAATCCCAAAGGTAAATGATGGATAAAAATGAGCGAACGACTCGAGTTGGCACATCCTACCGCAGCAGGGGCGGATCCGGCCAGTATGGTTAAGGAGGGGGAGCGATTCAGTAATAGTCAAGTTTCAGTACGAGTTCACTACTGTAAGAGAGATGAAGTATACTTCACAACACTGCTGTGACAAAACAGTTGAGGGCAAAATGGCCTTATATCGGGAATGCTGTTTTCTAAATTGCTCAAAATCATGGTGAATAAAGTTACTTTCGAAAGTTTTTGGTGGGGCTATCGTCCCCCACGGATCCGACCCTGTATCCCAGTGGTATAGGAGGTGGGGTTGCAGGAGGTGCGCTTGCACCCCCCAAAGGTTGAAAGGTTTGATTTTTCAATATTTTGTTCAAAGAAATTTCGAGATTTTTTAACAATATTAATGAATATATACTTCTTGTGTTATTGAGTGTATAAATGCAAGTTTATTATGTCGTACAAAACACATTAAAAATCAACAAACTCTTTCCAATAAATTCGTGATTTGGTTTGTGAGAGTTGACGAGTAAATGGCTCACTTGAATGTTTGGGCAAAAGAACGCATTTCTTTTATGTGGTTTATCACCTGTACACTGAGGTAATCGAGCATGCTGCAAGGTACCCGTTTCATATTCGTAGAGTCCATGCCAGGCAAGTACAGAAAACCTTTTGTTTTTTATTTTAACTACTGTGCAGTGTTTGGATGAATATGCTTTGTCATGCAGTTTGTTGCATATTGCATTTGAGCAAATTGAACAGACAATATTTTGAGACTCATGGCCTGGTCATAATATAAATAATATAATACATTCAAGTAAGAACTCTCCACAATGGGTGTAAGCAAGGAATCGATCGGAAAATCCTTCAATAGGAAATCGATTTCACGTAAAACTACGCATCCTCAGTCCTAAAACCTGATTCAAAGAGGATGCGTAGTTTTACGTGAAATCGATTTCCTATTGAAGGATTTTCCGATCGATTCCTTGCTTGCCTTCATTGTGGAGAGTACTTACTTGAATGTGGATATGTGCAAGTTTGATTCATCGCAAAAAATGAAAACAGAGCCCAGTCGGCTGATTCCTCGAAAGCTAACAGAAAACCTCGAGCTATTAATGTGATACCTGCCACATATATCACATATATGTCTTCAGAGAAGAACGCAGCTTTAGACCTACCCACCTCAGCTAAGTGTCAGGTTCCTTGCTGCAGCAACACCTGGAATGTGAAAGGAACGCAAAACCTCAAAACTGTGAGGCAGATGCTCACGTTTAATGATCGAGCTGGCTTCTAACAATGTTCTTGCACAAACTAGCGTATAGGTTTTGAGTTTGGTTACTTAAGAACCAAATTTCAAGTACCAAATTTTCTATTTTCAAATCTTTGGCAACTTGATAAAGGAAAATAGAATGTTCCAATGTGTACAAACAATTTGTAAGGAGAGAAAGTTTGTCGCATACAAGTTCTTCAGGCAAATTTGGGCAAAATATCCTGTGTCCAGAATACCCACGAAAGACTGGCGAGGTAAGTCCTGCTGGCTAAATCAACCGGAAAGTGGCCCAGAGGTCCTCCGAGTACCAGGTGGAGTGACCACATCTCCGACCTTGCTTGATCCCGTCTTGGTGTGGAGCCAGCAGAAATATGTTAAATTGCTGCTGACCGTGAGGTATTCCAAGTCCTCCTAGGGCTGCTGTACCCGCGACCCTCCCAAGAGGTAAAGTGGGCATGAAAATGAATGAAATGAATAGCCCTAAAAATTGCCTGCTCCTACACCTATGTCTACCTACAATAATTTTTATTTGTTATGAAGTACAAATTATACTCTTTATTCCCAAAATACAAAAATTCATCCCAATCTTCAGGTTTTAAACGGCTAATTCCTAAGATAGGATGGTTGATGCGTTTTCACGCAACATTTACTCTATTTCTGGATAAGAAAACAAAAGGCAAAAAAGGCAAAATAGTTTAACAATTAATTTCAACGCTTCAACAAAATGATCAGCGCAGTTGGCTCCACTTTCCCCTGTTTTGTAAGTATATACAGTTAAGCATAATCCTGTTTTTATGTTATTAAACACCATTTGAATATAGCTTTTTTGTCTCGAATGATTTTTAACGCCAGCTAACGCAAGCTTTATCTGCTTGTACAGTACACAACGATGGTGAATGTGATCTACAGGTATTTAAACCCAATTTCGATAAACCTTAGCAATTACAATGGCAGTGATGGAGTCTCGAGACTTGGTCTCGGTCTCGAAGGCTGCAGGTCTCAAAACTTTGAATATCGCAAATAAATGGCTCAATAAAACTTATTTTTTAACGAGTTTTTTGTTTGTTGTATTTGCAAGTAAGAAACAACCAATATTTGAAAAAAATACATTTGAAAAAAACTCAACTAAAAATATTCAACTTCAAATACATTTGAAAAAAATTCAACTTAGAAGTGATGACGACATTTTTTTCAAAAATTTCGGCAAAATCCACAAATTTTGTAGTCTCGAGTCTTGGTCTCGAAATTCAAGTCTCGAGTCTCGGTCTCGGAATTTTTGATGAAGTCCCGGTCTCGGTCTAGAAGTTTTAACCAAGTTTCGATCTCGGTCTCGAAGGTTACGGTCTCGACTACATCACTGTACAATGGGATCCCTGTGGTTAGGAGCGATCGCTGTTAACCGCCAAGTCTTGCGACCATGCCAACGTGACAGCGATAAGGATTCTCGGCATGTCAGCTCAACACGCTTTGGACATAGTTAACGTTTTGCCCTCCTTTGCATTTAACTACGCTTTCGTCGAACTGTGATGTCCGCTAAAGCGCCGATTGCTATTACATGTTTAGATGCGTGGTATGTGGGTGTGCAGCTGTAAGCACTACCGGCCTCTTGGCCAGTGGAGCTTTTCTTCAGTTCTAACGACCCTTCTCCTTCTCTGACTTTGATAGCACTGGCCTAACTGTTTATATGCCTTCCATTCATGCTCTGCTACCTGCGAAATTCTTGTTGAAAGATGCATTTATCGGATGTTGTTCTAACTAAAAGCAGTAACACATGTATAGAGTCTGGGTCGTGAGGCTGATTTTAAATCTAGGTATCTTGGGCAATCGTGACGAGTTTCCCAAAAAACTTTTTGTGTACTCGTCAACATGATGAGGATATGTTTACATTATAACCACTTTACTTTGCGACAACATACCATTCTCATGATTTTTCATCATGGCAATTTGTGCGTGCGAATATGTTTCCGGATATAAGAAATGGCTGTACTGCTAAAGATCCATTTTTTGCTGATGTAAAAAAGCAGCAGTCTTTCCAGTAGCAGTTTTCCTATCAAAATAATGTGAACAAACTGGAACGCCAAATGTTCATATGGTGCGTATATTGAGTTTGCTGAGAAAGCTAAGATACCTTGTTGTAACGCTCGATGCCACCTGGAAGCATAGTAATTAGATCCAGACACAACTAACTGCAGTTTGCCTTAAACTTGTACGTAGGAGACGAGCAGCAAATCAAGGCAATGTTTCTGAATTTTCAGGGCAAANAAA
>JGI24158J21664_10003270_pt1 | contig 20231 bp, 15 predicted proteins | sample Ectturendosymbi3_FD_21664 | JGI IMG/M metagenome (IMG submission 21664) | reverse complement strand
AGATACGCTTGCAAGTTTTAATCGTCGCAGAAGAATGAAAGCAGAAAGCAGGCAGATTCCTCAAAAGCTTGCCGCAAGGCTAGAGTTTTTTACTGTATGACAAAAATATTCTCAAATTTCAAAATCCAGGGGGTCCAAGGCCCCCATCCCCATACACCCCCTTCGGACGACCATGAAAAGAAGGATATTACGTCCACGTACAGCAAACAACGCTCGTCCCACAATAAATTCCCTCGCTTGCCCTCCAAGGACTATGTAACCGGAACCCAAATTTCAGGCTCCACCATGTAAAAGTTTTTGGCTTCGGCTCCGGTTGCAACCATCCAAAGTTGCTTGGGTTCGAGCCCCAAGTTCACAGCCTATTTATCTGTTTCATTTGGCTCTGCCCTTATTGTGCAGCATTATAAGACAATGTTGCATTGTAGTTCTTGTATGATGTCCTGTTGCCACAATTTTGTTTTGTTGATATTTTGTTGTTAAGGTGTTATATCTTATCTTTGCTGGCTGAGTATATCAAGCCTTGTTGCTAATTTAACATATGGCCAATTGGCCTGACCTACACCGCTGTAGGTAGGCCCTGGCGAGACAGAAGGTATTGAGTGTAGCAACTCATGGATTTATTGGGTGTTACGGATATGTTCGTGGAACGAACATAGAAAGTCTTCGCTGCAAAAGTTAAACTGGGGAGTATGCCTCGGCACCCCTAGCTTGGCATTGCCGTTTTCGAACCTCGCTCTTTCACATAAGTCATGATTTCTATTATTATGACTTGATGCCTTCCTAATAAAATTCTGCACAAGCCACTGAGTGGGGCCCCGCAAATGTGCTTCCAATCGGGCCCCGCACTTGCTAAGGCTGGCCCTGGCTACTAGCTTTCACAGATTCTAATACCGGTTCTTAGTCATTCATAATCAAAATTGCTGACCTCTTGGAGCTTTATGGAAAAAACTAATTGCACAATACAAAGCTAGCTGTAGGTAATTTATTTTTAACCCGAATTGTTTTCGCCACTTAGCTTAAACATAGAAACGCCAGAAGGTTCTAAAAAATCTTTTCTGGTAATCTGCTATTCTACTGATCTGCATCCCTTGCTGTGCTTCGGCGCTTTTGCATCTCGATTGTTGATTTCTTGTAATGCGCCGTAATTGATACCCAGCCAAAAAGTAATTAAAAAGTATTCCAGGCCTTTTTCTTTAAAAAAACAAATAATATCTTGAAATACGATTGATAAACAAAAAAACTTTTTCAAGACTTGCTCTTGACGAGAAGTGACATCGAAATGACTTTGCAATTTTTGTGACCAGGGGAAATGATATGAAGTGTATGAGAGCATTAACCATGAATGAGCTTCTTAACTACCTTGACTCCTTCTCCTACTTGGATCAAATCAACCCCAACTCTTTCACTCAGTTGTTTGAACCGTGGGCTCCGATGATTGACAACGATTTGTTGTTCGAACATCCATTTTTTACTTTCCGAAAGGTTGGTCTTTTCCACGGTTTTCATTCCATCAACTGTGTTTGGATGATCATTTAGGTCTTTTGAGTTTGAGGTAGAATCTTAGTAATTTCTACTAAGAAATGTATTCAACAGAACGTGTTTCTGTTCAATGTTTTCTGCGCATATAACATTTTCCAATAGTTTAATCAGTGTTCATGTGACATTTATAATCACGGCCAGTGAAAGTCATTAAAACGTATATGCTTGGTGGTAGAAATTGTTGTAAAGCTGGTAACAGTAAACAACCTATTGTACGTCTACTTAAGTAATAAGGCAACAAATTCTATATCTTCTGTTTTAAAGTCATAAAAGAAAACTTTATTTTTTTCTTTTAACATGCAAATATTGAACCCAGGTAATTCTTCATTGCAGTTCAAAGGGTACATTTCGAGCTCAGAACTTTGACTCTTACTACTTAATAGCTCGTAGAGACCAGTGACTGACTCCCGTAGGCTATCCGTTTATTTTAAAGCTGAAATGCTTTGCGCCTTCATCTACATTTCAGCAAATGTCTGCCAAAGTTAATCTTTTGTAAAATTATGATATTTCTTGTAAGCAAACAAGAATGCAAAGTGAGCATGCCAAAAGTGAAACTTTATCATGCAAAAAAAGTCCAGTTAATTATGAAATAGTTTAAGAGTTCACAAACATCCCCAAAAGATGAATTGTACTGCCCGATATGCTCATATGCGGTTATGCATGCAAAAAGCTTCTTTTTTGAGAATCATGTTGTTACCCATAAGAACCAGAAAGACATCGACGAGACAAAACGTGTTAGGCCCAGGCGCATGTTATAATTAATTTGAGAGGATTTCTTTTGTGTCATCATGCAAAATTGTGTCGAGTTGAGCCACATTTTTGGGTGATTCGAATGACACCGATAACATTTAGAAGAAATGCCTAGATTCAAGCTACTCTTTCTTGAAGTGATTGGAATCGAGTGAGTAATAAAATTGATCGAGATATTTTTTCATTTAAAATTTTCTTCTTGCTTTCAATATACAGTAGAGTTTATCAAAACAATTTACAGTAAGTTATTTCAGATAAATGTTTGCTAATACCTCTTAGTTTTCAATATGACTCGAAATTACTCTGAAGAAAAAATGAACACACAGACATGACTCGACAGCTTTGACTCGAATCGACATTGCCAAAGACTCATCAGTTTGAAAGCCAACGTACTGCGATTGACCAATTCGACGTTTGATGATTAGGGCTGGGTTCTTGACGTCCAGATTAATGAATTCAGCCCATCCCAGTTGACAAGTCGAATTAAAAAATAATTGACTGAAAAAGCTGAAATGACATTGCAGGCAACACTTATAATAAGAAGTCAAATCAAGTTTTCTGTTAGTTAGCTTTCCTGTTTTATTTCCGTAGATTACAAAAAAAGTTAAAGAGAATAGCTATAACGTTTAGTATTTTTTAATAAATAAGACAAATTACATCGTTATGCAAAAGTGAATTACGCTTCATTTTCATACGCCCTTCAAGCGTTGCAAAAGGTAGATTGTTTAGTTCACAGTTTGCTAATTACGAAAATCACCCTGAACTTCTCAACTGAAACTTGTGCAAATACCAAATGCCTCTATGAAGTAATGCGCGCGTAGTTATTTCGCTCCAACTTGTCTTTCAGCTATAAGCTAGAAACCATTTACTACTATTCTGCAAATTTACAGTTTGCCATGTAGATTTTCTACTTGTCATTCGTTTCAATTTTTAACCACTGCCCAAGACTACTAACACGTAGTATTCTTCATGCTTTTGTCTGTGGCAAACGAACAAATTTGCTACATATTCCAAAACTGTGGTCAAAATTTGCCGCAGGGTTAAACAATATTGGTTGGTGCATCCAGAATAGTAAATTTCCATCTGTCTTGAGCCTTGCGCCACTACCAACGTCTTTGAATTCATGTTGGTTGAACGCGCAAGTACATTTTATTACTGAATTTAAAAATCTGAAGCCTATTCAATAAACGTTTATTGAGCTTTACACCCGAAAAAGAAGATTAAAATTAAAAAAATCAAGGTTATGTGTGTGTTGTTTCATAATCATTTTTAATTGTGTCATTTTATTTATTAGTTGTTTCAAAGATATTTATATGAACATGGGCGGTAAATGACAATTTTGCAACGATGCAGATCATTTGCTTGTTCCACCTCGGCTATGTTCAAGTGCTTTTTGGGTTGTTAGGAACACACGAATAATTCTTGTCGTTGCTGCAAATACTCTGCAACGCTTCAAAATTTGAGTGACTTCAATTACACAAAGAATTAATTGCTTGGATGTGCATCACTAAGATAAAAATAACATTGTTAATATAGAACGCTTAGATCTTATCAAACATTGCGTTGAAACGCTGTGAAACATAATACATGAACTAGAATAAACCACAGTTTGTTTTATGTTGTCATTTTTGTTGTACAGTAGATAATGAAGCTTGATCGAGTAATCATAAGAAATAAGAAAACACCTGACATATTTCCTTATCAAACATTAATTTCAGTCATTGCTTTTCGGAAAAGAAGAGACTATCTGGCATTTACATAATCATAACACTCGGGAGCCAATGAGCGTTACGTCGCACTCGAAACACAGTAAGAACAGCAACCTAACAACTTACACATTTGTACAAGCCTACTAACACCTTTCGCAGTATAACTCTTCGAAAGGCAAAGTATGTCTTCACATGCGAAGTCGCGTTTTTAAAAATGTAGTGCTGGATTTTACCTATGAAACGGTGTGCGCTGTTTACAACGGATTTCAAATGTAACGCTTTGTCTCTACAGATGAAAGATCAGAACAAGCCACTTATACAAGGATTTACGAAAGATGAAGGATTGTTTTTTTTGATGCAAGCTTTACCAAATCCATTTCAGGATCCTGATAGTTACGATCGTTTATTGCGTCTGATATTTGCTGATGAAACTAATGTTATACTTGACCATTATCCACCACAGGTGAGTGTATTCCTTGTCGACGAAAGTCATTTTCCGAAAACTTTGGCAGTGATAACGGAAAAACTTTACATATTCCGAAGTCTCATTTTTTCAATCAAGTATGTAACTAGCTATAAAAATGCAGCTTCGCAAATCTATCCTTTCATGTACAAATGCAGCGCTAAAGTATTTTTAAAGGAAATTATTCACGATTTGTTATTGGATAAACCTCGTATTTAGTGAATTTAACGTGAACTGGCAATGCATTTTTCCATGCTAGTACAGTAATAGTATGTTTGTGGATACAGAAATGCAATTTGAAGATTTTGGCCAAACAGACTCACAAGCTCAAGAAGTGAGCAATCGTCAAGAATTTAATATTTAAAAGAATTTAATGAAGTCCTCACTTTCGACACTGCGACTGTAGTTGGCGATGAGACTGTAGTTCATAAGTTTGCTGTCAATACCCTTTAAACATCATCATTACCACGTGACTTTGGTCCATGGTGGTGACACTTAATAGGATTCCAAATATGGATCAATCAGTCTCGTTCAACGGCATACTGAACTTTTGATCCTTGCAAGGCAGTTAGTCTAGATAAAGGGACGGAGCAATCGATTCCAGCGTCCTAGGCAAGATCCATTTCCAGCGGCCTATTATCGCTTAACAGAAGTGTTGCCTTATGTTGACGTCATCATGTTCAATCAACCGGAGCATGACCTTTGCTTACCGGCTGTAGATAGCAAACGAAATCAAATGCATTCTCTCCACACATCAATCCTAGGCAAGGTACTTTAAGGTCAGGACCTTTCCAAACACCCTTCTCCCCATTAACATCCTTTTGTACGGGTCTTAAAAAGCCCCGGCAATATTCTTTTGGTTTTGAATAGGCTGTTTTTTGCGTTTTTTGGAGTATTTTCCGGTGACTCAGAGTTTCAGTACAGCCATCTACATCCGGATTCACCACCATTTTTCAAGGTTTTTTTTCTGAGTGTTAGCCAGTGCGTCTCTTCCAGATAGGTTTTCTTCCCCTGGCTCAAACCTCTAGTTTACGCCACTGCAAACCGCATTAAAAGATTTTCTCCAAGAAGATGGACTAATCTGCTTTCTTCAGTCATTCTATCAAAAACATTTTTCACTTTGATTACCGAACAGTTTGCTCAGAAAAGAGTGAAAACATCACTTTCATGTCAGACAGATTTTAAGACCGATGCTGGAGAGGAAAATAAAGACATGTATCTGCATGTTGTTGAAAGAGGCGAAAATGTTTTAACAAGATATGCTGTGGTTTTCAAAGTCATTGGTACCTTCGAAACATGGCTTGGCATCAAAATATTGCTCCAGCAACATTGTAAATTTATGCTTACATTTGTTCCGACACACTTTTGCATCTGTTTGATTTGAAGCAGGTTTTTACTCTTTTTGATTGTCTTTGAAATCTCAAAATTAAAAAATATAATCAATGAAAATGATGGCCTGTTCATCCTTGAATTTAAGCAGGGTATAGACGTTTTTACTTTTTAAGTAAAGTTTTAACGCAAACCAACATGTTTAAAAAAAACAGTCGCAGTTACACTTACTGGAACTTCGCTTAGCATTTGTATGTTTAAGATTGCTAAAGATCATATTTTTATTTTTTCATTGAAATGCGATGCATAGTAAAAACTCATTGTTATCTGAAATATTAACCCTTTTTCAAAAAGACGCTGTGGGTTTTGAAACATTCCTACACCTGACTCATTGTTTCAGAACTGTTTAAACTCTCTTGTATGCTGATTCCAATGATTTTTTGAAGAATACGGGGAGTTTTCATAGCAATTAAAATGCATTTCTACTCGTACATATAACACGTATGAGAAGACATTCGTATGTTCGTCAACATGACTGAATCATCGCCTTAATATGACGTGTTTCACCCAACATCAAACGTTACCAATTATCAACATCGTAAAACCTAAAACCCTTTATATTTGCGTAAATTAAACAATGTAGTGAAACATATAATTATTTCATATTTTTAAGCTTTGCATAATGCCTTGCCAACGTGCAATTAGTTTTGCTCACATTTGTCCAAACATTTTTGTTTTGATAAAGAGAAAACAGAAATTTCTAAAATGAAAAGCTGTGCGGCATTTCCGTTACAGTGCCTTAGCAACGAAACACCTTCAACCTGCAACGATCTCTACCCGATGGATGACGTAGTCACCGACTACCTTTTCACTTGTCCCACACGCAACGTATTCATGCAGCCATCACGCTTGAGCGACCATAGTCTTCAAGTATGGGCGTACACCTTTGAGCAATTGTGGTCGTTCCCGGTGAGAAAACGATTTGTTTTATTGTTTTCTATTGTCAATTTTTATCGAGTTCAAAGTGTTGTGAACAGTTTTAGCAGAACAGGGAAACGCGAGCCTATAAAATGAATCACAATCAATTTATGCTTCTTTCCATTGATAAGAAAATCACAGTCTGCAATGAAAATATGCAGAATATTTTTTATGGACTACAAATTATATCTCAGGATCTCACTACAAACATCTTCGTATCATGTTTCGTGCTACTGAAACTGATGTTGAAGTACTTGTAAGTTTACATATTTCTTGTACTTAATGTTATGAAATCAGTTTTATGGTGTTGAGAAATGTATTGCTAATTATCAATTTATCTTTAACAATAAAATTTAACTATGGTATTTTTGGCGCTGTGAACATTCCATGCCAAACCAGTTAAACGATTTAAGAATTCATTTTATATACATTTTGCACACTGGGAAAAATTGCGTTCGAAGAAATTTTAAAAAACTTTACATGTTTACAATTTAACTAAACTAAGTTTTTGAGCCACAAAAATTAGGGTTGCCTGAGGAAAACATTCGAGCCAATAATATCTCAAAGTAGGCTTTCGTGAATGTGGTGATGCACATGAAATTTGTTAAAATTAAAGCAGCCTGCAACAGGGAAAGATTTTCTAACAATCACGAACATCTATAGTTCAACAATAAAAGACGGAATTTGCCCAAACAAGCGCATCTGCCTGCTAATGAAATCACACACAGTCATTTTTAACCCTTGAGCGTCAGGTTCAAGGACACCGGTGGTGAATGGTGCTGTCTTCACCCTGACTTTTTCAAGAGCGCACTGTTCAGTTTTCTAAACAGTGTGTCAAAGGTATAGAAAATAATTCATTTCAAAAATTTTTGATAAACATTCCTTTGGTTGTATTTTGCATTATGTCCTCTTGTACTGTACAGTATTTGATGCAGGCGTCCGCTTCCGAAAGGTGCACGACAACATCACGTTAATGTATCTGTATAGCGTCATCACATTCTGCACTGATCTTACTCTTACCGGATGTTTGCCATATGAACTAACCGCAGTCGAGAGTCACAAAAGTTATTTCGATCTAATTTTCCAAGCTCTGCACTTACTGATGAATTTATTTTCCTAGGAATTTTGGGAAAATTACACCGCCTGCTACACTGCAACGTGTCATTCGGCCGAGTTGCCTTACCTTTTTGACATGGACACTCTAACGGATCTGAGATTCACACCAGAAGAGTCTGATTTTGCCGAAAGACTCATATTTTATTGGACAAACTTTGCCAAATACGGTGACCCAAACGGAAGAGGAACATCGCAGGTAATAGATACCGAAGCAAGAAAGCGATTCTTGGCAAAAAAAACAAAGTCAACAGTCTGAAACGTTTCAAAGTACTTGCTCTTTGCAGTCGGGGAAGTTTTTTCCCAAGCTATTTGGAAAATGTATATGAAAATAGAAATTATAAAAGACAGATACAAGTGGAAATAAGTGTTAGATTGAAAAGATAGATATTGTTAGGAGAGCGAAACTTATTCGTCTTGTAAAGTCATATGAAAACTAAAAAAGCAACGTCAATGATATGATTGAAATTGTAGTGGAGATTAAAAAAAAAACAAGTCTTTTCATCATCAGAAAAATGGAATGATCGACATTTAGTGATAATGAAACAGTTGTTTTACGATGTGTCTAATTTCATGTCGTTTAACTCTTTGAGTGGTAAATATTGTTTCCTTTATGGATAAATTTATGCATTTCTAAATAAGTAGCAAGCGTCTGATTTCCGTTGCTTTTTCAATCAAAATGTTGTGCGATTATTTCCACTTGCCTTTATGGAATGAAGCTCATTTTAGTTGATATATTCAAGATGTGTTGACTTTTGCTTTTCCCATTCTATTAAAATTTTGTAATTTTGTGACTTGACTATGCTGTTTACAGCCATACGTTTATTGGCCACGAATGTACGAAGATTTAAAAATTGGAGAAACTTACAAAACATTCAAACTGACAGCAAGTGGAGAGGAAGTTCTCAAAGATTTTTCCAAAGAAGGTTGCGATATGTTTGACGACATCAATCTATATTTGAATGATTCTATAAAGACAAATCTACTACATCAGTTCGAAGAGTTTGTATCCAAGATTGATAAGGAAAAGTCCAAACCAATCCAGCAGTGAAAACCTCAAAAGTTGCTATTTTCAAAAGGAAGAATGAAGTCGATCGGTTATGCAAAAACTGGTTTGACTTAAGGACAAAATGAAACAGTTCTTATTTTCACCAGCAAAGATTTTTGTTTGTGTTCAAAAGCACGACGCATGTGATGTTGATGCGCGCATGGTGATTTACGTACTGGTAGTGGTTTTGAAGACAAGAGCCGCAAGTAATTTGGTGCGATCTGCTGAAACCATGGAGCAACTGTGCAAACAAACTTCCGATATTTAGAAACGAACAAATGCTAATGCAACAAAAGGTCGATACAACTGCAATACCATCATCTTGGTATCTCTACTTCTTGGTAACGAGTCTGTGACGTACCACCTCAACGTTTATTACGTAGTATTAGTGTCTTTTTTTGTTGCAGCTGCTTGGCGATTTTTATTGATGCTATTACAATTCGTTAACAGACAGCTTATTGCAGAGAGCCCAATGTTGTGAAAACTCAGTAAAAAGTACTTGAATAACAAGAAAACCTGGAGACAGAAAGCATAAGGCAACAAGACACGTTTGCAAAAGCGAAACTTGCATTTTATAGTGGTCTTACCTGTGCTCTGTGTTTATATTTTCATTTTACATGCTAGCCTTGTTATCAGGTTGTCTAGTGGCCGAACCTGTTTGGAGTTAAACTGACTAACACTGCATTTTCAGGTTGTGCAAATGTTATCGTGCCGAATCGGTCATTGAAGAATAATTATGAACATGGAAGTCGGAAGGGGGGCAGGGGGCCTTGGCCCCCCTGGGTTTGAAAATTTCAGCAAAAAAGGTTATTTTTTTAGTTTCGAGTGGGAAAAAGCAAATTTCACCAGTTTTGGCCCCCCCTAGAATTATTTTGGAAAAATTCCCTATTCCCCTTCCCCTGGAAAAACCTCTTCTGATGCCCATGATTGTAAACACCCTTTGTCTAGATGTGAAATGTTGAAAATCATTGGATCGACAAAACAGTGTTGCACCCTAATCGCTTCCACTGTTCTGTGCGTGAGCCACAAAGGTCTTCTTGTTTGTACGATCGCTTGCATTACACATTACACGCAAGCTTCCTTTCCTAGCGTTCCTGCGTGAATTACAGGGGACTCTAGAGCATCTGAGCTATTTGCTCCTGTTTTAAACGATTCTTGATTGTGCTTCGACTCTGCAGGGTGTTTATGCTTCGCAACGTGTATCTGCGATAAACTTTTAAGAAGCCCACGTCTTTTCTGTTAAGGTACTTCTATTCAAGCAATATTTAGTTCAAGTCGTGTATAATAAAGGTGCTTTGGCGTCATACAAAATGCGTAAAGCCGAACACAAAAATTAATTCGTTATGGCAGACAAATGATTTGTACAAATAAGAAACGAAGAGCTTGCCCTAGATGCTAGGTTTTCAATCTGAATAAAATTTTGTCTTTCGCTCCACTTCGAATATCCGTGGAGGAAAATTAGCTGATTGAAACGGTATAACACGCTCAAACTGAAAATTACGTGTTCAGTATTTATCCGCACACGCCACCAGCTTTGCTTTTCAAGGGGCTTGCTGAATTGGAAGGATGTGGGGCTAAAGCATCATATCAAAGAATGAATTATATGAGCTTATTGATATTATACTCAGTCTCCAGACAGAGCCATTCCATCGTTTGCGGAGTCATCGGTGGAACCACTTCATTTTTAGTTGGGGCTAGGAAGGCCATTTGAAGGTGCAGTCCCGCTCACGTTTCTCCTCAACGACCATTGTTTGAATGCACAAAGTTTTGAATTACATCCCAATATAATCGAGAATATTACATCCCAGTATAATCGAAAATCCTGAGGGGACAACTTCACTATTACAGTACTTGCATTGAAGGTCCTTTAGGAGCAGGCGGGCCTTCGACACGGTAGGTCGACCGTAGATCAGGTCACCTTGCTGACACAGGACATCGAGGATAGCTTTTCGGTGAAGAAGGCCGGAGATGTGTTTGTCGATCTCACAACAGCCTGCGACACTGCGTGGCACCGCGGCTTCACCTACAAACTACTGCGACTGCTACCTACAGACGCATGGTCATGGAGATTGTTGGAAATCGCAGCTTCACCTTACCTCTGGAAACAGCAAACGGAGCAGGTTACGACGCCTCAGTCGTCGCAACCTCCCACAGGGATCTGTCCTGGCACCCCTTCTCTTCTACATCCACATGCCAACTGCCGTCTCCAGAAAGTATACATATGCTTACGACCTAGCAATCGTGCATACTGATGGAGATTGGCAGGCAGTGGAAGGGGTGCTGAGCAAGGACATGGCATCCATAGATGAATACCTCCAGACTTTGAAGCTAAAGACCAGCATTACACAAACGGTGCCGGCAGTCTTCCACCTCAATAACAAGGAAGCTAAACGGAAGCTAGAAGTCAGTCACAACAAAAACGCTGCCCTTCTGCCCCGAACAAATACTTCGGAGTACCGTTGGACAGGTCGCTCACGTATCGTCGACACCTCGAGTCACTTCCCAAAATGTTGACATCACGCGTCCCACTCCTGGCTTGCTGACTCTATCTGCGGTGCTAGAGCAGCACATGACACTTTTTTCCACATCATACGGAAAAATTGGTGTCGTCTAAACAATTGTGCAATACGTTTTCTCTAAAATCCGCAATAACCAGCAACTGAGCTAACAAACGTTGAAATCTAGAACAAAACTTGCAATGCTTCAAAAATTTGACGATTATTTTCGCTTGCCACTTTTAGCTTTGATTTTTTCACAATTCTTGCTTTTGATGTGAGGACAGTTCCAGTATTCATGCCCTCTTTTATTCCGACCCACTACACGCAGATTGAAGAGAGTGTTCGGCTACAAGTATAAATCAGAATTAGAAAAAAACACTACTTTCAGCGAAAATCCTCCATAGGAGATCGGTGTTTGAGGTTTGAGTTTTATGGGAAAGTAAATGAAATTATCAATGTGGTAAACTTCCCATTGTTACTTGGCTTTTGTGACACAAAAACACATTGGTGTTGTTTTATGGGGACTTCGGTAAAAGTGTTTTCTTACTTTGCTGCAATAATATCGTTGACAAAAGCATTCTCCACGTGTCATCGCAGCATGGTATTCTTATATATTTTTTGCAATTGACAAACGTTTTTGCTGAGTAGCCGAGTTTGTCTGAGAGGTCACGTAGGTCATTCACAAGCGCGTTTAATTTGCGCTGTTCGCTTGTACTGTGGCAAGATCCAAGTGCATGTTTGAACTGTTCTATAACTTAGCCAAATATTGAACAAGTTTATTCTGGGGCATGCAAGCATTTCTTGCAGCACATTATTTTTCGTTCACACTCTCTTTCCAAACAAACATTGCGTGAGACACTGGTTCGTTACAAAACAAGAATTCCATGTGGATTCGTTTTTAGTCCCACGATTTTATCTTGACACAGTTGTCACTGTACATCATTTCAAAATGCTGCTGCCTTTAGCACATATGACTACTGCCATTGACACGCTCCTTTCTTGTGGCGCTAACCCTTTCGCGAGCTGTGGAGATGAAACAACACTCACAAGGTTTTCAATACAACTTGGCGAACTTTAGTTTATTCTGTACTTTACGAGTTCTGCGCTTCTGTAGTACTGCCGCTTGGCATTTCCTACATAAATTGCTGATGGACACGAGAAGGAAATCAGCACAAGCATTTTTTCTCAATGTCAGACAACCTTCAACCAAATAGCGATCGATTGTCGAGCGCGGTCTCAAAAGAACTGAGGCCCACAGTTCTGTTTTCCATTTTACGTTACTTAACAGAAATAAACACTTGATCTAATGACAGAGTTTCGATGCAGCACTTAGAACGAAAAACGCAACTAACGAAGAAAGAACAGCAAGCTATGGCGTACTCGCACAAAAAAAGAAGCCCTACACAGCCTTGCGCCAACAAATGTTAAGTTTTATGATGCCACATATTGTACATTAATCATTCAAACTGCGCTGGTCTGATCATAATCGTCACCCTGAACATAAATCAACTTTATGAGGCTGCGTGCATCGTTATCTTGAGCAAGCAAACGTTGACTGCCCTTGCGGCTGCAAACAATCTTGTATGACATGCTGATAAGTGAATATGATGTTTGAGGGAAACAGAGCCCTGTCAGCTTCATAGTTTGAAACCTATGGTGAAGTTCAGATATTGCAGTGATTTCAACCGAAAATAAATTTAGCCCTGTTTCATTTACAGAGGAAAGTTGATATTGACGAATAAAGTTTGTTTTCAAAAACTTGCAACTATATTAAGAATCATTTGCTGTTTGCACAGTGTTTGCAGGATAAAGACAAAATGGCAAGATCGCAAAATGTTACTGCTGTGATAGCAGTGTTATTAGCAGCAGGAATTATTGCCACCATTTTAGCAGTGCTCCTGTCGTCTGGTGGAAATCAAGAACAAGATTCTCAGACCTCAAACGACGAAAATCAGGCAATGAACGGAGACTACGTGTATGCAGAAGGTACAGTTAGTGAACGTCAGTAGGAATTACTGGCGTCGATATGCCATTTTATCAAATAAAAACTGTAAGTGCTGGCAAATTTTTAAACATTTGCCATCTGCTCTTTCACTCTTCGCAATGTAGTTTTTTCAATAACCCAACGTAGGTTCCAGTAACCTAATGAAAATTTTCATAACATAAGCACTTGCCAGAAAGTTACTCCAGATCTGAAATCCACTACGTACTGCATTGGTTTTAAAACCAAAACCATGTGTTACATAAGTCAAAAGGCCTCCGCTCAAATACAGCGCTTTAAACTTGACGAAGTTCATTTATCTTCACACGAGCCTTTCCTCTTGCACGAAGGGCTCACTTACAAAGTAACCTGACTTGGGTTTCTGGGGAGATATAATACCTCGTATTTTAGGTCTTGGACATTTTTCTTCCAGCTTGATATCAAACAGCCGCAAATAAATCAAACACATGCAGAAATCACTTCGCCTGATAAGGTGAAACTGTGTACTGCTCTTTCTTTTTTCTTTGACGATCTGGGTGGACGATACTTTAGTTCCAGTGTTGCCACCTTGGTTTCCCTAACATAAACTAGATGTGCCTGAAAAAAAGACTAGAATAAACCAAACTGAAACAGAAACAAACACACCAAAAAAACAAAACATAGTGCTGAACGTATGCAAATTGAAATCTTATCCTACAAAAGCGGTCGCAATTATCTGCATCAGTGATTCTCAAATTGGGCGGAATCGCCCCCTTGGTGCGATTTGGAGGGACAAGGGGATGATAGGGGGGCAAAACAACATAAAGGGGAGAAAACGCTCAACTATACGGGTTCCATCGTTTCCCACATCATATTTGGTTGAAAAGGAAATTTCGGCTGTGGCCTTAATGCTCTCTAAGCAAAAAAACCGCTTGTTGATTCATAAGCGAGGTGATCTACGACTGTACGCCACTAAATGACTCCCAAGCTTTGTGAAGGCCGCCAAGCGCATCCATTACACTAAACTGGGGACTGTGCAGTGGTATGCACCGATTTCTTTAAATAAATTCCTTAACAATACTTGTTTGCTATATCAGGCTTGGGAGGCGAAAACCAAATGTCGAGAATGAAAAGGGGGCGATGGAAAAAAGTTTGAGAAACATTGATCTACATTAACACAACTTTCAACAGTATTGTTTTCATTGCATACCAAACTAGTGCCAATAAAACTTCACATTGTCACTGCTTCTGGAATCTCAGATGTAACCATGAACATGCTTCATTTTCAATCCAGTCCTGATATTCGAAATTGCATTTACCAGTTCTCTGCACTCATTCTGTTTCTCAATTTTAATTTTAAAACGTTTATCTAGCTCAACACTCGTTCCATTTCTGCATTAGAGTGTTTTATAAGCTACATAATATGCGTTGAGCAAAACCAACCAGTTTTTGCATGGGTTTTCTCCGATGGCATCTCCATACATCACAATTCAGGCCAATATGTCACTGTGTGAGTAGCATTTTGCCAACGTAGAATCATCAAATGCAACCACTGGTATTCAATTTTCCAAATATCTTCACTTTCTATCCCAAATTCATCTAAATAAAATTAAGGTCCTATGCATAAGGGTTTCATAAAGCATTTGAAACAGACATCATTGTATTTGAATGAGCTAATACCCTGCACTTGCAGGCACAAACTGAAATTGAGACATCGTTTGGATTTCTGATGGATTCCTCGTCTGACTCAAAACAAGCCATGTCTCTCATCAAAGTTTCAGTTTCATAACCTAAATTAGGTGTTGCATTAAAAAAATTAACTACATGACATGTAAAGAGTTGTAGGGCACCTGCTCCTGTTGATACAACGATATGTTGTAACAGATTGTTGCTAAAAATAAGACTGTCCAGAAGCTTGGTTGGGTTTTCCAACGCTAAAACCAGACATACTCGTATATTATTACATGACAGCAGATACGTGGCTCAAAACATCTTTAAAAAAACTAAAATCAAACAAAAATTAAAAAAATAAACTAAAAAAACAAACTATAAACCAAATCGAATAAAAATAAACCAAGCGATTGCAAAATAAACCAGATTTGGCTTAAAAAAGACTAAAATGGCAACACTGTTTAGTTCCTTCGTTGTGGTAACCCCTTTTGATGAAGGTTATTTAGTCCGATTATGAACCTTAACCTTGTATTTCCGTTATGTATCATAAAAGCTTGTTATTAATCTCTTTTGAAATTTCTTTTGTTTTGCCGAACAAAACAAGTACTTCACTTTTCATCAATAAGATAGGTAAAAATTTGGCACTTTTCATGAGAGGTCTGCAGCTTTGATCATTTTTCACCTATTACAAGCTATTAGAACAACTGATAACGTGCCCCAAATTTCTGAAATATTTAGAGTAGCCTACATACAAATCAAACGCATGTATGTAGGTGACTTAAGAAATAGGTCAACACGAACATAGCTCTAAGGAAGCAAAACGTTTAGCGAACTCAGCATTTTACTCAACATCACCAGTTTTAATCAAAGTCTGTCTGTTCCTAAAGCTTTAAAGTTAATGAAGCTCAAGCGTAGTGCTATTTCATAGCACAGTAATTGTTTGCATTGCTGAAAGTTGTGTTGGTTTCTTCAGTATACTCTTGTTCTGCTTTATTATGTTTTACCTGTGGCAATTTTTGGTAGATTTATTTCTCTTTTTTTGTGCTTTTTGTTGTTTTACATTTTAAAACCTCAGTATACTGGGTTACAGTTGTTCAGACGACGAACAGTTATATTATTGTCTTCCTGCCATGGAATCTGTGCTTCATATTTTTATGAATGGTTGAGTTCCATCACAGAAAAGATAATTTTCAGTGAAAAAAGGGCCTTTCCTTATCTCTGTGAAAAAAGGGCTCAACAATCGCCTAAAGAAATTATCCGGTCNTTTGTAGGTTGGCGCACCGCAAGGTGCTACCTTTTCAGGAAGCCATGCAAAGTTCACGCTTCTTTCCCCAAGTTGAAGTCTGGAATCTGAAAAAACCAAAAAAGCAATAAATGAAAATATCACGCATTTTTTTCCAATTTACTGCAAGTTTTTTAATCATTTTGATCCTTCTTAAGCTTTTTGATCCAACATGAGCTGTCTGGTCTCCTCTGAACTGTTTATTCTCACCCGAAAATGTCCAATCCAACGCGCAGTCGTTTTGATCACCTCCGCTGCGGTCACATATCAAAGAATTTCCCAATGTCTAAACAAAGTATATGTTTACGCTTTCATTGTGATTCATATTTGTTATTTTGAAGTGGATTATTTGCAAAGCATTTCAATTTAAATGAAAATATGACTCAAAAGCAGGAAAGGTTTAATTCAATACAGATATTAGAAAAAGCTGCATTTTTTAAAGTTATTATATTCTGTTTGTTACGCAGTTTTGGGACAAGGGAAAATCAAAGGAATCGTTTCCCCTGAGAAAACTGCTCTGTTTTTGGGTATTCCGTTCAGCCAACCTCCAGTTGGAGACTACAGATGGCAGAAACCTCGTCCAGCGGTGCCATTCGAGCATGACGGAGAGTATTATGACGCAACATATCATAGATCCGGATGTTATCAGAACTGCTTCCTGCCTTCACCACAGTACTCTTGTCCCAATGAAACTGATGTAACATGACTTTCATATAAGTTGGCTCAGTTATATATCTTTTTAAAACTGAATGTGTTCTTTGCGAATTTGTTGAACGTATGTATTCACCGGTTTAAGAATTTTTATATAGCAGAGATCGATCTTTATAGCAGATAAACTGAAAATGAATCATACAATTTAAAAATTTAGAGTGAAAAATCAGGTGGAGATGTTACCTTAAGGAAAGTAAGATTTTAAAATTCCGTCTGATTTTTTATGTAAAATGCCGTTGTTACAGGATTGTCGAAATTTTAATTTGAGATTACACGCACCTTTGATTTAACGTTTATGTGCAAAACAAGCTTTGGTTTTATCAGTATAGAAATATAATAAATATGCAAATATCGCTGTCCTGCATTCAGATTTAAACACAAATGAATTAAAAGGCTGTGTCATAAAAATATGAGAAAAGCAATGTTAGATTCATGATTTTATGATCAAGGTTTTACAAGCAGTGCAATTGAAACCATGCCGTGCATTTTAAGTTGACCAAGTAGACCAGAAAACTGGTAGTTCTCAGGTTTTGTTGAAGAAAATTCCAAGAAACGTTCTTTGTTTGTAAAAAACTGCATCAACTAGAGAAATTGCATAGCAAAGCGAAATGCTTTATAAGGGAGTAAATGAAATTATTAAAACATGTTATTACTACTGATTAATCTTGAGTAAGAATAATTTTAATTAAATTGCCAAAATTGTCTTGAGAGCTTTTTGACACAAAAGGATACTTTCGATATAAATCGCAAACTTTGAAATGAGTGTTCATCAGTAAAAATTTCTTTAGTGTTTGTGGTAGGTTTAATATTAACACTTGTTTTTGAAAAACAGCCAAACTTTGGAAATAAAACCTCCAACTCCAAAGCGTTGTGAACACTTTCACGCAATAATGCAAACGTGATATTATCAAGGCCATAGTTCTTTTTTAGCAACAAGTACCATTCGTCGCAAAATTCGTGAATTTTCCAAACATTTTTCCTGGTTCCAAACCGCCTTACCGTGGTTCATTCATTTATGTATAACCACTTTTCCTATGGAAGACGACTCGGGGTACCAGGAGGACTCGAAACACCTGACGGTTAACAGCAATCTCAATTAGTTCTGCTGGTTCCACACCAAGACGAGACCAAGAAAGATCGGAGATGTAGTCACTCCACTCGATCTGTTTGCGACAACTGGCCCACTATTCAGTGGGGATTTCGGCTTTGCTTCATTGTGCTTTTATTTAAAACTCAGCTTTCCGAAGATTGTCTTCATCTCGCCGTGTACGTGCCAAGTGGACTCACTCGAAAGATAAACACGGAAACCGGAAGTTATTACAAACTAATTGACAATATCAACAACGCCAATTTACCAGTGATGTTCTTTCTTCACGGAGGTGCTTTCTTCAATGGTGGGAGCATGGTCACATTATACGACGGAAGGTTCATTTCCGAAAAGGGCGACGTTATTGTGGTTGTGACAAATTACAGGTATGCAGGTCGAGTGTTAAATGATGTTTCGCTTTTGAAAGTTTCGTGCTTCTGTCAACACACAAATAATGGTCATTTATTAGCATCACAAAGTGTTTCTTGAGATTTTAAACTTAATGAAATTTAGCATTTGGTGATGATATTTTGTGATTCGGGAGCGACGTGAGGTGCTAATGTTTGTCAAGTTCAAATTCAGTTAATAAATATTCATTGATGAAACACTGGTGCAGCACGCAATAGTGGTGATCTATTTATTAAAAAATGTTAACAGTTAACTTTCAAGTAAGTAATGTAGATATGTGCAGTTTACTTTCATTTGTTAAACAGAGATAAGGTACACACTGAAACGTATTAACACTGACATAGTTTTTGAGTTACAGTAGAATGATAAAAACGGTAAAATATGGGTTGCTTCCTTTGAGGCACTGGAGGTATATTGCAAGTGGTGACCGCTGCCACTTTTTTGGGGATGGGAGCTCGCCACCAATGGACTTCATTCTCTTTTGTTTCATATTTCAGTTATGAATTTGTTTCGTCAAATGTTCTATCGCACTGCATGGTTTCTCCGTTTTTTTACCAGAAAACGTTAGAAATATACTGTCACATCGGTACTACCCAACTGTTTATCAACGGCAGACTTGACAAGTTTTCTCGATGCAAGTTTAATAGCACGATATTACTGTATAACAGAATTTCTATTACTGCGCCTACATTTTTCACTTGAGGATGGAAGCGAGCTTCAGTGTTTTCGCTCTAAATAGGACACATGTTCCATTCTTACGACACAGTGTTTGTTCGCAAGTTCAAAAACTGTGAGATTTTTCGTCATACTCGTTGACCCCACAGGTCGATCGTAGATGGAAAAAATGTTTAATCAAACAAAAGTACGTTTGCTCGAGCGATAAAATAAAATTTCTGCGACGAATATGTTAGTTCAACTGTGACCCAGGTAACGTATGTATTCACTCCTTTTTTTCTTTTTTAGTTTTAGACAAACTTAAACACCTGTGACCACCCGCTCACAGTGTCAGCCAGGCATACCTTGTTGCGACTTTTCGGTAATCTGATAAGATCTTTGATTGAACTTATTTGACCAGAAGTCTACTTTCTGATAGTAATTGTTCTTCAACTTTCAACAACCCTATAACACGGATAAAAACGTAACTTTAGCTCGACAAAATATCGTATTGTTTTTAAATGAAACTTCGGACACATAAAATCAATTACCATAAAACTAATCCATACCAACCCCACACCAGACATAACTGGTATAGCAAGGAATAATTGGAACGTCAGCCTTTCGAATAGACTTGCCGTTTGTATCGCTGAAAGATATTGCTTTGTTTCTGATGAGTTACTTGAGTAAGAAGACCCACTTTGAAAGCACCACTGCTTACTTCAACATTTGAAAGATACAGTTTAACAAAAAACATTTGGGCTGATTTGCTTGCTGTTCTGAAAATTTGCAATCAACATTTTTGTCCAAGATTGGGAGTATTCGGTTTTCTTTACCAAGACACTGGAAATTCGGATTCATCTCTTGGTAACTTTGGTATCTGGGACCAAGTAGAAGCTCTAACTTGGGTTAAAAAACATATCCGCGACTTTGGAGGTGATCCGTACCAGGTGCTACTATAATTTTCAACATTTGAAGTGAACTTACACTGTATATAATAACTTCTGCAGAGCTGTTCTTTTACTCTAGAG
>JGI24158J21664_10003268_pt1 | contig 20234 bp, 13 predicted proteins | sample Ectturendosymbi3_FD_21664 | JGI IMG/M metagenome (IMG submission 21664) | reverse complement strand
ACGCTAAAAAGCGTAGCATACTGCTTGTTCTTTAAAGGGAGTCGCATGGACATGATGTGATCGGAATGACCGGTTGGCAGGTTTTCCAGCTTGGAGGCGATGGGAATTCTGACCATGAAGCCGACACCTGCAAGTCGTCTTTCTGTTGAAATTTTTCCTGACCAGAAGAGGGTATATCTGGCGCCATGCTCTTGAAGGCTGCCTTCGTCAGGAAACCGGATTAGGCTAAGGGCAGCAATGTCTACATTTAGCCTGGACAGTTCGTATGTGATAAGAGCTGAGCAGCGATCAGGTCTGTTGCTGTCAGCTTTGTCAAGCATAGTGTAGCAGACGTAAAGTCCACGACATCTAAAATAAAGTATTGCAAAACAGAGCATTGCTTAGCAATCAGGAAGACTGGATTCACCACCAGCACTGAGAAGATACAGAAATACTGATGAACATCGAAACAGACCAAGCATCAAGAAGCAAGCATGAACTACACGATGAACATGAACAGAACCTCACTCTGCTCTCACTCCAATCACGTTCTGATAACGCTCTTATTTTCACTTCCTGTCACAACCTAATCATGTGATACGCCAGACAGGAAGTGCAAATACCTCTAGGGACTTTCCAGTAGAACTTGAGTATAATTAGACCGATTTTCGCAGTCAAGATCAGATCGTTTGTCGATTTCGGCGAGTGATCTCCTTCGGTAGTTTAAACCACTTTGGTTTTGCTGCAGAAGTAAAACGAAACTCTGCCTTGCAGCCACTCCAAAGCTCGAACGGTTTGGTTGTGAGTGCTGTTGAATCCTACGGTGCTACACCGGTGGCCTCAACAGCTTGAGTTTCAGAGTGAAAACAGAGCCACTTAGAAAGACTTGTTTTCAGTCAAAAACGAGTGGCATGTCCGGGATAATCCTTGTCACTCAGGACAATAAATTGGCGTTGTCCGAGTGAAGTTCTGACACTCAAAACGATAAATTTGGCTTGTCCGAATAATTCTCTGTCACTCCAAATTGACATTGTCCAAGTTAATTTATGATACCAAAAACAACAAAATTTATTTGTTTGAATGAAGCTATGTCATTCCAAAACATAAAACATTGAAAAATCTAAAAACCATGTTGCCAAATGATTCCAACAAAAATTTAACTTGTTTACATAAAGATTCTGCAACGCTGACAAAAACAAAAGGCGTTGAAATCGTGACAGTAACCTCGGAAACTGACTAACAACTTTTTGATTAACGAAACTCCAAATGCTGGAAACGCCCGTCACGATTAGACTAGTCAAAAGCCCTTATCCACAACTGTAAGTCATTCATTTGACGATGAGTTATGTAACGACAGGTTTTCAGTTAAAAAATTACTTTAGGTGTGTTAAGATTATCTTGCTGGTTGTAAGGATGATCCCAGAAATTGACTTGTGTCTGCGAATTTGATTCGAGAGAGTCCGTTTATTTCATGCATTGCAAAATTGGTAAGCGTTTTAATTTACAGTTTGCAAATGTCTTATTTTCAAAAAAAAAATGACTACACTTATACTATCAGTGTGCTATTATTTTAAACAGTATTTGCTAGCCCTCAGAAGCTTATTAGGGAGATCAAGCAAGCTTAGACTTGTGAACATCGTCCTTGATACAGCTATGAAGCGAACCCACGAATTAAAACGGCTGCATCTAAATGCATTCTTTTGGTTTCAATGCAGACCAAAAGACATGTTATAATAGTTCTGATGTTCCAACAAGCCAGTTTTGCTTGTGCATCCTTAAAGTGGATGCGTACCTTCCTTTCTTGGCACTTGTTCGACCGCTTCAGAAGATGCCCGTTGACTGCGGCTAGCCAACTGGTGGGGATAAGAGACGAGATTTGGTTAGGCCACTCTCCATGTGGAACAAGCAGTGCTCTCCCTAAATAAGGCTGCTTGGTCGTTCAGGGTGCTGCCGAGCGATGCTGTTGTCTCTGAGTTAACATCAGGCAACCAATATCCTGAACCGCCTGCACGCAGGATTCGAACTACAGCTTCCAGTGTCATCTTCCACCTGCCGCTTTCGCCCTTTTCCCGTCGCTACAGGACTTTGTAAGATTGGTGGCGTTACGGGGTGGACGTGTCCTTCTTGCCTGCGCAATGGATTTTGAAGGTGAAGTGCAATGTGCGCAGTTTTGACCCCACCCTTTACACCTGTGGTTTATCAGCCATGGCCCAGCAAGCTGATACGGTGACGGTGAGGTCCATAGGTCGTAGATTTTTCCTTGAGGTTTACATCTGAAGCCATCCTCATCAGTAGATAGTTGACCGCAAGGCAGCGGGGGTTTGCTAGATAGCCATCGGTGCTCTCCAGAGCCGACGCCCTTTGACAGATCTTGTTTTTCGTTCTGCCTGGGTGACTAGCCACTCTCCTCACCAGAACCTGGAGGGAACTGGTGGAGGTGCCGGTTTAGTCGCCGAAGGCCCGACCCTGGGGCAGGTGGTACTGGACTACAGGTGGCCAGTAGCAGATCCGAAATGAACCTGACAAAGCTAAGAGGTTATAGAAAGCTATTGTACTAAAAAATAATTTCAAATTGCAAATACAATTGATAATGAAAACAGATANCAATATTTTTGTAAAATACCGATTCGGAATTCANGATTAGAACGCAAACAGATGCTGACCACTAGATGTCGCTATTGCACTGTGTACTGCTCGTGATTTGGCACGTGACCTTAAATGTCACAAGTTGCGTGTATATAAAGAGCAGAATTGCCATGCTTGAATCAGTTGAGTCGTGGGCATTCCAGGCTTAACACCTAAACCAGTAGTGGCTTACCAAACTGGAATAGGCCGAATTGACTAAAAGAGATTTACGGTTTAGTGGCTGTGATGCTACTTACAATTTGGGCTCTCTCCTGTGAAAGAAAATAATTCGTATTAACCCCTGTCACTTGTAATAATGCATGAGTACGTTGATGCATATTATAAACCCCTGTTGTAGTAAATGTCGCAGTGCTTAAAGTTACCAGAATAAAACCATGAGTGAATACAATTTCGTTGTGATAAACTGAGCGGTTCGAGCGAAACTGGCGGGTCTAAGTCTCTTAATTGTTAACTTGGGCGTGCCATGGACACTTCCTATTCGCCAGTGCTCTCGCGGAACTGTCCTAAATGTGTAGTGGTCTTCTTCTTTAGAAGGGGACTGCCACACTTGTGAGAAAGGTGCCTATTTTAAAATTAAGTCAAAATTTTTGCAAAAATTGCTTCATGTTGAATTTGAAATTTGTACTTTAGTTCCTCCTTGAATTTGATTAACTTGATATTATTTCTTCATTTGATATTTAAGTCCCGCATTGCCTCGAGAGCGAGTGCCGCCTCGTTTCGGATTCCACTTGACTTTTCCATTAAATTGATTTGACTCGAAGTTGATTACAGGCTACATGATTTTGAAACAATTTTGAGTTGTGGTACTACTCAGGTTCGACTTGGTTTCTCTATTGAAGACTTCAACCAAAATATTTTGCATTGTTTCAACAAAGTTTTGTTTTGAAAAGTTTGAAAAATATGGAGTGCAGTATAGTATTTTCCTAATTTCCTGAGCAAACCTGGTTGCCAGTAACATTTTCGCTAGTGGGCAGTACCGTTCCTGCGTTTGCAAGCATATTTGCCAAGCTAGAAGCTGGTAGTTCTGGTAACCGGACGCGCTTACGCGTGAAATGTTCAGTGGTGATGTTTTTTATTTTTATTCATGCATTTTTGTGACTTAAATCACCAAGTAACACGATTGCAGCAAGATGAAAAGCAACAACATAAAAGAGCAGAAAGTAACTGCATGTTCGATGTTGATGATAATACAAAAACAACAAAAACCTCAGGATTAGGGAAATGGCAGTGTGAAGTGTCTATCTTTTTTGCCGCCAGGATGGCAGCAGCATCAGGCTTGGTAGAGGAATTGAATATAACTAAAAGATAAACCTACAACCTAACCCTAACCTTAACCTAACCTATCCCTAACCTAACCCTAAGCTGAGCTAACCTATCCCCAAACCTAACGCAAGCTTAGCTTGAAACTAACACTAAGTAACTAACCCTAACCTAACAACACTAAGCTAACGTAACCCTAACCCTAATTCTAACCTAATCCTAACCCAACAACACAAACCCCTAAAGGTGACACCAAACCGGAGCCTGGAAAAAAGCAAAGAAAAAAAAAGAAAGTCGGCAAAGCGAGAGTCGAACCGCAAATCATTGGCATATAAGCAGGCGTAACACCTATCCATCACACCACGAGCAGGACAGTGTTTTCTTGACAATAAAGTGACCTTGTTGTTTGTATTGTGTCATGCCATGAAACTGAATCTTCGACTGCTGGCACAATAGCTCCAGCCGATCTGTTGTTGCCAGAATATCGCCAGTAAAATAGACACTACCTTAGGAAATTGATGATTGTGAATGTGTTCAGTTTTGTTCTCACCAGCCTAACAATCTTGATCATTTCAATCATTTTGCCTAGGAATGTTAGGTATGCTTTAAATTAGGCTCAGAACTCAGAAGCAGACTGCACGATGTGAAGTTGATTGCGCTTTAGGTGTATAAACTTCTTCAGGATTTTTTGTTTGTAGTTGTTACAGCAATTATTTCCAGTGTGTACCACTCATATGAGTTTTGTACTCACAGCTTATCTTATTATGGAATATTCGTTAAGGCAGTTCTGATGAAACTGCATTATAAAACCACTCTAGGCCTGAAGCAAATGTTTCAAAAGATATTGATAATCATTGAACATGGATCACAGTTACTGAGTCAGGGGTGCTCACACTTTTTCAGCATGTGAGCTACTTTAGGCTATACAGTTACTTGCTGTATGCAATGAACAAGTCAGGAACCACCCCACTATGGTCTGTGGGTAAATTTATTTCTCTTCACAACTTGTATGTATAAACATTGTTTTCTGCCCTTTTTCTGCATTTTAATAAAATGCATTGCCTTCTGCTTCATCACCTTTACTGCTGCGCGCTTCCTTCACCTGTGTGCTTGCTTCAACTGTTCATCTGTACATGTATCAACTCTTCACCCATTGCTTGCCCACAATCATCTGTGTTATGTTGATGTCTAATTGTGTTTTTTTTTTATTTTTTAATTTTATTCTGTGCATGTGCACATGGCGTGACTCTTTGTTTTGGTTTAACATTATTTCTAACCTAATGCTAATGGGTTGCTTATGCTGCCTTTGGGTTATTATTTGCTTTGAGTTTTCAGTGTACTGTATTCATAATGTTTGTATATTTTCTGGCATTCTTGAAACTTTTAAAACATTCCATATCTGATTGATGATGATGGATAACACTAACTGGAGGATCGGGTGGGCTGGAGGGCCGTGTTTTCAAATGAAAAACGTGAATATTTGGAGGGCTGCACATAAAACAGAGGGCCGAGCTGGCGGGCTACACAAAAGGGTGGTCTGGCAAGCTTTTCCGCAGCCTGCTGGCCTGCCTTTATGTGCAGCTCACTGGCCCGCCCTGTTGTGCGGCCTGGCTTTCTGTGTAGCCCGTGGAAAATTCATGTTATTCATTTGGAAACATTGCCCTCCAGCCTGCCGCCCCTCCGTTTAGTGTTATCCATGATGATGCTTTTGTTTTGGCTGCAATTATTGACATGTGGTCCATCATCCATGGTTGATCTTGTGTGCTCTTTTATGAAAACATCATTCTTAACAATTGGCCAGATAATCTACCTACTAGGCTACTACAAAAATGCAAAGCATGTTATTATTAAGTATAGGCCTATTGAGAATACTTTGTACAATGTACGTTGATGATATTAGATATACTTTGCATGCCCACACAAGCCCATATTGCACAACACAATTCAATTCTACAGCATGTACATTTTTTGTCAAAACCTGGGTTTACCCTTGATGACGACTTTGTAGCAGCTACAGGCGTGATGCATTGTTTGGCATGCCATTCATCTGTAGTGTTTTTGGTGATTGATGACACTCCCCATTGATAGTTAAAAAACATTTTATGAGAGTGTTGAGCTAAAAGCCTTGAAGGATTCATGGCTTATATAGAGAGATGTCAGGCAATATAACAAGCAACCAAGCAAGTAAATCAGAAAATGTGATAAGAAAGTTTGCTTGTGTGTCTATCATAGAAAAATAAAAATGTGTTGATTAATTAAGTCAAGCTATCTAGCAAGGAGAGACAGTTGAAATTTGGTTTTCCAGACCTGGCGACCCAAGATAAATTGGCTTCCCAACTTGGAACTGCCACAACTTACACTGAATAGAATCAGTCGGGTTGTTATACCAATATTAATGTATCTTTGACATCAACTGGCTGATCGGGATCAACATATTGATCATCCTTCATATAGATCAATGTCAAACTAAAGCTGTAACACATCTGAAAATTGTCAATAAAATACTAGAAATTGACAAATTTGTATTTTAGTATTTTAGAGAAACTACCAACCATTTTCCGAAAGCACTTTTTTAAACGAGATCAAAAAAACAAATATGAAACTCGATTAAGTGATGCAAAAACTGGCGTATTTTTGGACCATAAGGTGCACTGGATTATAAGACGCAGTATCAAAAATATAACACTAGCTGTTCTTTTTTCATACATGAGGTGCACTGGATTACAAGGTGCATTAAATGAATCAAAACTTACGTAAGTCGATCTGTATTCAACTGCTTCACAATAACTCTTGAGTGCCAGAGCCACCCAGCCGCCATTGGGAGTTTAATCTGTCATTACTTATGAATGAGTTTAATCTGTCACACATACCTAATCTGCTAGACACAAATAGAATGAAATAAAAGTGGTGCACATGTTTGAATGGGTGTGAGCCAATGTAGTGAGGAACCTTGCAGAGTAATATATCTGTGGTATGTGCTAGTTACTCTCGGAACCACATATACACTGCTTATTGCAATTGTTTTTGGTTTGTTACACAACACAATGGCCTGTTTACAAAAAAATCGTAACTTGCAATTAAATAAATAGCATCGTTTACCATATACAATTGGATCTAGATGAGACAGCACAACCTGATTCATACTGTACATTAGGTGCATCACATTATGAGGTACACTTTTGATTTTTTATAAAAATGAAGCATTTTCATTGCGCCTTATTTATGGTCCAAAAATATGATACTGTATTTCCTGCCTCAACTTAATCTGAAAAAGATGCAGAAATAAGCCCTAAAGTCTAGTCACAAATCCCAAGTTATCTAAAATCTACATTGTTTCAATCTTTCACAAGTGGTTTGTGTGAAATGTATTTACCAGCATCTTCTAGGGATGTTTGGGCTGTAGCGTCCAACTGTATTTATAAAAGTTGACAAATTTTTTTCAAAATCCACTTCGTTTAGAATTACTGTCTTATATTGTTACTATCCTGTTCTTACTGAAGCGAAATGTAGTGAACTTGGAATGTTGCACATTATAATACAGCACTTGGCCTGGGGTTAATTGTAAGTTATAAACTTTGAGTAAGGCTATTTTTATTGTTTTTATGCGTATTGCAGCAGGAGAGTAAAGACACCTTCACATGGTTCATCATTTAAATAACTCATGTTTAATCCTAACATTAGTGTTCCCTGTGTCTGTCTATGTTTGAGTTCTTTTGTCTGTCTTGTGTGAATAGCTATCTATGTTCGTTTTTGTGTCTGTGTTATATTTTCTTTTTTCATTTAAGTGTTATTCTTCTTTCCTGTGCCAATGCTGGTAAGTTTAATGCATGGTGATGGTGAAATAGCACAAATGGTGTAGTTAGACCAGGTTATTGCAAGATCTTTTCATGTGCCATTGCTAAAAAATGGCCATTTCTCATTAGTTGTACATGTTTTCCATATCTTTGTTTGGCCATGAAATTGTCATGTAGATATGCAAAATACAAATTTAGCATTGAGCTTTTCATAAATATCAACAATTAACACAATGTTCAAGGAAATCATGTAAAGAGTGGCGGTGCATAGCTTTAAAAAAGATTAATTGTTACAGAGGCAGTGTGCTGACAGTGTCAAAAGTATCTTCCCACAGCCTTTATATGGAGTAGGTAGATATGACTGAAAAAGAAAACATAACATTCACAATAGCATTGTGTGTGTTTAATACCCTTAGTGGATTCTGTGGAACTCAAAGTTGTAGCTTGCTTATATTTTAACGCATGACACCGTAGACAAAGTAACCAAATTGATAGCTTTTCAATATAAAAAACTAGGACATGGCATCCAAATTGTCAGTAGTTTGCAGTAGTTGACTTATATAAGGTAGTAAAAATTTGCATCAGAAACATTTACAAATGCACAAAAATGTCTGTGATATCCTTTCAAGAAAAGTGAAGAGGTGAATAAAGAACTATTTTTAATACATTGGCCATTTTGTGCAGTGTTTTATTTTTTTTCTAAAGCATAACCTGTGAACAGATTTTTTTGCATTAATTTATTTTTAATTGTGCTTGTTCCTTCCTCCAGTTTCAGATCATGTTGGCTAGTCCTCTAGTTGTAATGGTTCTGTCACAGAAGAAACTGGCCTTGCATGAACATAGCATATTATCTTGAAAAATACTTAGGTTCACAGTCTAAAAGCCAGGGCCATGATGAAGTTTATGATAAATTAATACAACGTAAAAGTGAGATGGGCCTTTGAATGCTACAGGATACTGGGTTGATCATTAACCACACATCTCAAGGTGGAAGATTAGGTTCAATTCCATGGTAATCATGATCAAGACTTGAAAATTGGTAACGCCAGTCTTTTCCAGAATCATTTTTATGATAAGGCATAAAGCAGGGGTCTCAAACATGCAGGGTTTTGTGTGGCCTGTAATGTTTTTTGGAATTTTAAAATAGTTAACATTTAAGTTACTAGTTTATTCATCAGTCTTTAAAAATGCTCAGCCAGCGAGTGAACAAGTTCCTTTCAAACAAGCGTAAAGACGGCTAGAAATTATTTGCTGATAACTCACAATACTTTTCACAAGAAATTAAATGCGGAACTGTTTTTAGTAAAGTTCAGGTAGACTACCATCATTGTTTCATCAGCATCAATGTGACCCTGGGTAGTCATAATGTAGCCATCAGGTTACTTTGTAAGTCCTCATTTGACCCTTTGAGAAAATTGAGTTTACACCCTAGCATAAAGGAAATCTACGTATAGTGCTATCCATAATTTTATGCCATTAAAGCATTTACTGTGAAAGTATTTATATGGCCTGTGGTGCCAAGCAAACAGATAAGGACATCCACATATCTACTTGTACTGTGCCATGGTATACAAAGCAAGAGTAATGGAATGTTTTTTTGAATAAAACAAACTGGGTAAATTTATTTTTTGGTTTGAAATCCCGGTTTTGTCAGTGTTTGTGGTGGTTAACATGATTTCATCAAAGTATATTTTAACAACGAAGTGCTGTAGAATTGTATTGCAGCATTTTATGTACAGCTTCCCTTGGTCTTCAGTCTTTATCACAGGGGTGTCAAGCTCAGTTGGTGCTGTGCACCATATTTACGCACTTAGATTTTACATGGGCCAGACAATTTTGCACATACTGATTTTAACAACACTTTCATTTAAAATTGATTCATAGTACTGCGACTCGAAGAAACTTGACATGTTTTGACACTTGTTAATATTTCCTATCAAAGAGTGTGTAGTCATAACTTTTAACGTTGAGTTGAGATGCATATCAGTCAACTAAGATCGAAACCGAGACATATTTAAGTTCATTAAAGAGAACAGTTGTTTGCAGACATAAGTACTAGTTAACATTGACATGGTTTTCAAAGCCTTTTCTTTTACTTGTGGATAGGTCGGTCCAGCATATTGATAATATACATTTTGATGTCAATATTTTCAACTTTAGCGGTGTGTAGCTATAAACAAAATAACGTAATTATGCTATGACATAATAATAAACGTAACTCTGTCAGACATAATGCTAGCACAAAACTGACATAACACAGGTCGCAAAACGGGGCATGGTGGGCCAGATTTAGCCCATGGGCCACCAGTTTGACACCCCCGTTTTATTGTGAAGATTGTGTTTCGAGAATTAAGTTTAGACTGCTAAATTAATCTTAGTGTAAATTAATGTCAGTTTATGAGTACAACCATACATGATTATAATCAGCATAACCAGGGTGTTTGCAAAACATATGGCAAACCACAAAATCTTCAGATCTGAACCTAGTTTAGATTTATAAAGAGGCATATGTGCAAATGTAAGAATATCAAGCTATTCTCACATATAGGGCTATTCTTAAACTGCAGTAGTTCTAGCAGCAAGTTGTTTGACCTTTGTGGACATACAAACTGTGGTGAATATGCAGCACTGGAAAGATTTATGATGTTTCCCTGACACAGTGTGAAAATGTGTAAATTTGAATGTAAAATTAACTAGCGGAGACTTGGTTCATGTATGCTTGCTATTACCTAATAGGAGAAGATAAACTAGCTTAGAAAAAGTAAATTTTAATATTGATCAAGTCAAAAGTGATGATAAAAAAACAAAAGTTTTAACATTGGAGATGTGAACAAATGAATTTAAAATTCAACAACTTGACTTTCTTTGTCAAGTTGAAAATATCTTTTTTCTTCTGTAATATTTTTGTCCTTTATCTTATTTGTTGCTTTCTGTTTGGGTTAAGGTCCAGCCTGCAGTGGTCACAGGTTGTGGCATATGGAAACATAGATTCCAGCCATGCTGTGTAGATTCATAGCTTTTTTGACTCTTGTTAGAGCCACATGTATCCATGTTCCTTAATTTAATGCTTCTGGTATGTACTTCCAAATACTTCAAACACGTTTCATTACTTTTACTAGTAGTGTATAACTTAGGCTTTTAGTGTTGAAAAATGCTGTTGGTAGTTTAAACTGATCCTGATGGAAAAATACATCAAAATAAAAAAGATTGGTGAGGGCTCATTTGGCAAAGCTATTCTTGTAAAACAAAGAGACAATGGAGAACAATTTGTGGTCAAGGTATATTTTAAATTTTACATTTGTTATTGCTTTTTCCTACATTGTTTTGCTACAGTAAACAAATTTACAAGGTGTTGTGTCAAGAAGTGTAGTTTGAACAACTAGCACACAAGTTCCTAGAGTTGTTTTTCATGTGCTTGCTTTTGTCAGATTTTTTTCATTTAATTCAGATTTTCATTTACACTTTTTTTTGCTGAAACATTTTGGTCATTTTTTCCTGAGAAATTTTGGTCACTGAAACACTTCTCATGGTTGTATTAAAACTCACCATAACAGTGTTTTCAGCCTATATTTTCAAACATTCTGACCTAAATGACTTAATTTTTTTCAGTCATTTCAAAAACGTTTCAGTCTATGACCAAAAAAAAACAGGTTTCAAACCCTCAAAAGACTTGGCAAGTCTTCGCATCTGCAATAAAAAAAAAAAAAATTAGGGGGGTTTCAGTTTTTTTGTGAGTGACGTCATAAGTGGAGTAGTTTTAGGCCTATTTGTCCCATTCCATCTGGCCCTAGGTCTAAACTGCTAGATGGTAGTGCTTCGCTTAAGTTTTTATTAGAAACTAGGCAAAAATCTGAGTCTTTTGATACTTTGGATGACTTGCTAGGGTTTCGGGTTCCAAAGTTATGACCGAAAAACACCAAGATTAGTAATTGATCCAGTAATTAGATAATTACTTGTTTTGTTTATTTTAGGTCATAACTTTTTAACCGAAAATGCTAGGAAGTCAATCAATGGCTCAAAAGACTTGGATTCTAGCTTAGTTTCCAGTCAAAACTTAGCAAAATACTTCCATCTAGCAGTTGGGCCCTAGGCTAGGTAACATGAGCCAAAATGACCAAAAACCTACCTCACTTATAACAACACTCACAAAAAACGGAAACCCAAAACCAAATTTTGTTTTTCATTGCAGACTTAAAGACTTGCCAAGTCTTTTGAGGGTTTGAACAACTCTCTAGCACAATCCACCTAGGAGCTATGCAGTTGGTAAGACAACCAAAATATGCTTGATTTTAGGCTGATTTTCAAGTACGATATATTCGTACGCCAGCAGCCAAGGTTTTAAGCATGTTCTGATAAGTTAAGTATGTTGTTTTAGCTAAATGTGTTGGTTGTTCTGTGGTCAACATCTGGGTTGGTTTTGATAAAGTTTTATGGACTTAACTAAAATTATTTACAAAGTATTGATACCTATTAGAATCATAAAGTCCACTGATGATCAGTTTTAAGCCAAAAAATGTTAGGTATTAAGGAAGTTTGGCTAATTTGCAAGCAGATTTGTGTAATTGCAAAAATCTTGTGTTGCATTTGAAATTTTTAAACACTGTTCAGCATTGTTTAGTTTGCTTCCTGTGGTGATGTAGTAATGTGATCATTCTGTGATTTCATGCATTATGCAATAGCAATATTATATAATGAAGAAATGAAAGTTGAATTTGAACATTTTGAATCGGAAGTGCATTGATTTATCAATTATGATTTTAATTTTCATAATTTTTTTGGCAATTGATTAAAGCTAACATCTTAGGAATTATTTAAACAGTATCATTGTGAAGGTTTTAGTTTTACTATTAATACAGCATGAAACTCCATTTTTGAAACATATTTGGTTTGCTTTATATATTAATTTTCTTTTTTAACCTAAATAAACAATCTGCATGAGAAAACTGTGAAAAAAACACGCAATGAACAAATGTGTTGCCTGATGAAGTAAAGGATGGTTTGCACATGTGTTTCTTTTGACATCCTTTGTTGCTGGGTGGATTTACCTTTTAAGACGTGAGCCACTCTTTTACCATCACTTTGCAACTCCATAACTCTCCAGGCACTTGAGCTAGAGATCTGTTAAAACCCTCAAAAGATGCGATGAGTCTTCTAGTTTGGATTTCGTTTTTTTGTGGATGATGTCTTAAGTGGGGTAGGTTTAGGCTTTTTTTGTCCAGGTTACCTGGCCCTCGGCACCAGCTACAAGGGTAATTTTTTGACTTAATTTTTATTGGAACCTAGGCTGTAATCAAATCTTTTAGCCCTTGATTGGGTTCTAGCATTTCTGGTTTGAAAGTTATTGCCTAAAAACAACAAAAATTGATAATGGATTAATTAGGGGATTAATTAATTAATTTGTTGTTCTTGGCCATGACTTTTGAACCAGAAACGTTAGAAAACCAATCAAATGCTCAATAGACTCAGATTTTAGCCTTGTTTCCACTAAAAACTTGAGCAAAACACTTCCTTCTTTCAGTTGGGGCCCAGGGGGTGATAACCTGGGCCAAAAGATCTAACCTACTCCATTTATGACGTCACCTACAAAAAAACAAAACTAAATTTTTTTTACATTGCAAACTAGAAGACTCGTTGCATCTTTTAATTAAGGGCTTGAACAGCTGTCTGGCACAATCTGTGGGTGGGTTATGGTGTTACAAAGTGATGGTAAAAAAGTGGCTCATGTGTGTCTCGAAGGCAAAACAACCTGGAGCTGAAGATGTTAAGGTTTGAGTCTTTGTGAAACTAATGCTTAATTGCCAAGAAGATTTTATGACTCTGTCACTGTTATTTGTTTTCAGGTAGTTTTAAACTTTTAAGTGACCTTTGTTTTGTGAATATATGTCTTCAATAAGAAATACGTTTTTGATGAATATCATTTCAGTTTGAATGTATTTTTTGACACTATGCATCATCATAGCCAATAAACCTTTTTGCCCTTGCAGGAAATTGGAATCTCGCAGATGCAACCAAAAGAACGAAATGAAGCAAGGAAAGAAGTTACTGTGTTGTCCAAGATGAGGCACCCAAATATTGTACAATACATAGAGTCATTTGAAGGTTTGTGGAGCAACTTTATTTGATGCTCAGAGCCAGTGACAGAAATTGAATGGGATGTGTTTGTGTCACACTTTCTGTGGTTAGTCTTCTTAGTTTTTCTTGCACACAGACTGCAGTTCACAGAAGAACTTTGTTCAGATTATTTTTTTTATTTTTCAGAAAATGGGTTTTTGTACATCGTGATGGAATACTGTGAAGGTGGTGATCTTTATGCATTAATAAACAAGCAGCGAGGAGTTCTATTTAGTGAGAAACAAGTGTTGGACTGGTTTGCTCAACTATGCCTGGCCTTGAAGCATGTTCATGACAGAAAAATATTGCACAGAGACATAAAAACTTCTGTAAGTAGAACTTGGACCTTTTTTGTTAAATAAATTAAAAAATTGGCTGCACACAGCTTAATCAAATAAAGTGCTGTTCAGTGCTCATTTTCATTTTTGGTGAAGGTACGTTTTCAGTGAAGAACACCGTGCTGTAATGTGGTATTTGATTTAATAAAGGTGCAAAAATTCATTTTAATGTTTTCATTCTTTGCTTGGTCTGTCCTTGTACTAGTTGATGAACGATGCAAATATGTAGCTATTTTTAGTTTCCAGTTAATGTTGTTTTAAGGGCAATCAGAACTGCTTTGCGTCCATTGATAAGGAAGAAGTTTGCACTTTTATAGTAAAGGTAAATCTGGTCAATCAATTGGATGTTTATATGCCTTTCACCAGGGCTGTGATGACCAGCTGCATGTGTAGTGGACAGATTACCTACACAAGCTGCATTTTCTACTTCAAACACTCAATAAGAAGCACATCTAAAAATTTTTGCTGAAATGATAGGCATTTTTCATAGAATGCTTTATGGTTTTCACCAAAATACTGGGAGTTGTATGTTTTTGGAAAACCATTTTAGGTTGATTTGTCTGCTTGTTCCTATAAACACTGTTAACCAAATTAAATTGATTTTGGAATAACACACTGTGGAAATTCGGTTAATATGTACATATGAAACAATACTGAAACCAAATGTATTTCTCATGTATACATCTTGTTTGAATATTTACTGTGACATTTCTACATTCTGTGTGCCTGGCATGCTAATGCAAACAGCAGAATTTTATGCAAACAGCAGAATTTCTGCAAACAGCAGAATTTATGAAAAGTACAGTTCGTTGACATTGACTGGCAATATAGAAACAGTCAACTTGGAAGCTTAAATTTACCAACAAAAAAAAATTAACATAGAGCTCAGGAAATATATGTCCTTGCAACTACTGGCTTTACGTAACACAATCAAGCATTTTATGTATGAAACTAAAGTTAAAAAACAAGCAAGTATATGCAACTTGTGTTTTCATTGGAAGTTGATCAATCTCATCTTTGTAATTTGAAGGTACAAAAGCCCATGCTTTTGTAGCACGGGCTTTTAAGAAGTCACAGGTCTCACATTTGTAGTTTCCTTAGGTTTGCTAATTGCTTGTTTTTTCATGTACTCATTGGGCTCNGGCACGTGGTTCNCATCACAAGAGTTATTCAAAGAACATAAGGATACAAAAAATGTTTAGACACAACACATCATGAGGTAGGTGTTAGGTAAAATACAGACAAAATTGAAGATGAGCAAACACTGAGAAAACACACCAGTTTTCACCAGTTTTACTGCATTCAGTCATTCTCATACAGAAGCATTATAAACTGGCAAAAAAGGAGATTTGCAAAAGTCATTAAACAATTTAAGTGAGCAGACAAAAATGTCAGCTGAATATGCATGTTGTTGAACAAACGTATTCAAATTGTTTCTTATGACAAAATAGATAATTTGATGTGGGTGAGCATACTCATTCCAAGGGATGTAATGCAAAATATGATATGCATTGTTGTATGCAGTTTGGAGGTGCTTAACACCAGTGTGTGTACTTGCACCACAGTTGACAGACATACATTGGTAATGACACAAAACTGGTGTTTTTAACTGCACTAGAGCACTGAGCAAAAGTGCCGTGAGTTTATTTGCAGTACAATAAAATGTTTTCATTGCCTCTGAATGTGATTGTCATCCTGTAGTGAGAAATGCCTGCTGATGAATAAGAGATTATGAATGGTTTACTTCTTTTGCCAGTTGCTGTCAAGGTTTATTTTGCAAATAACAAAAACTTAAATTGTAACACCACCAAGCTATCATTCAGGTTTTTATGAATGCACCTCTTACTAACAATTGCTTTAACGTCTTATCTGCCAATTTGCTGCATCATGCACACATGTGTAGTATATAAACATAGTAATGACTCCATTCATGCATGGATTTCACAACAGAGCCAGACACATTTATTATCATTTATCATTGATGCGTCTGGCTGTTTTCATAAACAACTACCTGAACTGTCAGGTATTGGTTTATTGGTAATGTTTGTTTGTATCTGTACAGGGTGATTAATATTCATAAACACATGAATGAATATTGAAAAACTTTGTTTGTTCCCAGATTACAAGGGTTTTGCGCAACCGACAGTCTATACTCATTTAGTAGATTCTCAAGAGCAGCCACACACTATGCCAACATTAGCCTGAGGAATTTGAATGTTGTCCATTTAACATTTGTTTAATGGCTAAACACGTTTCAAACAAACAAATCCTGAGTTGGTCTGATTCAAAATGATGAAATTTTTCACTAATTTTATCCATATGCAACAAAAAAAAAGCAAAATTTGATGCACTCCTTCTGTTCTGGTGTAAAACGGAGTGCTTAAACATTATAGGAGAGACACTAACATAAGTAAATTTTCTTAATATTGCACCGTGGAATCGTCAAACTAACTGTCTTAAGAGTCCATCATATCTGCTGTTCCTCGAAGAATTGCCAGGCAATGACAAAGGTTCTGTGTCGTGTTGCAATCCTTGTGCTGCAAACTGCGTAAGGTCTGCAGTTTTGTAATGGCGATTTGTTTTTGCAATTCAAAATAATTGTCGTCACGGTCTTTACAAAGTTTCCATATGTTACTGACAATTTGAGTTTTTCGGAAGTTTCGGCGGTTCTTGGTGCGAAAAGTTCTTATTTGCTGAGAGACCTGTTCTCCGCCATCCATCGCTGCCGGACGCGACTGCGGCGACTCACCTGTTACGTTTGTTGTATTTGTTGCAACGCGGTAGTTTTATAATAGCTAAAGTGGATGAGAAACCATCTACTTTCAAATATTTTTGTTATCCAAATCAATGGATTCTAAACCCACGGCTCATCACAGAGGTTCCGAACCGTTCGGTTGGGTAAAATTGCTTGTTTTATTTNCATTTATCAAGGCTCTCCAACTTTCCAGTTAATTCAATTAAAAACTTGTCAATGATCGAATTTGATGGAATATATCATTGTACTGCAATTGACTGTCCGTTCCTTCTATTTTCCAGAACGTCTTTTTGACCAAGACCGGTTCAGTGAAACTAGGGGATTTTGGCATTGCTCGCGTGCTCAGTAACACTATGGAGTTGGCAAGAACTTGCATAGGTAAGACTTATTGTCTGAATTCAGTTTCAAATGCTTGCGCAGAATTGCTTCGTAATCATGGTGTATGACTGAACCTGTTGCATTGATTGCTGATGAAAATGCAGTTTTGACTGAACATACTCAACTGCTGTACTTGCAAAATGAAAACATTGGTGAATAAAACTTTTATAAAATTGGAAGAAGGTCGTAAAATTGAAAGGAATAGATCGATACCCGGATTGGTTAAGCAAACGCAGTAGTTCTGCTTGAGATGTATCGCTCTGTGGCCACACAAATTTTAAACACTGCGAAGCTGTCAGTTTATAAATCGGTCTTTTGCCGATCATCACCTATGGTCATGAATTTTGGCTAATGATTGAAAGAGTTCTATCTGAAAGGCAAGCGCCAAAGATGGAATTTTTACGAAAATTTCACAGCGTGACTCTTCGTAACAAAGTGCGCTGCTGCGAAATTCGTAAAGCCCAGAATGTCGACCCACTTCTCCGAATAGAGATATCTCAGTTACGTTGGTTCGGCATTGTGGCCAGAATGTGCCAGCAAAGATTGTCGAGGCAAGTCCTGGTTACATCCACAGGAAGCGGCCCAGAGGTGAACTAAGGACCAGTTGGGCTAACTACATCTCCCACCTTGCTTGGTTCCATCTTAGGTTGAAACCAGCAGCATGATCTGAGCTTGCTGAAAACTGTGAGATATTTTGAGTCCTCCTTTGAATGCTGCCGCGATTCAGCCCAGAGGAAAAGCGGATGTCAATGTGAATGACTGAGGTTAAAGTTTTTTTTCTGATTACGGAAAAAATTAGGTCGACTTGCACTTGTTTTGTTTCTCAAACTTTGGGGAAAATGCGTTCAGTAATCTAGTCAATGTGGTTACGTCCATGTGTCTCTTTGCTGCCGAACCTCTACAAAACGGGGTGACCGCTGTGGAGAGCCCAGGCAAGGGTTGTGGTCACTGAGTTACCGGGCCATTAGTGGACCGCTTTTCGCATCCTCCAGAGAGGATGCGAGGAAAGAGAAATGCGATTTGTCCGCATGAGTTCTGCCAGTTTTTCTTGTAGGCGTCGTTCTCAGCGAGCCCAAATAAGTAAGAAAAGTTTTCAACACATCAAAATCCATTGAGGTAGAGCGGCATTTTTTAACCTGTCGTGTGACTGTGGTGCTTGTCACTTCCCGAATAAAGTGATTGAGAGGTGACTGTGTAGTTGCGATCTTGCTGGCGTCGTTCATAGATCTATTATTCATTCAGAAATTACCTAATGCTGTATGGGAAAGATAACAGTTCTCATCAAAACGAAGACGAAATTTTTAATACGTTGTCAACTTATTCGTCCAATTTTTCTCTTAAAAGTACTCGTGGATTTTTTATGGAGTTTCGATAAGGAAAGAAACATGATTTCGGTTAATGAGATCGACAATCAAGTGTTTTTGCAAGCATCATCTGAAACATCTGTTCTTATATGCTTTAACTGGGTTAACTGTAGTTTTCGCACAACGCCTCGGCAAAGTAAATCCTGCATTTTCCTTTTAACGTTTGCTGAGCTTAACCTTATTGTAACAGGGTTTGTAACAATCAACGTGACACCCAGTTTAACACCAGAATTCAGAATAATTTGAATGATTACGGCATTATACCATAATGAAGCTATTGCTCGTGTGTTGATTTTTGATCTTGTCAAGCGCTGTGGCATGAAATAAAAATTTAAATTGTGATCATAATTTTTGCTGATGTTTTTCTTGTTCATACGTAACCGACCGTTTGATATGCAGTTGAATTCACAGATGTTACAACTCTGCACTAATAATATGGATTGCTTTTTTGACTTATGTTGCACTGAACGTTACGTCCATTTTCATCTGAATAACGTTGTAGGACTGAAGATGCGTAGTGTTGACGTGAAATCGATTTCCTAATGAAAAAATTAACTAACAGATCAAAACCTTTCACCTGTGTGGAGACCAGTTACTTGTATTTTACGTGTATGCCATAGTTGCGTATTTGTCACGGTTTGATTCTTATGCTTGATCGAAAGGCACGCCGTATTATCTGAGCCCTGAGATCTGTGAGAACAAGCCTTACAACAACAAGAGCGACGTTTGGGCCTTGGGTTGCGTCGTCTACGAAATCCTGACGTTGAAGCACGCGTTTGAAGCGGGGAACATGAAAAACCTTGTGCTGAAGATTATACGGTTTGTTTCTGATGGCACACGCCACCATTTCATCTTTACCTTGTGTGGCTGTTTTTCTTTTTGCTAAGACATTTCGGTCATTTGTTCCATAATGTTATTAAAACTCGCCGTTAACAGTATTCGCTACTCTGTATTTTCGGACATTGTGACCGAAAAAGCTAGTGTGTGAGTGTTTTTAATCAGGTTTGTAGAAAACATGTGAACTGGCATATTCACCAAGGCGTGTGTGTGTGGAGATGACTGGGGTGCGTTGTGCATCAGTCATTGAGCAAGTTTGAACACTTTCAAGCACATCTCAGGAATTTCTTTTCGGGTATCTAAAATTTTATGACGTATATTTGACGAAAAACCGTTCCGGTAAAAGTGTTTCGAAATGTTAATGTGGGATTTGTACGATTTTGGAAGGTTTTGGCGCTTTATCAAGAAACTTCCTGCTTCGTAGCTTCATCAGATCGTGGCCAATGTCCTTGTGAAGTTGCATTGCTTTTCAGCATGATATACTATAAAAAACGAACAGCAGCAACGTTAAAACGCGCGGCAGACGTAACAAAAATTAACGCTGAGTTCGCACCAAAGACTGTGAATAAAAACACTCAGTTTTCGAACTCAACCTTCGCATTAATGGGCTACTTGGGGGGGGGGATTCACACACAGCTTCACTAATGCTTCGCCTCAAATTGCAGCGTCCAGTAAGCGAGTGTCCATCTTCATGCAGATGGCACGGGGTTACACTTCAGGCATTCGTATCGCACGATATACGATGAAGCCAAATTGCAGGACGTTTTAGAAC
>JGI24158J21664_10003267_pt1 | contig 20240 bp, 17 predicted proteins | sample Ectturendosymbi3_FD_21664 | JGI IMG/M metagenome (IMG submission 21664) | reverse complement strand
TGTGATTTCGCCGGCTTCAATGCCTTGTACTACGTTCTGTATTGTCTGTTTTTATCGACCTGCGTTCTGCAGAGTGTGTGTGTTCATACTATGGACTTCGTGTCTGGACATAAACAAATAAATTAAATATTGAAACAAAAACTTGCCCCAGTTATGAGTTTTTAGTAGTTTTCGGACAGGTGCGGGTTTGAGACCGAAACAGAACGGGGCGGGCGCGGGTTGGGATGGTCTGCGGGGCGGGGAGGGTGCGAGTTAGAAGTGCGCGCCGGTGCGGGCAAAATTTCTCAATCTCCTGCGGGAACGGACACAAAATTTCAACCCGCGCAGGACTCTAGTAGCTTCGTAGTTTATGGTTGTATGGGACGAAAAATAGAGATTCAAGAATCTGTAAACAAAAATATTTACTTGTGCCAAGCAGTTTTTGCGCCCATGGCACGTGCCATGCCTGCCATACCCTAGATACGCTACTGGTTTGGGATACCGCCTTTCAAAGCACAAAATGACTAGATATTCTAAAAATTTTTGGGCCATGACCCCCTGCTCCCTGGCTACGCCTATGGTGATGGACCTACTTAGTACTGCATGCCACATGAATTGCACAACATTATGAACGAGCCCCAAAAGTTTGACTTGCAAATTCCATATAAAAATACCCAAAGTACACAATGTTTTGTCGTTTAACAATGGGCACAGCGAGGTTGGTTGGCGCCCGGGGCAAAAAACAAGTCTGGCACCCCCATGTTCGAACACAAGATCTTTCAGAAGCAAATGTACTGTATTGAAGAAAATACTTGCGACACTGTTGGGACTTTTCGACGCCCCCGCAGTGATTCGGCGCTCGGGGAACCGTGCCCCCCTCGTTACGCACCAGTTTAACAATCAGAAAAACTCTATCCGATTGCTTAAAGTTGTTTTTGACGAGATGAGTGATGACTGCTGAAGTCGAAGATGTTGCTATACTCTCAATTCCATTTCAGCGTTTGCATCACTTAGTCTGTTGCTAAGCCCACTCTTTGTGGGATTCAGTTTAGAAAAAATTGCTCACAAAACTAGGTACTTCCAAAGACAGCGGCATATCTAAGAGCATGTTTGTGCGGAATGGTAAAGTCGTCCGGCATTTACTCAGTGTTGATAAAACTCGACCAGCGGTACATACTTGTCAATGTATCATTAGACTGAAGCTCAATTATTTCATGTTGAAAGTTCTGGGAACAGCAGCTACAGTCACCTTGAAAGAAGTGGCGAAATATCCAACTCCATGTGCTTACATTTCATGTCCTGGAATCTTTCAGAAATCTTTGAACGTTCACGTGCATATTCAGCTGTTGTAGAAAGATTTTGCTCGTGTAAACTGTGAAAGCGTATGGTGTCATTTTTTGAAGCTGTTTTTTCCACAGCTCTTATTTGTTTCAAGTGATTTTATTTTTGTAAACGTGACTTTTAAAAGCTGGTTAGGTCTCTGCAGCCATGGGTGCTGGAAGTGGGGGCCAAGCCCCCCTGGATTTTGACATTTTCTTATGAAATATTTTAGCAAAAATGGTTGTTTTCTCAGTTTCGGGTGGGTAAAATAAAATTCACTTTTGACATCTCCTGGAAAAATATTTATGGCTACTACTGGAAAAATCCACTATTGATCCCCGCTGGAAAAAATCCTCCCGACGCCCATGCCTGCAGCTTCATATCGAGTTAGGAAAGATGGCTGCTGATGTCAAACACAAACGCGAGATCACACAACCGTAGGCTGTCACAAATTCAGGGTCAAGAGTAACATGGCCACAAATCTTCAAAGATTCACTTCAAGTTACAGTAGTTAGCAGACGTATTGCTGCATATGACTGTTGAACACAGGCATCTTGGCAAGTAATGCAGCGAGGCAGTGACTGCTGATAGCGGCAAGATTCCCACAATTATTTGCTAGAAATTTCCTGAAGGAAGGTCTAAGCCTAAAACTCCCAAAATTTCATAAAAGTTCCTTAGATTTTGCACAAATCATGCAGTAGCCTATATTTCCTTCGTCTAACTTTGATAACTTTCAATGGCGTTTTAACAAGCAGTATAGTGTGTTACATTACAGTTTACTGCATAATGACTTAGATACTCAAGAAACATGAACGAGACAATCACACAAGCATAAGCAAATCACGCCTCAAGAAGTAAATTATCTGTAGATTATGAAGTAGGTTTGCTATTGAGTTTTTCTAAAGAAAGGATCATTTGAAAGTAATTACGTTTGATTATGCAAAACCAATTCATACTAGGAGGCTAACTACATTTCATACCACAGTAGTACACGCTATAACATGATTTTCCCAAAACTGACGAAGGGGAAGGTGGGGTACAGTCGACGAATTTTGCATGTTCAACCACTGCTACTTTAATTCAAGTCCAAACACGCTCAAAATTTGTCACACAATAAAGCAACTTTATCTACACAATATCATGCCAAAACATGAAAACAACGCCCCTCAGAAAAAATTTTACAACCAATTTAAAAAGGGTTCTTTTTCTGTCGAATAAGCCCCATGCCTGGGGCACACTCGACGTGAGCATGGGCTACACTTGACCGGTCTATAAAAAGCTGGGCTGCATGCATTGCATAATGTTCACGTGATATCCTGTGTAAAATAGGCACTTGCTGATTGCCTCTTCACATTTTTCACATTCTAATTACCTGCTGTCAGTGATAGTGTGACTCGAGTCAATGACTCGACTCGAGTCACGATTTTTGGTGACTCGGGCTCGACTTGAGTCACGTTGTGAAAAATGGTGACTCGACTCGAGTCACATTTTTCACAGAATGACTCGACTCGTTCCTGATCTCTGAGTTCCTGATGGACAAACCCAGTTCGTTTGCATATAAAGCAATAAGCATTTTTTGCTTCAGTGGTGATCAAGATCGGCGGAAATTTTCTGTTGTGCCTGTCTAGTCATGCTATGCTGCATTTTAAGGATCAAGTTTCCCCAAATTTCATTGAGGAAGGCTTGAGACTTTGCTTTCAGTGAGGAGTCAGCAGGGCACAATATATGACACCTTATCCTGGTGTAATGCAGTATTTGCATACCGTGATCATGTCAGTAGGCCTATACTGTGACCTTGAATCTTCTCCAGATACCAGTAAAGTGATTCAAGTTTTTCAGATTCAAATCCAAACCAAAAACCATATTGCAAAATATAATGTAAATACAAAAACCGAATCTTGTTTAAATCCAAATTCCTGCCACTGTTATTAGCCTTAGTCCATGTGGTGACGTGATTACACCACATATAACGTAGAATTCGTTGCTGCAATAGAAGAGCGAACCTGGTCAAATGTCTAATCTCAATTGCTATTATGCTGAGGATTGTCCGTTCGACTCTTTCTTTGGTTGGCTCAGGCCGACGCAGCATTGTGCATTGTCCCTGCAACAAATGGCTCCCAACGTGTCGGTGGTTGCAATCCACTGTTAACCCGCAGTCCCACAGTAATCTGCAGTCCCAAAACTCAACCGAAAGTTGCGAAGAATTTCAAAAGAAAATAATCAGTGCTGTTCTTTTTGTTACTCTTTTTTTATTTGGTAGCATTTGCCACCAGGTTTCAATTCACCTTACCTAGAAATATTCTTAAAAACCCAAAAAAACAGGGATAACAAAACATGCAGCCCAAAGTGGCCATGCTTTCAATTGGGATTACGCCCATGTTCTACATCACGTAAATAGTTATCACAAACGCATTTTTTTAGAATCTTTGTGTATTAATTTAAAAACCTACACTGTGAATGATGAAAGAGCAAACTTCGCGGCTATCTATTACAATGTTTTAAAACATGAGCAAAGCATATCAGTTACCGGACTTCCTTGAGCTTGTATTTTTATTGACCGCCTTTGTGCCTGTAAATTTGCCAATTCTCACTATGCAAGTTTTACACTTTATTTGGTAATCATTTTTACACTTTATTTATTTGTTCTCTATTTTAACCCATACTTTCACGCTATTTAACCGTTTTTGTGCATTTCTATGCAGGTTTTACTCTATTTATTGTGTTGCTATATTTTATCATCTCCCATTGTTTTTCCTTATACACTTCTACGTTTTTTCTGTGACATGCTGTCACCCATTCCTACAAAGAGGTTCTCAGTTTTGCGTTTTTGTCTTTATACGTCATACCAGGACCAGTTTTGCGTTTTTGTCTTTATACGTCATACCAAAGCGAGGCCCCGGGCAAAGTTGTGTCCGCGAGGCCCCCTAAACGCTTAGCGCAACTGCGTAGCGTTTCAGAAGCCCTCGTTTCAAATTTGCAGAACCACCGGTCAAAAACATCAGAACTGATACGATTTAGCAGACTACACTTCAGAGACAATTGAAGGTGACCATGTGCGGCGCTTCGTATGTGATTAGTCTGTTAAACAGAAAGTTGTATCACAAAACAGCGATCTTTTTGTTACCGTGACACTACACAACAATCTTTTTCGTCATAGACTCTGAACATATGCACTGCGCAAATCGTCCATTCACATATGTATTGAGGAAAGATATGTCTACACTCTCCCGCAGATCAAAACGTACACCGTATAGAAAAAATGTTCTCAACGAACTATCATGCAAAAGCAACTTGAACCGTACTACTTAATTAAAGTTTTCCGATGGGAGCTTTACAATAGTTACACCTATTAATTGTTCCGTGGTATAGTGGACAACGGCCCTTTGTTTGATCTAAGAATGCTACCCTCACGATCACGACAAGCACTTCGCAACTAGTTGTTATGTCAGCGCATTGTGCAGTAATTGCAAAGGCGTTAAATTGCGAAGAATTCTTAGTAATGACCTTATTGAAGTGACCCTATGGTCTCTGTCACTCTGCCAATGTGTGTTTTTTGAAAAAAAGTCTGCTACGAAAGGTTTCCTGACGCCGCACTTTTTGCAAACATAATCGTTAAATATTGTCTCCAGGTCCGTATCTCCACGAATCTCATGCTCCATGCTACGTCTTTGTCGTTAAAGTTTGGTTCTGACTTCTTAGTGAGCACTAAGTGCGAAGCTAAATTTGTTGTGGCGAGTTTTCGCAATTAGTCTGCTACGTTTTTTAAGCCTGCATGGCGTTCTAACTTTGATCAGTTGTCCGATAGTCTTGTCAACATATAGTTCTACTTCTATTGCTTTATAGAGTTTTGCAAGAGGGTCTAACATTCGCGTTTTTTCACCGCTCGTGTTGTTCTGGCCATTGATTATTCTCAAAATTATGACTCATTTGTAGAAAGTGCTCGAAAAATGACCATTACATATAGGCAGTTTATGCCGAAGTGTACAAAACATTTCAGACAAAAGGTTGGGAAATGAGATTCAACCAGCACAGGCTAATGGGGTAGAAGGGGTCAAGCGTTTTGTGAATGTCTATTTGCATTGCATCGTCAGCAACCTGAAAAAGATCAGCAAAATTTTGATGTTGTCTTCCTGAAAAAATTTCTGCGGCCGCATTGATTTCGATCTAATTATTTGGTCATAAAGCGTGGTGCTGTAGGGTTAAATTCTTTTAAGTCAATCACTCAAAAACGATAAATACCAAAGTTGTCAGTTTCCTTGATCTATAGGCTTATACTGAACGCAGTAATTAAAAAGCTCTACAATTCTGGCGCGTGGTGAACAACTTAAAAAATGAAAAAAACAGTAAATAAGTGTTTCGATATTCAAGCGCAAGGCCGCGGGCATTTGCCCGGTTTGCCCAATGGTTAATCCGGCTCTGCGTCATGCTGCTCATTGTTTCTTGTTATTAGTAAGTTGCATGTTATATGTGGTTAAAAAACATTGCCCTGAGGAAGCCCACTTGAATAGGTGGGCGCAGTGGCGTAGCAAGGGAGGGGATCTGGGGGCCGCGGGCCCCGGGCGGCATTTTCATGGGGGCGGCACTTCGCTGACCAAAAATTAATTTTTGAAAGGAGTTTAAAAGTTCTAGTTTTCCACTATTATTTTAAATACATTTTCTACCGCTTTCCAATTTTCATGCTTAGAAGCTCTAGACTGGTAGGCTAGCCTAAAAGAATACGGCATGTGGCTTTGGAGTGAGTGAATTGATAAAATGTTGGAGGGGCGAAGAGTTTCCTGAGAGAGGCCCAAATTTTTTAAACTATGTCCAATAGTTTTAAACTACATCCAAAACATTTTTCCAAAAAGTGCGAAAAATTTTCCTGCGCTCCTTGTTTACGGGCATGCTTACTTGGGGGCCAACTGTGCCCGGTCCCTAAACCTTCCTTTCAGCCATCTCAGTCAAAAGCAGTGGCGTGCGAGGCGGGGGGGGGGCGGCGGGGGGCGGCAGCCCCTCCGGCTTGAAACATTCAGGGCAAGCTCTGTTTTCAAGGCAAGCACAAGTTGCTCGAAAATGCTGAAAGATAAAGAATATTTCAGTACAGTGAAAAATTTCAGGGCAGACTCTGTTTTCACGGCAAGCGCAAGTTGTTCAAAATTCTGAATGAGAAAAAATGTATATATTCAATACAGTTAATTAGGGGCACACTCTGTGTTTCAGAGCAAGCGCAAGTTACTCACAAAACTCCTGAATGTAAACGTATTTCAATACAATGAATAATTTCAGGGCAAACTCTGTTTTCAGGGCAAGTGCAAGTTGCTCAAAAATCCTGCAAGATAAAAAATACTTCAATACAGTGAAAATTTTCAGGGTAACTCTGTTTTTCAGGGCAAGCGCAAGCTGTTCAAAATTCTGTATGATAAAAATAGATATTCGATACAGCGAATTCAGGGCACACTCTGTGTTTCAGGGCAAGCGCAAGTTGCTCAAAAATCCTGAATGTAAATTTATTTCAATACAGTGAATAATTTCAGGGCAAACTCTGTTTTCAGGGCAAGCGCAAGTAGCTCGAAAATCCTGAAAGATAAAAATATTTCAATGCAGAGAAAATTTTCAGGGTAACTCTGTTTTTTTAGGGCAAGCGCAAGTTGTTCAAAATTTTGAATGATAAAAATCAGTAACGTGCCGTCATGGGAGGCAAGGGAGGGAGTTCCTCCCCTACCATAATAATGAAATGTGCAAAACAAATTAGGGATCTAAAATAGCAAATTGAATAAACATTTGTCCTTTCATGTTGAAACGATGCAATTACTGCATGATTCTAATCATTTTCATAGTCAATGCATCTGAATTTGTGTATTTCTTAAAGTTACGGAAAGTCACGAAGGGAGGCAGCGACTGCTTGTGCCTCCTCTCACCGGGTGCCTTTCACATTGATCAGTTTGTCACAAACTGTATTGGTTAGCGCTTACCGTGCAATGTTTATGTCAGCTCTGTAACCTTCATATCAGCTTCAGTGTAGTGCTTGTATACACTTTCAATAATGTACTCCTACTATATGCTCTTGCATTCCCAAGTCTGGCACTTACTTCACATTGTGTATAATATACTGGACATGCAGCGTTATGCCACATAAGTACAGTAGCTGGTCAGACATGCAGCTAACACAAGTTTTTGTTTTAACTAAAGTTTTTAACGTTTATTGAAATAAACAACTTTTAAACGATATGTGTTATCAGTTGGTAATTCCACTTTTGCATATTAACATTATCTAAGTCATTATCTTGTGTGTTTGAAGAAGACGAATAGCATCTAATGTCCGATTTAGTGGTGAGAGCGTCTTTTTGTTTACGCCACTTTTTCTTCTCATGATTCTGGGTATATATCTGCAGTTTTTCATTATATGTTCTCGTTTTCTGCAATTACAACATATAATCCATCTGATTTTCTTTCTTCTGATCTGTCCTTTTTCTTCGACTTTCAAAGTTTTTCGACTCTGATCTTTTGATTCGTTTTTATCAATTTGCTTGATAAACGTTAGGTTATTTGAAACCTTGTCTTTTCTTTGGTCCATAAGTTTTCTTCTTATCCACCATTTGGGTAAGAATTCAAATATTAAACTTAATTTGCAGAAATCCCTCATAATCATTACTTGTTCCTTGATATTGTACTTTTCCAGTACTTCTAAATACTGCTGCATTCTAGAAGATGCTTCAGAGGCCATCTTTAATCACTATTTATCTATGTTTAGAATATCCTGTAACGATAAACAATTTTCATAAGATATAGATAATTACATTAACAATTGTTGCAGCAATTAACTTTCTACTTATTATGGAACAAGCCATAATACTAATTACCGATACGAAATACATTTCTCTAAATCTTTCCTTGTGAAATTCAAATAATTCACAAATTCAAATAATTCACGTCTATTGCAATAGCCATGTGCAGGAAAACATGCTTTTTTCAAATCGTTTTACTTCAATACAAAGCAAAACCATGTCTAGGTTTTCAGAATTTAGGGTGTCATTTTGACACCCAAAAACGACGTTAAAAAACACTGGTCTGAACTACCACCGTAGGCACTTGCAGGCAGAATGCAGGAAAATCATAGAAATGAATACGACGACAGTGGCATGGTGGAGACTAGCGAACCTTTCACAATCACGTGAGTTGCATTGAACAGACACACTTTCGTCAGAGGACTGTAACTGGCGGAAGCAAAGGCCAGCGAATCAACTGGGTGTTCATTTATCAGCCATTCTGAGTGGTTTAGAAGATAGAGAGAATTTTTTGAAGAGTTTCAGGTGAACTAGAACATGTTTGTTGCATACTGAAGTGAATGTAGCACGCAAAAACATTAGGTGTGCTATGGTGTTCACACAGGTAATACTACGTAGAAAAGCAAATGCCATCAAATTGTACGAAAAGAAGTGCACATCAGAAATTGGTATGCAACATGCAAAATTGGAATTTTACTGAGTGCATTATTTTTTCAGAATTTGAGAAAACGCTTCCGTTCACATTACACACTGCAGTTATCGGCTTTCATTTTTAATGAAAAGACGGGTTTATTTGCTTATGCTTATCATAGGGTTATAGACTATGCTCACAATGCGTACGTTTGTACAATGTTTGAAAAGTTTTCAAACCAACAATTGTGGAAGCTTCATGAAATTGTGAAGAAAATAACACGAAAAAATGAATGCAAATGTCAAAAAAGTTTTTTTAATGTTTTTCGAGAATCCAGACATTAAAATATGCGCTTACGAATGCAGCCTAGATTTGTCACTGTTGACAAAATGGCCGGTATTTGTACAAAATGCATCTGGCAACCCTAGCTCATTGTCCCCCTTTTGAAAGGTCAGGGGGCAATGCCACCGCTCTCCGGCGTCCCTGCTTACCGCTATCAGCAGTCACTGTCTCGCTGCATTACCCGGTACCTGCCCAGATGTCTGCGTTCAACAGTCACATGCGGCAAAACGCCAATATTGTAATTTGAAGTGAACATTGGAAGATTTGTTGCCAGGTTATTGTTACACATTAAAGACCAACAGTAAAACAATCCGCTTGCAAGTTTTGCAACCTGCCCCAGGGTTGTCAGATGAAAATTTCAATAAGGCAAACAGTGCTAAAAAGAGGCCAGCAAAAAGCCAAACCAATTGATTAAAAGCCAGAAAAACAGCCAAATTTTATTTGTGATATTGCTCTTCATTCGTCACAGAGAAACATACGAATTACAAGAAATAATAAGAATTTTTTTTCAAAATTGAGATTAAGTCTATTTTGGCATTGTATTGAAGCTCATGACTGATGTTTCTCTGACTTTTCATGGTTTGTGACTGTGAGATTGCACACTTTGGATGCAATGGTGCTACAGTTTGCATACTGATCCATTGTCACCTTTCTACACCCGTGCGAGAGTCATTTCCAGTCACCACTGTACTTAGGAACAGAATCATAAGAGCCCTTCCACTTCTTCGACATCATTGTCGCATTTATGTCGAGGAGACATAGACCAGTCTGCGAGCGCTGAGCCTGCTTAGTGCTTTCAAGCCAATACACACTACACAGTACACATATTTCCAGTGATTACGCGAAAACTTTATTTCGAAACTCACATCCCTCAAATATAACTTACAACAGCACGTAGGTGCATTTATCAAAAAAGTTTTGTGTTGCCGAAGAAAATGGAACAGTAATATTTTCCTTCAGAGGTAAATTTTTCAGCGCAAAAAAGCCAAAAATGAAACAAAAGGCCAAATAAATTTCTTAAGGCCAACCAACTTGAGATGATGCCAACAGGCCAAAAACAATTTTCTAGGCCAACCGATTTGAAACGAGGAGAGATTTATGAAGTTTCACCTAAAAAGGCCAATCTGGTAACCCTGAACTGACTCTGCAAGCAAAGGAGCGGGCACGAGGGATCTGCAATCTCACCACTGCATGGCACCAGAACACTGAACCTGGCTCTTGTGCAGTGTGAGTGTCATACCGGCAAATAAACTGTCATTGCAAGAAATAAATCACTTGATCGGAATTGAGCTAGTGACGTCAAGTTTTCTGGAAAATTTGGTTCATTTCTAGGGAGGGGAAAATGCCCATGGTTTTGACGTACCACGATTTCAAAACTGTTTGCTTGAGTTCAGTGTAAACGCGCACCCATGATAGTCATTCTGTTCGCTTTTGCGTGTTTAGCAACAATGTTGACATCCAAACTAATAACAGAAATTAATTACAAAAAGCATTCTGAACTACGTATGCGCCATAGCTGCAATAAATTTGTTTCAAGCCAAGCTTGATAAATCATGAAATTACTTATGATAATGTTATGTAAGGACACCTGTGCCCCCGTTGCCCCCCCTTTCAAAAGGGCAAGGAGGGCAGTGCTCCCGTTATGCACCCCCGTTATGCACCCCCGTTCCGGCGTCCCTGTGTCTAAGTCTCAGTCAAAAAGCGATTTCTGCTTTTGTTCGAGATAAGCCCTTGAAACAGGGTCAAAATCTCGTTTTGCATCTCTGGCGGATGAAATTCAGCGGCAACAATCACAGTAAATCAGATGTTTTCATTTTTATTCACACTGGGTGTTGCACAATCGTCAGAAGATCGACTTTCATTGAATTTTTTTTGTTACCTGCTGGACCTTGCCGTGTTCTGCATTATTGTTGCTACATGTATACAGCCCAAGTGAAATCCCTCATCTGTAAATGGCTGCACGATCCAATAGCAAAGAATTCAGGTTCAAACAAGGTCACAAATTGCCTTAAAAATTAGAGGACATTGGGTGTCCTTGTTGAGCAAGGAAACACGTAGCTCTTGGCGCAGTTGAAACATCCGCTCTAAAAATTTTCCTCTGGATAACCAATGTGCCTTGATATGATATCTAACTTCACTGCGTCTGCTACCATGCCTTTGCACACTTCTGAAAGCATTCCATGGTTCTTTGAATGCGAGCAGGTCCAATTCACAAATTTTTGACATCATCAAAAACATTCTCCAGACTTGACCTCTGGCTGTTTTCTTAAATTAATCTGCCACAAATTTTCGATGATTCATGCAATGAGCTGAAATCAGGGTTCTTTTTCGCTGGGATATTTCGATCATTTCCCCAAAATAGCGTAAAACGTTGCTCATTGTTTCGTCGACATTTTTCCATAACTGAAAAAAGCATTATGACCGATTTGACTTAATATTTTTCGGTCATTTAAAAAAACTTTGGTCTATGACCGAAAAATCACCAAAAAAATCCCCGTTTGAAACACAGTCATGAGAAACGTTTTTGAATTTTCGGACAACTCCATTAGAACCTTGCATGACTGCTGCTACACTGGTAGCAACTGACTTATACTTCGTCCAATCAAAACCATGTTCCTCAATGAATTGATTCAATTTGGCGAAGATTGCTTAAGCAGTTGTGCGAACTCCAAAGTTTAGACACCACCAGAGCTGTGGAGCCGGAGTCGGAGCGCGGAGCCCAACCAATTTTGGATGGCTAAAGCCGGAGTCGGAGCCTGAAATTTGGGTTCCAGTTCAAGTAAGTTAGGCAATTAATCCAATTTTTTTTCTGTTTTTTAAACCAAATTGTTCTGGAGCAGGAGCCGAAGCCAAAAATCTCAAGATGTTGGGGCTGGATCCAAAAAAATTAGATGCCTGGAGCTGGAGACGGAGCCTGAAAGTTGAGTACCGGGTCCACAGCCCTGAATAGAACAACTCAACAGTGGTTTTTGTTTCCTCATCGGCAAACATACAATACACAATCAACTGCACATCGTTCCGAAATATTTGTTGTTTCATCCAGCTGAATACCAAACACTTGAGTTTTCTTCAGATTGTGAAGAAGTTGTTTCAACAGACCTTCTGAAATATGAAGACATCTATGTTTAGTTGTATTGTCTGATAATGAACTTTGTCTGACTTTGTTAACAGCTTTTTTCCTCCATGCAGAATATCAGCAGCAATTCCAAGATAGGGAAGAACTATAGACTCCAACTCGGCTTAAAGACGTTTACTTTTGAAACTGAACTAAGGTGTCCCTAATTAAAGTGGACAGATTGGAAAAGTCTTAACATAACTAGATTTAATTTGTGGGTCCTTAGTGATGTTCGGGTGAGGTTGTTGCAGAATCTAAGTCTGTGTAGCCATCCCAAGTTTTATAGTTACAATTTATCAGTCGGTAGATAAATGTAATTTTTAATTGAACATTATTACGGATATCACTGTTACGGCAATGCAAACACATTTATAAGATTCAAAGTAATATTTGCAACAGACTTCTAGTAAAAGTATGTTGACAAAAATTAAGTTATTGACAAAATTTCAACACAGATAAGCAGTAAGTTAACTTGCAATTCAAACAGTGTCCTCAAATAGAATGTCCATCAAATCAAGAACAATATAGAGCATCCACTTGTATGTCAATTTTTGTCCAGTTCCTTTTTGGAGAATTCAATCATGGAGGTTTTCTTCGAGATAGTGGTAACTGCTCTGTGGTATCAGAAGTCACAAATATTTATACTTGAAATGTTACTTTTGTTAAGCATCCTCTATAGAACTGTGCAGATTAGGTTGGCGTTTCTACGTTTGTTTTTTATATGGCTCAGACAGTTTTTCTTGAGCAGAGTTGCTTCGAGCTTTTTCCAAAACCATATTTGGTGGTTCATTCTTCTCCTATCTTTTGGTTCACTCTGAGGCACAGTCACCTGATGGTGATGCTCTCTTGGATGGTTCTATCTTGTATTTCTCCTGTTAGTAGGAGTTTCCATCCGCAGGTGTACTGCCAGACTCAGGTGATTTTTCTCTGCAGGAACTCGTAGTCACCTGCCTAATCATGTGGTTTTGTCTTTCTTACGTGCATGCGAGTTTGCATTAAGCTCTTTGTTCATACTTTATATCTGCAGAGCTTTGCAGTGCAGAACTTTGCAGAGATTCATGAGATGCCAGAAAAAAACTGTTTGTACTAGTGTAGTCATCGGTTAAGCTGTTAGCTTTACAAATCTTAATAGATTTTTGCAAGAGTGATATTTTTCACAAAGTGTTTGCTTTTAGTAACTGTTTTTCGTGCATAATTTCATTATTATTCAAATCTTTCATTATTTGTAAATGGTGTCTTTTCAATGCTGTACGCTGCAGAGTCTGTTGGGGATGCAAAGTGTCCTCAACACTTTGCATAAGGATATGAGCCGTTTTGAAGGAAGAAAGTACCAAATTGATATTTCTTTTTTACCACGCTATTCTCAAACAACGAAAATTGCCGCCAATGACTTTCTAGAGATGTTTAATGCCTTGACTTATTTTGATGAGAAGAAATGCTGTGATTTCACACGTTTTTTGAGATATCCTGGAGTCAAATTACTCTTTATTAAATGCAGTTTCATACAATAGGCAATGCCTTGAAGGATATATGGGTTCAACATTTAGTTTTTCCTGCGATAAAACCCATCCGCTGTGTAGGTATCGTTCCATTTGTAATTCTTTACCATGCAAGCCTTTTTCTCTTGAATACATTTCTTTATAACTGTATGCACTGCTGACTCTCGATGCTACTCCTGGAAAAGTAGGCTACGTTGCACTCAGCGTGTCATTTGCTGGCATCATTACTCTCACTTGATTCAATGAAGTATTTACATTGACAGTTACTATGCTCTTTTTCACAACCATCTTACGCTACTAAAATTTTTTNAAATTGCGTATGTCAATTTTTTTGAGTGTGAACAACATAACTGCAATACTTTTCAAAAGCATAAGATGCTGCTCGAAAAGTAATTTGGAAAAACATGTTACGTGTTTTACTACCAAACAATAACCACTGCCGAGAAAAACATGGTTGTTTTATTAGCTTACTCAAAATTCAAACCAGAGCAATGGTTCCCACCCTTTTCCTACCTGCGGCTCCTGGCTGTTGCATGTAACGAAACATAAGGATACGTGATGGTCACCTATCAGTCACCTGACCAGAGTGGCGTGCAGAAGGGAGGGCGAACGGGGCGACGGCTCCGGGCATCCAAGACAGGGGTGCAGGGCCGGATTTAAGTGATGCGAGGCCCTAGGCTAATCCACTTGTGAGGCCCCCTCGCCCACTGCTGCAAGGAAAAATGAAAAAGCGATAATCAAGTTGCGTAAAGCCGAAAGTGGCGATGTTGAACCTCTGAAAGAATGGTCAATAAAAAATTAAATTATTACTAGAGTGCCCAACGATCACTGCGCTTGTTGCTGCCTTCGACGCAAAAGCGTTCAATTACACGGAATTGTTGAAATTGTACTTGGCTGGGCGGGAACAGGATTGTAAATTTCTACAAACCAACCGAAAACGTCACGGTTAAATATTTGATAAAGCACATGGTCTACGTTTTTTTATAAGTTTCACATCTGTTTTTTGCTATGTGTGCCCCCTAAAAACAAACACACTGCACATATGTGTGGCGCCATGGTTGCATAAAGGCGTTAAAGCACAACGTGACGACCACGTTACGACTCTCTTACCGTGGCTGTAAACATCTCACACATACGAGCAAAACACGTCAAATAAAACGCACCCAAGTGGTTGCAACCAGGCCCGTAACCAGGGAGGGGAGGGCGAGACCTCCCTATAAAAATTTTCGCCCCCCCTGAAAAAATATGTTGGACATTATTTAAAAGTAGTGGACATAGTTTAAAAATTTGGGCCATTCTCAGAAAACTCTTCGCCCACCCTGGTGTCCCAAACTGGTTACGGGCCTGGTTGCAACCGGTAGTTTTAAGATTCGTGTGATTGTTACTTTATCAGACTGCTAAAAATCAAGCGCAACAAAACCGTCGGGCAAAAGGATGTGTGGTTTAAACCAAACCCGTCGCCAGAAGGTCTTCAATAGGGGGGTTTTACATTTTCACAGAAGGACTTGACATTCTGAAAATTTGATAAAATCTCCACTGATTTATAGTGCTTGATATTTAAATTTGGAGGGGCTGAGCCCACCAATGCTCTTTCGTGGCGACGGAACTGGTTCAAATTCCCGTATATGCTGTCACTGAAGTACTTATTAAGAAATAAAAACTGCAATCGTCGAATCAAGTAAGGCTAGTAAACAATTAAAAAGATTTTGTCCTGGCATTCTTCATAACAAAGATCATCTAGGAATTCATAAAAGTTTGTTTTAACCTTAAGCTTTGATCAGGTGCATTTCAAACACGAACAGCCACAAGTTCTTTCGCCTGATTCACACGAAACAATGGTACGATCCAGCAAACACAGGTCGCAGCCTATGTGCTTTGAGTCTATCTACACAATAGGCGGCATGCGGCTTGACCAACGGTCATTTTGAGATTCATGGAAACTCGTTGGAAAACTCTGGCGTTGTCAACACGAAATTGTTGGGTGAATAAAACTAAATTTCATAAATAACTTGGACATAAATTTTGGGGAAAATTTATCGAACTGATCACATACCAACAATTGACTACTCTATGCGTCCACAGTTTGCTGGAGGTCGCCTTGGATCTTGAGGCCCTAGGCGTAGCCTATTGGTAAATTCGGCCCTGGCCTTGATGCAAATCCTAAATAAACTTGTAGCAAAATACAACCAAACCAATTGTGCAATGAACTCCTTGCGCGCTAGCAACAATCCAAATTTAAAATAATGTACATATCGCATTGCCTCTACCGGTTGATAAACGCTTCACTGGTTGTGTGTCTGCATGGTTGCGCAATCTCATGCTCTCTAACTTAAACATTTGCTCAGTGTAAAAATTTCTTAAGGGGAACACTGGTTTTTAAATTGGAGGGCGTGAAAGTTTTGCAAGGGGGCACTAGTATGGCAGCAACATACTGTCAAAAGGTAATAAATGGATTGTTTTTATCATTGGTAAATTTAAATTTGTTATCATTTCATTATAACCGCCACAAACAAAGCGAACAAGACAAAATCTCAGAACAAACTAGATGTAAAGTAGATTGGCGATGTGCATTTTCCTCAACAAAGCCTTGAATTAAACCACTAGTTTTCAAAGAAACAGCGGCATCCTTCCCATTAAGTGGAATTGCAAATAAATTGTTTATGTGTTTTTCGTGTTCGATCGTGAGGTCAGATGAGGTGCGAGTATCAATGACTAGCGCCAAAGGAGACGCGACTGAAAACGTTTGATAACCTCCGGTTGAAGTATTTTTTAAATCTCTGTGTCTATGCTTCTATAAGCTCCAAAAATTGGCACCATTCAACAGGGTACCACAGACATTTGTGGGAGGTAGTTGCACCAAACATCACCCCCTGGATCCGCCATTGTTGTGAACGTGTCCTACGGTTGGCGGTTGCGTTGACTTTATCCGAATTTGTTTTTATCTTCATGCATGATGTTGTTCTGCAATGTTTAGCATCGGAACGAGACGCTTTTACAGTAAACGCATCCGAACCCATTCAAAATGTAGTTGCAACTTGCACTGACATAAATATATCCCTTTGTTCTGGATGTTTGTAAAGTTTCGCAACAGCTTTTATTTGTCGTGTAAACATTTGCTTCTGCATGCAGCTGTATCGCGGTGTTTCGTAGCAAAAAAAATCTTCTATGCTTTTTTTCTGTCTGACTACATCTCACTCGTTGAACAGCGATAGCCACTTTTCATAAATGCAGATCAGGTTAGAAATTACCCATGTCACATGAAATCAGGCAAATACAACCTTGGTTATTTTTGGTCAAAACTGTTGTGAACTTGAGCCAGACGTTTATTCCAAAAAACAGTACTACACCCGCAATCATTGAAAAATGTGAGACAAATTAAGTTAGTTCGACCTGATATCTGGAAATTTATATTTTATAATATCTGCTCTGAAAAGCTCACCTCTAAGCGCAAGTATAGGGAATTGTATACATATTTGACTACTAAAAACGAAGATATGTGAAATCCAAAAACGCAAAACTTGAATACCAGCTAGAACCCGTGGTTATCATTACCTGTAATGATAAAACAAGCTATAGGCTACAGATAACGCTCATAGGCTTTTCCAAGGAATTACAGGAACGGGGGGCCATGCGGACTCTTATTCCAAAGGCAGATGCGTTAAACTATAAACGAATAAGCAGGAGTTTCGTGACCTCAAGCTAACATAGAAATTGCGAATTTTTGTGATATTTCGGCACATTGAGCAAGTAGTGCCAGTTTAAGCGGCGAGTTATTTTCTATCTTGCATACGACTTCATTCAGTTTTTTTACCCCAACTTTTGCTCAAGGCCCCCAACAACAAGTCTTGACTAGGCCATTGATTGTGATCTAGCAATCTTGATACCACAACAACTTGTAATTTATTTAATCACACATCTCGGCGCCGTTGTCATTGGTAAACCTTGAAAATAGCAATTATCGACGGGATCCTAAACAGCCGACCAAGCTTTGCGAGTTCTGTCGTTAGGCAGTTAGTGGATTATTTCACAGATAACAACATGTAAAGTAAAATAAACAACAACACTTTCAGATTTCCTTCTTGGTCGTTTAAATGTTGTAAACGTTTGTGCACGTTGCTTATGTTGCAATACTTCACTTCTAAATTTAGGACAAGCGCAAATGAAATCTGAAATTACGTAAGGAAAACGTGCCGTCAGCATACATAATGAACCCTGTGTCACGTGCATCACAGCGAAGCATTTGTGTGCTTAGGTGTCATCTGTTGGTTTTACTGGAATAGCAAGCTTGTGTGACTGCTTCTGAACTCATTCAGTCGATGGTAAACGTTTTCTTAGCTGTATTTCTCTGTTTTCTATGCATCGAATTAGGTTTTTAACAGCTGTGAAACCTGGGATAAAGATTTTAGGCAAAAAAACGTATTTTTAATTTGTAGTATGGCACTAAGCATTGTGCGTTGATGGTTTTTAGCCAACACTGCAACTGCACAGGAGACGCATTAGACGTTAACTGCCATTTAAGAGATGTGGCTTGTTGTGGTTACAGTTTGAGGAAAACCAGCTTAACTGAACTGAGAAGGAAGTAAAATGAAGCTACCTTGAATGCAACATATCCGATCGAGCTGGTCAGAACGCAGCAAAAACAGGTTCGTCGGAGCAAACAACCTGTACGCGAGAATGTGGGCTATGATCAGTCAACCGTAACCTTAGACACGACCTTTGCATTCATGAAAAACTGCTTTCCGAAGCAGAGACAGTTTTGCAGAGCATTGCATACTGCAAAGACACTCTTGTTCATTCTTGCCGATTGGGCAAACAGCAATTGAGCTAGTTGGATTACAGATTACGTTTGAGGTAATTTAGGTCTAATGTGCGTGAAAACGCGTTCAGCTGTCATTATTGTAAAGTAAATCTGCGAAGCTCGATAACCTGGTTGTCAGGACTTCTACTCCCTATTTGAAATAATATTCCAGCCACCCCATTTAGCAGTCTCGTCTGAAGTGACTTAAAAATCTGACGGAGTAGACCATTACAAAAGAAAAAATTGGACCAAGACCCATAGGTGGCGGAAGCGGGGGGGCCGTATGGGCATAGGCCCCCCCACTTTCATTTCTGGGGGGGCCTTCCCCCCCACTTTAAAATTTTGAATTTTGCTTGAATAAGTTTAAGTATCACAAGTAGTATTGGGTTCATTGTTAAAGTAAATCGTTTAAAGAAAACAATGTTGCAGAATTTTGGCACCATTTTTGTCAATAGTATTTGCATTATACTGTTTGTAATTTGGCAGGACTTCGTATTTGTTTGGCAGAATACATAGCCTGTCATCCTGCTATGGCTTGTTTTCCGCATTGGTGTTGTTGAACAGTGCTGCCAAATGGCGAAATACAACACAACTTTTTACAAGAAAGGTGTAATTTTATATGCTTGTGTGCATGGGCGTCGGAAGGATTTTTTCAGGGGGACCACTAGTGGGTTTTTCCAAAAGTTTTTCTAGGGGGGCCAAAAGTGGTGAAGTTTGTTTTTTACCATTCGAAACTAAAAAACAGCCTTTTTTGCCAAAATTTTCTAATTTCTGCCCCCCTTCCGACACCCATGGTTGTGTGAAGGAAAAATTGCGTACCACACCATTAAATAATTAGTGAAATTTCAAGCGTTTAAACACCATTCTAAATAGTGAAATTTTGCTGAATCTTACACGCAAAATGAAATATTTGACAGATCAATTTCAATTGTGTTTTTGTTTTTGCATTGGCAACACTAAAAAGTTATATTTTATTTCTGCTTTGGCAAGACAATTGGCATCCTTACAGACAACTTGCTAGTTGCTACGTATGCTTTGTCTTGTCTTTGGATTCCGGTATCTAATGCAGTTGTAGAATGGCTATTCAGTCAAGTTACGTCTGTGTTCAAGAAGTGGAAATGTTGTGATTTTGATTGTGTTTAAGACAGGTATCAACGCTGTGTCATTTTTGCCTGTTTTTAAAGCTGTGTTCTTGGTGTTTTTAACAGCCCAGTGGCGACTCCGGTACACGGGCTCCTCGGGATTAGCCCGAGTCTATGGGGCGCCGTTCGTAAAAATATTATATCTGACAGATTTAGCACAAAAACTGCTATCTCTGCGCATATTTAGCTGTCTCTGTGCATATTTAACTATCTCTGCGAGCATTTAGTTATCTCTGCGCAGAGATAGCTATCTCTATGCGCATTTAGCCATCTCTGCGCAGAGATAGCTATCTCTGCACGAATTAACTATCCATGCACATATATAGCTAAATCTGCATGCATATATAGCGCTGAAGTGTGTCAGAGGAAAACATTGTATCCTGTCTGAAGAAAAACTTGGTGTTCTGTTTCAGTAATCCAGACAAAAGCTAGGCTACTGCAAGGCATGAATTCCCTTGCATCATGTAAGGCTAGGTGGTTTCAGGTCTAAATTGTACTGGTTTGATAATAACATTGTTTTTTTCAGACGATGGGCTACAGTAAACTTGTGGTGGTGGTCTCAGTGTTAGTGCCATTTTTTGCTTAAAGTTTCAAAGGGGATCTCGTCAAGTCTGACCATTCCAACTGTCCTCACCAGGCGCAGCTCACTG
>JGI24158J21664_10003266_pt1 | contig 20241 bp, 18 predicted proteins | sample Ectturendosymbi3_FD_21664 | JGI IMG/M metagenome (IMG submission 21664) | reverse complement strand
TTGAACTCATATGATACCTTGCTCAGGAAATAAGATGTAAAAGCTGTTTCTAGTAAAGTTCAGGTACCGCCATTGTTGCGTCAGCGTCATAATACCAACCTTACTAGAAATTCTAACCGGAACGCCGTACCGGCAATAATTCTTTTACAGGAACAGCGTTCCGGGCCGTTCCGGCTTACTTTCACCTCTGGTCTCTCCTCCAACATAGGCACATTTCTCGTTGATCAGATGAATCATTTTTTCTCCCCACGGACGACGAACCGGTCTCTGAAACTTATCTGTTAAATCTTGAAAATGTTAACTGGCATTCCACTCACTAGTCCAACGAGATGGTTAACGAGTGGGCTAAGTAACTCGAAGTTTCGGCAACTGTTCAAGGTCAGTTAAGATTTTGCAATGCTCAACATTTTTTGCATAGATTACTGCAAGCGTACCTTTAGAGTTCTTCGCAGCGCCTGCTGAATGGACATCCATTTGCAATAATCCTATGTTCTTGTGCATAGCTTTCAAGGCTGTTATGCTTTGTCATTGCACACTGTGGTTGAGGCAGATGCTTCTGTTTTCTCATTTCGTATATAAATTTGCTTTTTTTAAACTCAAAATCGTAGCAATTGTTGTTTGAAAATAGTACCCAATTTGCCTTTGACCGATCTTGCTTTCCATTTTTATTTAAGTGTTTGTCTCAGACGGAAGGTCCACATCACGTTATTTAGAACACAAGGCTAGAGAAATGCTCATTCACAACGTTCCACAGGGTAGGGGTTAGTTGGTACGCGTAATCGATACTGAAAAGAAGCGAACACTAGCACAAAGCACCAGTAACTACTGCATTAGGTCATCGTCATACAGAAGCGTTACACAATGGGTGAAAATAGAAATTTGCGAAAAGCATGAGAAAATGGAAGTGAGAGGATAAACAATTTGGATGAAAATGCGCATCATTTTAACAAACTCATACAAATTGTTTCTTATCAAGTCATCACATGTACTTACGAAACAGGTAACTTGATCTGGGCGAACATATACGTTCCCGAAGTCGTAATGCAAAATTCAGGGAGCGTTGTTGTAGGCAACACGGGTGTGGTTAATGCTACACTCAGGGGTTATGAGAGGGGGTACAAGACAGTGGCGTCGCCAGCCCAAAAATTTGGGGAGGGCAAAAAATTTGGGGGGGCCAAAATGTTTGATTTTTGGCGAATAACACTAGTTTGTTTAGAAAAGCGCCTCTCAAAGCATAAAATGACTATATTTTCTAAACATTTTTGGGGGGCATGGTCCCTTTGGCCCCCCCTGGCTAACTGCCAAGGCCTACGGGAGGGGCAAAAGAGGTACATCGTACCCGGGCCCGGTAGGCACTGCTGCCCAGGAGGTAATAGTACGCACACTAAGTTTTTCTGTAACCAAGTCCAAAATTACTAATGTAAGCCAGTTGCCAGTATGACAATTCATCTATTTACGCATCTTAGCAGGGTAGCTGTTTTATCTATATTCTGATTACTATAAAAACAAGCTATACAAGTTTCGATGAGGACGCCTGGAGCTATAGGCAGTGCTGTGTTTAAGGAGAAGCCAACAAGACACTTGCCTCAGGCCCCCCGTTTCAGGGGATCCCATCGAGGTCCTTAGTGCGCAAATTTTCCTTCGTTTTGGCGAAAAATTTATTTTCCACTCACATAATAAACTCCGAAGCAGACAAGCAAGTATTCTGCTTTCAACAAACATTTGTAACGTGTAAGTACTCTGCTTTCAAAGACGCCCCCAATAGCAACTGCAATGTGCAAGTACTCTGCTTATTTATAAGAACCCCCAACAGCACCTACAATGTGAAAATACTCTGCTGTCAAAGGGGCTCCAACCGTCACTGTGATGTGTATGTACTCTGCTTTCAAAGAGCCACCAGCATATCTAATGTGTAAACACGGAAAAGCTTAAACTAACTTGAATACTTAAAAAACTGTGTGTGAAAATTTGATCCAAAATGTTTTGAAAAGTCCCAATCAAGTAAGAGCAAAAACGCATACCAAATATAAATTTTTCACTGTCGGAGGATGAAGCTTCTCATAATATAGTGTAACTATGTTTACAGAAAGGTACATGATGAATTATTTGCTAATTTTGCACATTTTTCAAACAACTAGTGTCAATGCAAGATGAGGCAGTTTTGATTCATCCAGCCACAAAGCTTTTCAAAACAAGCCTCAGGTTGGATGTTTTTGTATGTGCCATGTTCTTGAATGTAGTTAAAAGGATTAAATGTAAAACAAATTAACTGGTTTGAATCTGCTTGGTTGTTTCCTGTAGTTTCATGGAGTCCCTTAACGACATGGCTGCGAACAAATTAATAAAACCAAGCATTCTTCAGGGGGGAAGTGTGTTTTTGTGCATTTTCTTTTATGTCAGTCATGTCGTAGTCTCAGGAGCGTATCTTTGGGTGGCCCGCATATCCCCTCGCTATGCTTAATCAGAAGGTCTTATCACGCTTGGCTGAGTATGATGACGTCACCAGAAAGCCCCCTTTTCGGCCTTACCTCGGTATCCCCAACCCTAAGTCCATCACTTGCTAAGTGGCCCAATATCGGTCTTCGTACCCTGGTAAAATTTCTCTCAGAGGACCTGGCTAGTGGCCACATTGTGTGTACACAGGCAGCAAAAGCGTTTGAAATAATCTGTAAACCCAAATGGTAATTGTTTGAATTTGTTTCCTTTCAATACAACCAAAAAAAACGAACTTACAGCGCTGCTGTTTTCCATTTCTTCCGAGCTAGGGATTGGATTTGTAATTCTGTGGATAATCTTGTAAGCAAACTCTTTACGTCCCGCATGCGCCAAAATCTTGGCGCAAAATGGCGCCAACATATTCGGCCATAACTCGCCAGCCGATTGAGCTGGAGAGCTGTTCTAACCCTCTCAGAATGTGGAAAAACGTGTCGGTTCGATTTTTAAAAATTGGTAAGTTTTGGATATGAGGTTTTTGTGAGTGACGTCATAATTGGTGTAGGTTCAGGCCTTTTTGGCCCACATTATCTGACCCTGGGCCCCAACCGCAAGAGAGAGATCTGTATCTGTACAGCCCTGCATCTTTCGAGACTTTAAATACCCTAGGGAATTAATTAATTAATTTGGGGTGTTTTGACCATAACTTTCGAACCACAAACACTAGAAGGCCAATTAAGGGCTTTAAAGACGCGGATTTTCGCTTAGTTTTTTAAACGAAACAAACAAACAGTCCCTCTTGCGGTTGGGGGCCAGGGCTAGATGATGTGAGTCGAAAAGGCCTAAGCCTACCCCGATTATGACGTCACCCACAAAAAACTCAAATCCAAAACTTTCCAATTTTTTTAATCGGAACTACAAGAATTTCCACATCTTTAGGGGGTTTGAACAGGTCTCTAGCTCAATCTACTGCTGAGTTACGACTTGCCCAACTTGGGCAAATCTAGGGATTGAGGAGGTTTCAAAGTTCTTGCTATGATACTTGGTGCACTGATTTTGCAAGTAACCCGAGCCATCGACTATTTGCGATCAAAATCGTTTTATGAACCTTTATCACGCGAGCCAAGAGCCTTAATAGCAGTTACAGGTGTGTACTGGTGAGATATGTGCGGTGGTGGCGAACTAAATGAATTTTCTTCAGGCAGAACAGTCTTTCCAAACAGGACGGCAGTTTCTAAAAAACTGGAATAAACAATGTCAGATCCCCACGTTTTTTTCATGCAAACCTGGATAAAAAAAGCTTGTTGTTCGACGAAACTACTGCATGGGGACAATGCGCCAACATGTTTTCTAACTAAAACGGTGGCTCATCTGCAGCAAACACCCCCAAGTCATCTGCAGCAAACACCCCCAAGTCAGCGACTCCAATTGTGCTTGCGCGCATGAGTGAGATCTTAACTGAAATCAAAATTTCGTGACAATTTTATCAATACTGGGTTGAAAACCTTGTTGACGCTTGATGAGTTTTCGCTAACTGTTATGGAACCCAAATCCTGCATTCAGTTCCGTTTGCTTTGTTTGTATTTTTGGGTTCGTTGAAAGGTATTTAGGTGTCCCCTCGCACGCTCTGCCCAGAAACACGTTTTTCCAGGGTGGCCAACCTGTCTTCAACAAAAAAAGCCAGCCCTTGTCCCACAAAAAAGCCAGAAAAAGCCAGATAGCATTTTAAGGCATTAACACATAAAGTATGCATAACCAAACACAACACAAATCTCAAAACTCGTCAGAAATATCGATACAATACAATTCCCCTCTTTAGAAGCATTTACTTTCCCCGTAATTACACTGTCGTAGTGTCGTACATTTGTTTCTTATCAATAAAATCAATCAATCTTTTCAATATTTTGTGCATGCTGCATGGTTATAGACGCTTTTCAGAAGAGATTTTTAATGCATATGCAGCTCAGACAATGTTTTTCCAGAGCCAAGCCTTTCTGACTGAAAAAAAGCCAGAAAAAAACTGATTTTGTCTGGCTTTCTTTGAGTTCCAAAAAAAGCCAAAGGTGTTAAAAAAAAGCCAGAATTTCAAAATCTGGCTTTAAAAAAGCCAAATTGGCGACCCTGCGTTTTTCCTGTTCCTCCCGATGACTACTTCATCGATTTTCAGCCACCAACTGCACTTGTTATTCAACCGCACTTCGATCTGCCCGAAGCAAGGCATCTTGTAAACTCGTTATGCAACAGTGATCACATTATCGTCACGTTTCCTTCACGCAGCGCATGACCGGTACCACGCACAAAGTGAGCTAGTCCGCGAAATGCTTTTTCCATTGACTGGCAGCCAGACTTGCTTTTGATAAGGCAAACGTAGCCACGACATAGCAGCACAAAAACTCGTAGTGTTGGCATTTCAGTTTAAATTGTTAGCTGTACAAACAGCAGTAACGCCACACAAACTGTGTGTGGCTAAGAATCTTTGAATGCGTCCTTGCACAGCAGCAGATCAGGCTTCATTTGATATCTGATTCATATTTGAGACGTTACCAGCGAAGACATGGGATGGTAGGTCGAAGTACTTCCAATTTGGACTTACGTATCTTTTGGCGGACTTTAGTTTGGAACGATCAAGATTGCGTAAGTTCACTTTGGAGGGTTTATCTGATTAGGGCTTGTGTTTAGTCGCGTTTAACGCGCAGAGGAAAATTGCTGCAAGTCGTGGTAGGGGTAAATGTGAAGAAGCGCCACATTCCCCATAATTAACAGTAATGGCGATGCATAAACCAGGCACGTTGCCAGAAATTTTGATGGGGGGGGCAAACAACAACAACCAATTCTCAACATTTAAATATTTAATACCCCTTGGTTTTAAAGCATCATCCATAAAACGTACATTTTTCTGGCGCTTTTTTCTGAATAATTTAGTTCAGATTTAAGCCGGCAAATATAAAGTCTATATTTTTTTAGTTTTAAAAGTTTGTTTTTAGTAAAGTTCTGAGCTTCTATTCTGGATCAAAGCAACCATTTGCTCGTACAATTTTCCTGCAAAGCGCTTGTAAAAATCTCGATGCCGTAAGTGCAAGATTTGCAGTATGCTTTTTGTAGCCAATACTGCAGTTGAGCAAGAAGTCATTGTGTCCGGCGTTGTGATTGCGCTTTTTATATTTGCACGTTTTTGATGTACACCAGCACAAGTTCAATCGAAGCCGAGTAGCGCCTTTGTTCTAAGACATTAACTCCCGAAGTAGGTCTACAAGACTCGCGCGCATGTAAGACGTGGATACTGTTATCGTCCAATTCCTTAGCGACCAGTTGACGTATGGAGCTTGTAACGTAAAGGCTCGAGCCCCTCAACGCGTTTGAAAAAGATTTTGATCTTATGTCATTAAACGCTATGAAATGCGAATACGGTAACATTTTTGTACGCTACTTGCACTATAAGGTTGCTTCCCAAATACGATTAGTATATAGCTAGTTATTTAGAGTTAGCAATATAATTTACAAATATGATAAAGACAATATCGTAAGTTACCCTCGTTCTCTAAACAAACTTACATATGCTTGACCCACTCTACACAAAGTGTGAAAAAGGTTGGGCATTTGCGAAAACGAAGCCACAATCGATCATCACCAAGGCTTTGCTCTAAAGTTAGAAATACTTGTCGCCACAGTTAACACGACGGTTGGTTAGTTTATCTAGCCCAGTAGTTTCCAAAGTATGGGCCGAAACCCAAACAAGAGTGGCGAAGGGTCAAAAAAGGGTCGCGTGGCGATCCAAACCGGAGTTGTATATTGTATTTTCAACGTTACCGCACTGCTTGTCTGTCTGAAGTGTGGGTACGTGAGAAAAGAGTAGATTGCTGACATTAAAAATGAACTCAGTCGCGAGGTGTTCACCAAACTCAGATTTGGGTCATGCTCAAAAAAGTTTGGTAACCGCTGTTCTCGCCATTCTATCGTAAGAGATTGAAGCCATTTTTTAAATCCATGACAAAATCCAATCAACTGGGAACAAATTTACTTTAGTTCAGGGATGGGCAAACTATGGCGAGAATGGCAGCCACACGTACATACTGTAGATAGTACATAGTGTATTTCGAGATCAGATTATAATTCTCGAGATTTTATTTCACACATTTCATTCGAAACTGCGTTTTTACTCAACCGAAAGTTACTATCGCTACCTTTATTTTGTGCTAGCTAATGTAAAAAGTTTCTGTTCAAGCTTTTTAAAGCGATCATAAATGTAATATATGCGGCCCTGGTAGGAAAAAAGTTTTCAATGTGTCCCTCCGTAGAAAATGTTTGCCCAACCCTGCTTTAGTTTCGTTTAAGTCACATGCACTTTATCAAGAAAACAGGTTCAAGCTATCTTTAAGTTATGGTAGTAACAATGTAAGGTATGGCAGTGTCGTTTTTGCCCTCAGCATTTTCAAAATAAAAAGAATCTTCCTACTTGATTTCAAATTTGCTGTATGATAGGGTGGTAATCAACATCTGATGAGAGTCGAAACACTTTCAGACTATGTACAGGTCGGGCTCCGATTAGGCCTATACTTGAAAAAACTGTTGTTTTACTCTCCGGCAAGGTATGTGAAATCATTGATGAAAACGTTAAGGCTCCACATATTCGTGATTGAACCGTCACACCGGACAAGCTCAGTCATCACAAATGAATATCAAGGATGAATGCTCTTGCTACCAAACACTGTTTATGGTTTTATTGCGTAAAAAAATTACTTTGAAATTGGATTGCTTCCGAGCCAACGTTTGAGCTTCAAGGCATATTAAACGTATATCACCGCCATACTTTTAAAACTATACAAAAACAAAAATCTACGATGTTCATTTAAGGCTGCAGCTGATGCTGCAGACAAGGGTGAGTCATACAGTATTAGTAGCAGAGATGAGCGGAGTCACACTTTTCAGACTCCGACTCCGCTCCTGCTCCACAGTTTCTCCGCTCCTCCGCTCCTGCTCCACGCTTTAAGACTCCTGCTCCGACTCCGAAAAATTTTAAACATCAACTCCGACTCCTGTCAACACTCCGAAAACTTTCAAGTAATTCATGCTAAAAAGATACTGTCTATTTTGCCTCATGAAGCAAAATATATGTCTTGGCTATTTTGCCTTTGATAGAACACAAATGGTTGAAATGGTCTCGTGACTAGCACAATACAGATAGGCACAACATGTTGAGGTTTAAAATTATGGCTTAGCCTATTCTTCACACAACATAGACAAACAGCCACTAAAAGTTTGCCCACATTTAGATCAGACGTTACGGTCAGCTATGTAGATCATGCATTCCAAACTTGTCATGTGATCACTTCAAACAAATGTGTGCAGCTACTGACAAAATACCTTCAGAACTGTTTTTGTCTCATGAGGCAAAATAAAAGAAAGCCAAGAAAAACATAAATGCTCAATTTCTTTTATTGTAGCTTTGTGTTCTTTTAACTGGAGCCTATGATACTGACCCCGTGTTCGAACCAAACACGCAAATAAAAATGATATGTCAAGGTATGTCTTCTTTCAAGCATACCGCAGACTGCAACCCATCAAAATATTTGCCGCCGGTTACGCGGCTAGCAAATTTCGACACGGTTGGCTGAGTTGTTACCATGAGCTGCGAAAGCTGTTAACGCGATTTAATTCCAGCCGTTTTGTACGGTATTCATAGATGAGGGTACCCGGCCCTCTCAGGCCGCCGACGAGCTTTCCTATAAAAACCAAAGGTGTTCACTGGCTAAAACTACTCAGTTATTGTTATGTGAGTAGAAACGTCCACTGCTGGCTTCACTTCAGCACATCTGTTTGGTTGCTATTGTGTATTTAAGCGCTATAGAGCAGCTATGTCCAACCGGCGGCCCAGTCGAAGGTTTTGTGCGGCCCAGTTTAGGTTTTCGTTGTAGTATAAGTAGCCTACATACTGACAACCTATCCATCATTGGCACTAAACTTGCCCATGAAATCACAAAATCACACTTACTGAAACAGTGTCAGTGGTTACCATTGCAGTTAGGATGCGAACACTTACAACACATTAGTTTAAACAAAATTCAGTTTGCTAAGATCAAAGTAAGTCATTCAATGTGCGGCCCTGGCTAGGATAGTGACGAAAGTTTTGGCTCAGTAAGCAATTTCGGTTGGACATAGCTGCTCCAGAGAGCGAAGAGTCTGCAGAATCACTAATACGTCTTTGCAAACTGTATTGTGTCAGCGCACATTGACACTGATTTCGGACGATGTGTAGTAACACATATGACGATGCCAAATTGAGAGCAATGTCTACGATCTACCGAATCACAATCACTGCTTAATTAGTTCTGTTTTCCAGTTTCATTGAGAGCAATTATTTGGGAACGACATAGTTTCCAGTTTTTTGCTTGCAGCAGCCTTTGTTTTGATTTAGTATTTTAGTCTTTAGGTTGCTTGCTTTCTCTGCTCTTACTTTAGCGTTTCAACGTTTCACCGGTAAGCGTTGCTTGCGCATTTCAGGACTGGGGATGCGAAGTACTGTATTACGTGAAATCGATTTCCTATGAAAAAATGTGCTGATGGATTAACTTGTCGCCGCCTTTGTGGGAGACTAGTCACTTGAAAACAAATATGTGCAAGTTTGAATCATCGCAAAGTGAAGAAAGCAGAGCCCAGTCGGTGGATTCCTCGAAAGCTTGCACCATACCTGGAGCTTTTTAATTTCAGTTCTAAACAAGACCGTTGCCACGGGGGGCATTCGGGGACAGTGCACCCCCAATTTTTGTGCCTCCTAAATTTTATTGTGCTCAGAAAACTTTGTTTCAAACATCTAATAAAAACAAAAATATTGCCCCCCTAAAATGTATTTTTGCTCCCTAAAAGTTAAAACCTGGCTACGGGCCTGGTTCTAAATCGATGTTAAAAAGATGAGTGTGTGGGTTGGTTTTCGTTTGCAGAAAGCTCTGAACAAAAATTGAGCTAATGTTCAGGATTCAAACCTTGTGCGTGTTTTTTCAACCACAGGATAAGATGGCTATAGGCTTATAATGAAACTTAGATGGCTTAAACTTTTCAGTAAAGGCATTGTGTTGTCGTTGGCAGTTGTTTTCGCAATGAGAAAGGTGCGAAACACTACAGTTTTAGGTTCCTCTCTTGTACGAAATGAAGACAACACCAAAGGCGCCGTAAGTGGCCGTTCAGCAGGTTAGCAAGTTATGCTTGTGATAATCAAGCGTAATCACCACTGTCGCTTGTAGTTGATATAAATGAAATGGTGAGGATGCACACAGGTATACGCCCCGGTGCTTCGGAACAGTTTCTAAGTTCCATCAACACTCCACGAAACTTAACATGGTTACATTTTTGATGACCGTTGTCAACTGATATTTATGTATCCTGGAAATAGATTCATGAACCAGAAAAATACCATGATTGAGAACACTGCTGAGTGCATTTAATGAATTTCTGCTTTCTTCATTTTTTGTTTTTTTACTGAACAAGTTACACGATTGCGACAACTGTGATAAGTGGAGCGTTTGTATCTGCAAGAAAACAAAGATATAAGCTCACACCTAAGTCTTTATGCACTACAAAAATTTTTCTTTGCAAATTAACCGGATAAGAATATACGACACTGCTGAAATTTGCTTTCAGTGGTTAAAATTTGCTTTTAATAACTGAAATCACACTGTGTTCATAGAAGTATGCGTGAGACTTGCTTTCTAATACCAGGCTAGAAAAACTTGTCCATCGAAGATTAATTCTCGTTGCATCATTCGGTTACTCGTCCTCAGCATAATAGTGAAACTTTCTTCATATGCAATTGCTAAATCAGACACTTGACAACCAGTAAATTTAGATTTTGACTTCATATGAATGCAGATAAACGTATAGACGTTTGTTGGTTACAAATTATCTATTGATGAAAAATGTTTTCCGTTTTGTCCAAAGTTATCAATGAAAATATTATTTCGATTTTTTACAGCATAACAATCCTTCAGATGTAGGGGATAAAATGTCTCGTACTCGTCAGGGCAACAACCGATATGTTATGAAAAATGTCCAATGGTTTGAAGAAAAGCATTCAATTTGACAAAACGTTTAAAGGTGATTAAAGATAATCATTTATGGACGTATTTCTTGATTGTACCATAAGATCACCTTTACCTTCAACGAGCTGTGGCCTGCTGAACAATGTGGTTTTATTGTTTTGGCAAATCCGACTCACGTGAAACATTTTAATTCGAAATGTGACAAACTTGTTCCATTTATTTCGCAATATATTTACAAATACCAGCTCTGTTCGAACTGTTAACAACTGTCTTACAGTAACTCTCTGTGAGTGACGGCTCATGCAACCTGAATAATGACGAGGTCAATTGCGCTGATTCGCTTTTGTTAGGTCAGTTTCCTAACATGGTGAAAGGTTATGATTGAGAAATATATTTAATGTTTTCCCGCTCGACTTAAACATACGATCGTTCAGTCTAGATCAGTCGTCCACAGCGCAGTGTTGGACAAACCGTGACCAATGGGCCGTTTGTGGCCTGAGAAGCCAAGAGTGCTGAACATTGCTGGTTTCATTAAAATACACCTTGTAGGGAACAGCAGAAAATCGAAAAAGACGCAAAACTTCTGAGTGTGGTTAACACTCGTCTTTTTATCTCCTTCTCAAAATGCTCTTGGGTGTAAGGAGTTGAATTATGTAAAAAGGACATTGGCTGAACCTGATCATCAGAGAAACTTTAGAAGTTCACCATCAGCGAAACTTGTTGTACAGACTGTTTGCGAATGTCCACTAAATGTGTTTGTGTCCGAATGCGCATGTGTTTGTTTGTGTCTGTGAATGAAGGCTGCTCAGTCGCGTTTGCAGTGAAATGCCTGAGGCAGTTGGGAAAACGCCGTCAATCTCACATAAGTTCAGTTGCGTTTATACTCTGTACTCCTTTCGGCGTGTCACGAGTGGTCTGCGGCGCCCATTCCCACTTGCTTGCGCTGTGGGTCACGCGGCTATCTTCGCAGTGAATGCTGCGCTGGTGACGAGTTGATGGCAGCACCGCGCGTGAAGTGTTCCATTGCAACCACCCATCAACGCCGAGCACGAGGTTGAACAGGGCGCAAGTACCGTTTTTCAAGTCTTCGGTACGACCCGACGGGGAATCGAACCCAGCCTACCAGTATTGGTGGCGAGTGCTCGAGTAACTTGGGCCATGTTGCATAACATAATTCGTCTGCATACAAAAATTGCAAAACATAATTGATGGACATCGTGGCAGGGTAGTGCAGAACGTTGCTTAAACTGCGAAATTTTCACTCAGACTTTATTCTTTGCAGTCAAGTTTTTTTAAAGTATGATTCCTGTGTTGTGAGCGCATATTTGCCAATTTTAAGTTAATTTGACACATTTGGAAAATGACATTTACCCCCACCAGCATTGTTTCTGGTTTCTGCTTGCTTGCTGTTACAATATTTAATCTAAATCATAATATTTAGACGCATTACAATATTTTGAATAATGCTCAAAGTATATCTTCACTGACTAGGGAGCTTCACCGGCGAAATTCTGTTTTTTCACAATTTGCATAAAAAATATGTCGAAGTACGAATTTATGTCACAATTTAATTGGAATATTTCAACGTGGCATCAAACCTCTGGCCGAAAGAAGAGACAGTTTGCAGCTTTTAGGTGTGGCTGCTCGTATAAAAAATAACCTGCGCGGTATTCGTACTGGTTGTACGAATTAAGGCCGTCGCTAGATTCTAAAAAACAGCTTAAAACCCAGTGGCGTGCAGAGGGGGGCGAACGGGGCGCCGGCCCCGGGCAGCCAAGACAGGGGGGGCATCCAAAGAGTGGAATTACAAAAATTTAAATGCTGTAGCTAGATGATTTTTCCTGTTGTAGGCGTACCAATACATGCTGCATGGATTTAATTTATCAAAACTTGTTTTGTTGTCAACACTAATTTTTACGTATTCAATGCCAGTGATTCTCAGCTTTTTCATTACCAGGGATTTTTGGCGCACACCCAGTCAAACTGATAGCGTCGTGACTTTTTAGAGATCGTGCGATCAAGCGAAAATCACAAAAAAGAATTGAAAGGTAATCAAGGTTGAGAGAAACCCTGTTTAAAAAAAAACAACCCTCGTGTTTTTTTTAATCCCGGATTTTAGGTTTTTATAAAAGAAACAAGTCTTTGTTCTTTTAAACAAAACACAAACTCCATTCTTAATTGTTTTTATTGCATCATGCAATACCATCATTTGCAGAATTACACAGTAATAACTTGTTATACCTATTATAGCATTCAAATTTCAGAGTAAAGAAATATACCCCATCTTTGTTTTCAAAATGTGTTATTGGTCAATTCACTCCAAAGTGGTAAGGCTTGGCAAGAATACGCACAGAAAACAGAGAAAAGCTACTCCCATACAAACTCCGCAGTTTCACGTCAAGTTCATATACATGCCCTGCTAGTTCAACATCCATATGGTGTATTTTTTCAATATATGGTTTGGTGTGGTCCAACATCGGTAACAGCTTGGATGCAGAGAAAGCAGAAAAATTGATTAAAATGTACCGATTTTACAGAGCTGAAGAAGATAACCAGTAGAATTAACTCAAACACTTCGAATTTTTCTTCTCTTTTTTTCAAGTCTATAAAATTAGTTGCTGTTCGTTTTGTTTGATTAAAAAACAATTTACAGTTAAATGTACCAGTGTGCTGCTTATTTTACTTTTTACTTCATACTAAATTTTTCAAAGGAAAAGTAAAGAGTGGGAACTTTGGTGGTTTTTATTGTTTTTCTTTACGTGGGCTTGTGAAAAAAAGGGGTAATTTCCTTTGCTTGGGTCCCATTACGTGAAGGTAATTATGGACGTTTAATTGATTTTCTGAGCCAAATTTCAAAGCTGTCCAAATTCAATTTGCTTGAGTTGGCTGATTTTATGATGGATCACTAGTTTCCCGTTTCGTTTTTTGTGCTAATACAGTCGCACACCTGTGCTTGCAATATGTCCTTCGTTTCGAGCTTCGTCATTCATTGGCAGTTCAGGCTGATTGATCATAATGGCTCACACAAGCCTGTATCTGTTCTTTCTCCTTAGTAATTGTACATATAACAGCCACATATTGAAAAACGAAAATGTCTTGCGAACTTTATGCACATTCTCAATTTGTGTGTAGTTTACAAGTTTCAAACTGTCAACCCTGGGTGTTCGCCATCCCAGTAGCACACCTTCTGATCGACTGCTATTCGACGAGACATTCGCGCAGCCTTGTATTTTTGCAGTTGTGAACTGCGCTGACGTAGCGCTCAGTGTGTTCTACTACCCCTCTGTTTTAACGCGTTGTTGGATATTTTTGCAGTTATCAACTGCTCTGTCTTTGGATACCGGTGATGATTTATGTTCACTGCAGTGACACATTGTAGCCTACAACAACGAGTGAAGAGAGTGCGTGTAGAATAATATGCACAGGGACGCCGGAGAATGGAGGCATGACGGGGGTATTTCCCCCGCTGTCCTTTCAAAAGTGGGGCAATATGATCGGAGGTGCCTTTTGATCATTGGCGTAGCAGCAGGCAAATTTTTAGGGGGGGCGAAGGATCTTTTCCCGAATTTTCCAAAACATGCCCGAAAAGGTTTTTGTGCAACTTTTGCCTACAAAATTCTCTCCCACAAAGATACCCATGACCTTTTTTGGTGTGACCTCAAAAAAAGGTCTTCATGTGTTTTTATGCAAACCTTGGGTGACATTTTTTGGAGTGAAGCAACTTTTGATGGCATTTTTACCCAGATTTTCAGCAAATCACACCTTTTGGGGGTGCGCTTGCGCCCATTGCTCCCCCAGCTCCAACACAACTGCTTTTCATAACAGCATCAATGGTAATTTCGTAGTTTATCAAGATCGACTTGAAATAAATTTATTGCAGCTATTCGGGCACCTAGGAAATGCAGAATGATTTTCTATAATTCCTGTTATTATTTTTGAAGTCAACGTTGTTGATGAACAGAAACAAACATAATTGGTAACGATTTATTTGTTTGTTATAAATTTCTATTGCCCCCAACATTTTTACTGCTCCCCCTGCTCTACCGCTGCTCCGGCGTCCCTGAATACGCATGTTGTGTCAACAAACTTCGCCAAAACGGTGTTTGCAAACGGGAATATGATGTAATATTGTGACGTCACAAACAACGTATATCCAGTAACAATGACCACCATACGCCACTGCTCAATACCAGAATTTGGTAGGGGGGCTTCCAATCAAGCAGTCGCCCCGAGCATCACCAGACCTCTGCACGCCACTGTTAAAACCTTTGAAGGTCACCATACTAAAACAGCTACTATACAAGGAAAGCTAACGTCTTATTTTTAATTTTGAGATTAACTTTTAACTTTATTACATTTAAACCACCAACAATCATAAGCTATTTGCAGATTTTGTGAAGTATAGACACAACCCATTCATGCTAATACTTTCAAATGAGAACAAGTAGCATTAATTGTGCATTGTTGATTTAATATTACCGTTCAAAAGCAGAAGCGTACGACCAATGTGTTTGCTTTTGAGGATGGTTCTCTCCAAACGATACATGCATCATTTGACGCAACGATTTGTTTGCAAACTGCCTAGTTACCAATTAACAGATGCATTCATTCCGAACCAGGCCGTTTGGGTAAGCTAAGACTGTTGCGTAAAGAACAGTTCAAGTTACATAGTTCTTAGTTCCTACTTCAAGCAGAAAAGTTTCTTGAAGCTGTACAAACAGAGAACTTACCTGCATTTAGTGGAGAAAACATAAGCCTTCAGTTGCAAACTGCAACTTCGATAGATTGCTGTAAACATTTACTTGGTTAGTAAAAAAATTAATAAGTTATGACGTCGGTGTCGGAATGTGGCAGCGTCTCGAGCATTTCTGAGAAGAGCAATCTAAAACGGTATAAAACAGTAAAATACATGCTGGGTGGTGCAGCAGTACTTTTATCAGTTGCCTTTGTGGTCGGAGTACTGTACAGTATCATTGATTTCTACACTGTCAGAGTGGTAACGACAGAAACCAGCACAGCTAGTGCAACAGTTACCTCAAACGCAGGTGAGCCAGTTGTAAGACTGAACAGCTTTCATAGAGCTTTGTTGCTTGGACAGGCCAACGCAGAGTTGTAAGTCGGGCTGGGCTTTTCGGGTCTGGACGGGCTCGGGCTAAAATTTGTCAAAATGTTTCGGGCCGACGAAATCTTTTCGCAGCGACGGACACTTTCGTCGCCAGTTGCTGTTGAAACAATCGAGTTGATTAAGTCTTCAATAAATATAATTAATTGTGAATTGTTTAGTCATCTTTTCCTTGCTACGCCACGAATATCCCGCAGTTGCGCATGTCTTGACTCACTCGGTAAATTCGGCTTTCTGGCCTAAATCGGGCTTCAAAAGCATAGTCGGGCCTGGGCCGGGTTCGGGCTTCCAAATAAATCCCGTTTACAACTCTGGGCCAGCGCGCCAACCACTCATGATCTTGTTCGTATTTAACTCGACAACTTTGTGGTTAGTGCAGAGATTTCTGCATGGCACGTAAGCTTGCTGTTTTTCTGAAAACGACAACATTTGACGAAAACAATGCGATGTAGAAAATTCAACATGAAGTTCGGGCAAATGCTGCTAATTAAAATGGCAAATATGAACATATACAAAACATTGCAGTATGTCACCGAGGTTTCCCACCCAGCTCAGATGGCATTGAATCTGCAGAAGTATTTTCCATGCATCCTTATATCAGTACGAAAGAGCTGAACGCAAGGGCGTAACGAGGGGAGCAAGAAGGGCACAATTCCCCGGGCGCCGAATCACTATGAGGGCGCCGAAGCCCTAAAAGTCCCAACAACGTCGCAAGTACTTTTTCAATACAGTACATTTAGGCTACTCTCAAAAGATTTTAGGTTGGAATATGGGCGCCAAACTTGCTTTTTGCTCCGGACGCCATCTAACTTCGTTACGTGCCTGGCTGGATGTCTGCTTTTGAAGAAGAAAACAATTTCGTTTCCCTTAGTTTGGAGAGTTTGTTCTGCAAATTTCGAAAAAAAGACTAAAGTCGAATATACCCGGTTGGTGGGTGCATTTACGACAGTTTTTCACGAATAAACGCGATTATATGCGAATACAACATTAAACTGAAAATAAACCTGTCACCAGGTGCTCGGTAATATTTATATGTCAAAAGCACTATCCATTCTGTTTCATTTAATTTTTAGATTTTCCTAAAATTCTTCGAATTGACAGGCTTGCAAAATGTTGTACATTGAATGAAAATAAATGTCTGAACATAATCGAAACGAACAGCTGAATATGAAAAGAAAATCTTTACATTTGACATGAAAAGAAAAAGTTTGAAAACATGAAAAGAATATGTTTACACTTGTCCTACACGTCCTGAGCTGCACATTTTGCCTTGACAGACTTGTTTGAAGAAGAAAAAATCCAAAGAAATCATCTCGTTAACCTGCAGAACGTACGCTTGTGTCATAAACTTCTCAATTTTAATTATATTGGAAACTCGAATAAAGAATCGCTGGATTCATTCCGTTGAAACAGTCTGAAATTTGACAAGTTACACCTTGTGATTATTTACGTATGTGTCCGGATGACCATGTCATCTGTAACTTTTCCTCTCTCCCGTACAGAGAGCACTGTCACTACTCCCGACTTGGAAACAATCTACAGAATCACTCAAAGCAACCTTCTGGATTACTTTCCGGATTCCAATAACGATGGAATCAACATAAAGTTTTTCCACAGAGCAAACAGTAAAGAAGAGATGAATGAAGCTTTGAACGGTGAGCAGTTTGCAATTGATCAGCTTTGGGTTCAATGAAATGTGCGACTGCCCGGTACCTGCTGCAGCTGGTTCAGCATTTTCATTTTGTTTCTTCCTGATTTCGTTTGCTTCCCATCTTTTCGAAAATGCTGAACATTTTCTGAGATTTTTTATTTTCTTTAACTTTATGTTAGTCTCTCACATGCTTTTTGACACTTTCTCAAGTTACCTCATTTCATCAATTTAGTGCATTGACGAAGAAAGACCTGTCGGCTGCTGCTACGCAAATGATTTGAAAAAATATGATTGCGCTGACCATTTTCAATCACAAACAGTCTCCAGCGTAACTTCCAATAATTCTGCAACTCTGACACATGCAGGTCGCTTATTAAAGTTTTCTTGAAAGCAAGTGTTTCCGATATTCAAGCAATTGACATGGCTAAACTCTTTTGTAACTTCCAAATGTTGTTGCCATAGATAGTGTCACAGAATTACTTTTTTCTGGTCAATCTCATATTAGCTTTGATACAGTAATGATGAAGCTTACATCTTATACATCTATGAAAAGAAATAATCCGTTACAAAACGCAAATTCAAAGAAACCCGTTAAGGTAACACAGACAAAATAACTGAACCACGACACCAAGACCAATTCAAAAACTCCCATAACGCACGCCCTGCAAAACTGACGTTATAAGTTGTGCCCTCGCTGTTTCGTAACGAAAATCACTTTCTGCGTAATTAAGTTGAGCATTCGCTAAAACTTTTAAGGGATCGAGAAAAATGCATTGTGCCTAAAAGGTTCTCATCTGATCAAATGTAGCATAAGGCATGTCTTGCCTGAATGAAAGTGTTTTTGTAGGTTTTTGGTGGAAAAACAACCAACAGAATCTTTCAAAGAAAAACTATATATTTTGTTGTTGCGTTACGTTTTCAGCAGGGTAACAGTTGTGCTTCGATTAATTCCCCATCTTGGTTACTACTAAAAAAAACTTCACAATAGAAGCAAGGATTAGTAAATGCCACGTGATTCACAGAGCCACCCCGTGACACGTGATCGACGTCGTGAAAATCACGCGAAAACAAATTCTAATAAAGGAACAGTCGAGTTCAACATTTTGCAAGAGTACAAAGAGAATTGTACCCTGGATACGATTACGCTGAACGGGATGACTGATTTGTAAGATTTGATTTGATCGGCTAAACAATGAAAAGTTACCTATGATGTTGCACCGGTTCTGAAGGTGATGGAACCCCTAGCAGAACCCCTTATAATTTCTCTCGCCATTTTCAAGAGATGAATTGAAAATTTTACCAGCTTTTCATAACTTCCAGGCGATTACAATGTACTCGAAGCGGACGTTTCGCTCGATCGTGACACTGGAATGCCCATCATGGCTCATCCTCCCACCAGCACTAGTGACAACAGTTTGGACAACTGGCTGTCTGAGGTTGCTGCATCAAACAAAGCGATGAAGCTGGACATAAAATCGAACGATATTGTGTCTCCAACATTAAAATCTCTAAGGTGGTGCTGATTCATGATTCTGTGCGATTTGTGTTTGTGTTACGTAAGCTGAACCATGAAAATGCTTGGACACCCACAGGTAACCAGTATTTTGTTACAATCGTATATCTACACGTATAGGTTGGTCTTGGTTGGCTAACACCATGAGACAAAAAATCGAAATTTACGAACATAAATGAAACTCTTAAAACTGTGAAAGGCGACGCAAAAATTGCTGCACTGGTCACTTTATCTAATTCTTTTTGTGAATTTTAATTTTGTAAAACCTTGCGTTACTCAATTCCAGAAAAGCCCATCTCCATGGAAGAAAGAGAACCACCTTCCATGTTTTATTATTCTGAGAAAGTCATCCACTAGTGGAAATACAAATCTTTACGTCTTGCGAAAGGTTTTCCTCAATGTGTTGATATTCAAGCTAGTTAGCTGAGACGTATTCCACTTCATATAGTTGTAACTGCGGCTAAACAAACTGTTTTGCATAAATATGGCCGTTGCCTTATGCACAGATCTTTTCAAACCATAATCATGTCTACAGGGTTTGGTGCATAAGTGTACGGGAGTGCATATTCTTGTGGATGCAAAAAATTTTTGCCCAAATTTGATCTTGCTTTCCTAAATAACATATAAACTAACACGTACCATTGTAAACTAATCAAGGTCTCTGCATGCCTAATTAGGCCTACCAATTACCGGGGTTCAAAGCCGCACGCCCTCAACTAACAAACAATATTCTGCATAGCTACATGTGAACAATGGTAATATTTATTGTGTTGAAAAATATTAGCTAATTACGATAAAATCCTCCCAAAAATTGCTGTTCATGCCACCACGCGTGGAAGGTGTTGTTCAGAATCTTTATTTTCAAGTTTTTACATACATTATAAACTTATTCTTCTAACACGATCATCCTAATAGTTAAGATCTGTTCTTATCTAACATAGATGTATGCATTTGCCATTTATGTTGGCCACAATGGCAGTCAATCTGTAAAAGGAGTAAAATATCGGATTACGATCTAAAGTATTACATTGCCGCAAATAGGTCAAGTCTCAACTAATTGGAGGGAAAGGACGCAATTTAATACATAGCATATAGCTTACCTTCCACATTGGCAATCTTCACTTCAACATGTTGTACTTAAAATACTACAACTTACTTAAACGTTTACAGCTTCTAAAGTCACATTATGAAAACCAAAAATCCAGTCTAGTTTAGACAGTTAAATGTGCATTGAATACAGCATGCTAAGAAAAAATAGCAATATGAGACTGATGCACGCAAATACTGCAGCCTATATGATCAACTACCAAGGAATGTGTACAAATGCACATTTCCAATGACAAATGATATGTAACCTCAACAAGAATATTGTTTAAAAAATGGCAGTGCTTCACTGCATTAGCATAAGTGAATTATGCAGTACTGTTCATGAAAACTTCATTTCACAGCATTAAATTGAAGCAATAAAATTTGGCAGGATGCAACGTATGTA
>JGI24158J21664_10003265_pt1 | contig 20253 bp, 17 predicted proteins | sample Ectturendosymbi3_FD_21664 | JGI IMG/M metagenome (IMG submission 21664) | reverse complement strand
CCACAGGATGTCACAATTTTCAGAGATTCAGTTGCTATTTTTAATCAATTCAAGAAAAAACTGTTGCGTGCAAGCATGGGTTCCACGACAACTGCCAAATGGACAACTGCCAGCCGTGCAAATTGCCAACCGGGCAACTGCCAACTAGGAAGATTGCCAACTAACACAACTGCCTACTTGAAGAGCTACCAACCGGAAAATTTCCCTTGCCTTGCAAAAAAAAACTGTCATGCAAGTTTTTCTTCACTGAGGAGTTACTACAGATTTGAACAAAACATATACTGAACATTTCGTAACTGTATGAGTCTTTTGAAAACAGATGTACTGTTTGAATACTTGTCTGATATTGTTAGCTCTGATTATTAAGACTGTATTTATAAGAGACAGAGAGACACAGAGAGAGAAAAGTGTATTGTTTTATATGACTCAGGAAATAAGCAGAAACAATGCAAAAAGTTTGCACTGAGTGACTGACGTCTTGAAATTATTTGTCATTTTGCAATAATAGAAAAATTTAAACATGTCTGCGCATTCCTTCTTCCAAACGCTTTCTCCTTGACTCACTGATATGCCGGTTCGTATGAAACTGTTTTTAGAATTTCAACAATCTCAGTAAACCACTTCTTTAAAGTATTCATGCTTGCTTGTAAAAGCATTTCCATCTCAGAGACGGATAAGTTTCGTACAAGCATCGCCCTAAAACTGGTTGCAATAAGCGCAACAATTCACAAATCTAAGTTTACGTTTTTCCAGGAGAACCTGCCACAGACCATTTCCAGAAAAATCATGCCTTCTTGACACACTAAACGTTGGGGTACAATGAATTTTTTGATTTTGTTAAAGGGTAAATGAGACCAAAAGATTAAAAACTACTGATCTAAACTAAACAATGCTTTGCACTTCACTGAACTGCAGAATTTACGTGCCGGAATTTTACCAGCCTCTATTATCGCACAGCATCAAAAACTCTATCACTTCATGACATTGTTCTATTGTTTCTTTCCCGTGTGAGAAATGCTCAGCGTTACTCAGGTAATCACGAACGCAATTGTTTTCGCTAGCATAGCACAGTTCTCAATTTGCCGCTGGGTTGTGCAAAATTAGGCTGTTTTTGTTACAAGTTTATTTTTTATTGCCTGATGGTAGCATTGAAAGAAAAGGCAGCAGTGAAAATAAGAATGCAATGTGAAAAACGCATAACTGACGCAAGGTACATAGCAAACTCGTAGGCAGCTTCCGCAGGCAAATGGTCATGTATGGGACAGATGGTGCAGAGATATGCGTCGTCTAGCTCAGGTCGTGCAACCGAACATTTAAGGAAGTGTTGAACGTAACTCATATCTTTCCAAACAGGGCCGGCCTTTGGACGTTTGGACTGATTGCTTCCGTCGGGCCCCGAGCCAAAGGGGGCCCCGCGCCACACGTATTAAACTATGCAAGCTTACACTTACTATTGAAACTGCGTGTGTGGCGCGGAGCACGGGACCCACAGTTTTTTTAAGCTTGGTGGGGACCGTTGGAAACGCAAATCAAAGTAACCTGCGCGGATTTTCGACATACTCATTCATCATAAATAAGCAACCAATTTTTTGACCTAAAAACTTAAAATTTTGACTTTTTAATTTATAAACTTTGACTTTATTTTGACCTATCAATTTCCTGCGTTTTCAACTGATATGTGGAATACAAAGCATATTCATACACAGTATTAGAACACAAATCGATAGATTTGTTTTCTAACTGATAGGTTTGTTTTGTTGAAATGAAACGAAAAGTAGTTTATGTGCAAGGTCTGGTATAGCATGTGTTAAAAATGTCTGGCTACTTTCAGTTTCATGAAACGAACCTCGTTGATGCTTTTCACTGCGGCGGCGTGCTTCCACAATAAACCTCTTGTCACTTTTCACTAAGCAGTCACAGAATTTGCAAAATAATTTAGCCTTAGGTGTTAAGGTAAGCTCAGAAGCATGTTCATGCAGTATACTTTGAACTTTTGAAGAATTTGCTTGTTGAACCTCAGACATGATATGTTGATAAATACATTTATATATATAGTAGAGTCAAATCTGAGAATATCATTAAGTCAAAACACTGTATGTGCACAATGGATTGAGCATTTGTCAAACCAAGTACTGTAAGAGCACGTTTCTTGGATTGTCATGCCTAGTCTACTTTATATTCAAACGTCCAGTAGTGGGCTAAACAACAGTGTTGCATCAGAAGTCGCAACAAACCCATTACTATTTCAGAATTGCAACTAAACTTGTAAAATTCTATCAAAATCTTTTTTTTGACCAAATAACTTCGGAGTGGCTCATGGTATCAGCGTGAAATTTGGGTGTGAACGTTTCACAAACTTTTAAGAAGGCAGAAAATTTTTGAATTTATTGGGTTTTGGTTGCCCTAATCATAATTCGTTCTGGAGTCGCAATAGCTGTCTTTGTTTTTCGATGTGCAGTCTGGTCTTTTCAAGAGGAAGCTAGTTAAGGCAAAGACAGTTTAGGTTTTGAAGCCGTTTTCGGTTTTAATTGTAAGCGTTTCGTACTTAGCAGCATGGGTGTGGGAGGGATTTTTTCCAGGCGGGCCAATAGCAGATTTTTCCAGGGGTAGCCAAAAAGATTTTTCCAGGAGGATGCTAAAAGTAGTGAAATTTCATTTTTCCCATTCGAAACAAAAAAACAACTTTTTTGTTGAACATTTACAGAAAATTGTTAAATTCCCAAATCCAGGGAAGACCAAGGCCTCGTTTTCCCCCATTCGGGCGCCCATGCTTAGCAAGCTATTGCTGTTTTTAAGGACCACAAAGCCACTTTTGTGGCTCTGACTTTGTTCAGTCATAACTTCCCAACCGATAGAGCTAGAGAGGTGTTCAAACCAACTACGGATTCGGTAAGTCTACTAGTTTACTTAAAAAAAACTTTTTAGTTTTGGGTTTGACGTTCTCTGTGGGGGATGTCACAAGTGGGCGTGTTTTTGCGTCTTTTTGGCCAACTTTACCCGTCCCTGGGCTCCAATCCAATGATCCAATTTTTGGCTCAAAATTTTTTTGGAAACTAGCCTATCACCCCAGTCATTAGAGCCTTTGATTGACTTTCTAGCATATCTTGAGTCAAAATTGTGGGCCAAAACCCAAAATTTGGTAAACATTTCTGCACCCATAAACCACAACCTGGGGTGGATTACACCCTTATTCTATATGGTTATAACTCACCACAAGCTTGAGCTAGAGAGCTGTTCAAACCCTCTAAAGACTCGTGAAGTCATGTAGTTTAGACTGAAAAAAATTTTTTCAGCGTGGGTTGTCGGCCGTTTTGGCCATGTTTACATAAACATAGGATGTTTTGACATGTTTTGACAGATTGGTCAAAACACTGGATGACGTCAACATCCAGTGGGAGTTCAATAATCAAGACGATTTGGTGGCTCAAAATTATTTTTGTATTTAATTCGTTTCTACGCGATAATACGAGTCTTTATAGGGTTTGATGGACTTTCTAGCGTTTCTGGTTCCAAAATTATGGCCAAACTTCGGGAAGATNGATTAGGGGAATCCTTACTAATCCCATANAGAATTCTTACAAGATTTGGGGTCTTTTGGCCATAATTTGGCACCAGAAACGCTAGGAAGTCGATCAAAGGCTCTAAAGACTAATATTACAGCCTAGAATCCAAACAAACTTTGAACCACAATATCGGCTCATTGTCTGGTCGATGGCGTCATAAAAGAAAAACCAAAAAAAGCAAAACATTCCCCAACCCTGACGACATCCACCGAAAACCCCAAACCCAAATCTCAAAATTTTTTTTCAGTCCAAACTACAAGACTTCATGAGTCTTTCGAGGGTTTGAATAGCTCTCTAGCATACGCTACTGGGGAGGTATCGCTGGATAAACTAGCCGTTAGTGGGAGACTCATGCTTTTTCTGCAATTTTTGGATTTTTGTGCAAAATGTTTTTTTGGGACCATAATTCTGGTTCCAGATATGCTAGAAGATCAATAAAGGGCTCTAAAAACGTGGATAATTGTCTAGTTTTCAAACAAAATTATTTTGAGCCAAAAAATGGCTCATTGGATTGGCGCCTAGGGCCAGGTAAAGTTGTTCAAAGATGCAAAAACATACCCTCATTGTGACGTCACCAACAGAAAACCCCAAAACCAAATCAAATACTTTTAAAAAAATATAAACTAGAAGACTTGCTGAATCCGTAGGGCAGTGTTTTTCAACCGGGGCTCCACGAGTTGCTGCCAAGGGTTCCGCTGGAAACTTTTTGATGATTTCTAGACAAAATATGGATGCTACATTTCTACCCGTCTGGCTTATTACAGAAAGTAAGATAGACACTTCAATCATTGCATGGGGTTTCGCAGGGCCGGCCTTCAGCCGATGCAACTGGATTGGGCTTCGCCATGGTGTTTGGCAAAGNCGTTCATTTTTCCAGATACTCNTTGAGCTCGAGAATTCAATAGCAAAGGCTTATAAATCTCATTGTTAGCAAACAATTATCTCGTTTGAACGGACGGTAAATTTCCTCTACCGAACATTCGCGCTCCATTCTCGTGCAATATAAGGCGTTATCTTCGCGCTCCACTATATCTCACTTTTTATGGATGGAGCTTGATTGTTACTAGTGGCAGTTAAGACTGTAGTACACCTAAAGCTATTGCAAACAAAGTAGCTTATGTAGCGATTTAACTCGCAGTGGGCAGGTCAAGACGATCAAGTGTCTGTCGTATTAATTTTGGCGGCAGTTTTTCCAACGTAACGTTGTTCAGTTCTCAAAAGATCCCCATTTTGGAAAGTTTTTGGTTGGCTGCGGAAGAGTTGTGAGTCGGGCCGGCGTTTTCGGGTCGGGACGGGTTCGGGATTAAGTTTGTCAAATGTTTCGGGCCGATGTGGGGCTTGCGTACAAATTTTTTTTTGCAACGACGGACATTTTTGTTGCCAGTTACTGTCGAAGCAATCGAATTGATTAAATCTTGACCAAACATGATTAATTGTGAATTATTTAGTCATTTTTACTTTGTTACGCTACCGATGCCTCGCAAATGCGAGGCAGACAGAATTTACCATAGATTACGTATTTTAATATTTTGTCAAAATAAAATGAACTTTACGACATTGAAGCAAATGACAAACGATGAGACTGAACCAGTGGAAGCCAAAAATCTCATGCAAACCAGCGCAAAATTTTGTGAAGTTTTAGCACTTAAAATTTCGTTCTTTTCTTTGTCCACAAAATTGTTCCGCGTTATTTGTCGGTCGTGCGTATATTTTTATCANTTGTCGCCTCACCAACTTTTATTGTTTTGCCTCTTTGCGAGNGCAAGTAGGGAGAAAAACCACGTACTTCAAAGTCCAGGCTCATGAACTTAAAGAACACTGAAAGCTGCCCTGCAGCATAACTAGGCAAGGTAAAAATTGTGAGTGTCATCCAGCACACTCGTTCCAGTTTATCATAGTATTGGGCAGCTATAGGCTTCTATTTCATCAATCAACTATGCGCATTATATATTGCGTTTGATAAGTGTTTCTACATCTGTAACGTGGTAGTTCGAAAATCTTTGTACATTACGTTTTGTAATTCATAAAGAACAGTAACTTTGGGCGGGTTCCTCTCTTGTCAAACCTGGTTCTTTTCATGTATTGCGTCATAAAGCAGATAGCTGATCGTGCGTCCAAACGTTACCAAGAACGGCTCTGCGCTTGTGGTTACCAAAAATGAGAAAGGTAATCAGTTCATGTTAGCAGTTATCAGCTGCTCTTGGAACGAAAATGCCGTTCAGCAAGAGCGAGGTAATTGCTTAGTAGGTTCGATTGGCTTGCTAGTTCGGTTTGATTGACGTAACTTTGCACTTGCCCTCTCCGCTCGGCAGTGGCGGATTGAGGGGGGTGCTGAGTGGGCTACAGCTAGGGGCCCCCAATCTCTAAATCGGTAAAAAGTGTAAATGTGAACAATACGCTGTAAAAGATACCATCGCCAAGTGGAACTGATAAGTACGCGCTCTGTGCTCACTCATTGAAATTACTTCGTTGAGGTAAAAGCAATTGATTCTTTGGCGTGTGGTCTGGCCGACACTCACTAACAAGTTAGTATTCCAAGGTCTAAAAATCAAGGTATTCCATCCGCTTGTCTTATTTTGGTTTCCGATGCGCATGCGGTATCCACGTCATTTTAACATCGGTCCTGCAGACAGCCACGAAGGAAGTTGTGAAGTTGTTAAAGTGGGGTCAAGTCTCTCAACAATGGTAAAGATTTTAGCTAAGGATAATAAATCATGGTATTATAAGGCAGAACTGCCAGAGTTGGTATATACGCCACGTATGTATCCTCATGTACTTTCATGCATTTGTGTGTTCCTTGTTACTGCGATGCGATGCATATTTAAAGTATAGCGCGTTGCCTGTGGGAGTGAAGATCTTACACAATACACAATGTCACAATGTCAACTGGTAGTTTNACCAATTCTGGTACTGTTTACTTCTAAGATGCAAGTTTGGACATTTTGGTATACATACTACTGTGAATCGCTGTTATTTGGTACAATTTTTGATATTTGACTTAAAACAGAATAAACGCAATAATAAAAAGAAAAGTCGGCAGATATCGAGTTACGTAAAACGTTAACTGATAACAAGAATTAAACCGTATCAAGCACGTATTGGTTCTGTTTACATTTCATTCAAGTAACTCTAGAAAGCTTGCTCACGCTAATCTCAATGACTCATTCCATTTACGACTTCAGTAAGTCGTAAGATGTGCTTTAGTTAGGAACTTTGTTGAGTTCCATTTTATATTCTAAGTGCAGTAGAAAAATAAAAACAATGCAGTGATGTTGTGTCTTATGAATGAACATAAAACCATACGTAATAAGTGAAAGTGAATTTCACAACAGTTATTGATGAGCGAGTGCATGCTCTTGTTCTTACTAATAGTCTTGCTGACTTGTCATTGATTGTGAACAGAAAAATGAAACACTGAATTGCAGTGAGTACAGTTATTATTTTTATCATATCAATTTAGGACATATCGAACTGGGCTATTATGGTAGGTAAGGTTAGGTTAAATTTTGGATAGGTTAGATTTAAGGTTAGGTTAGTGTTATTTTAGTTGGGAATCTGGTATGGAAAGCTGATTTTTCTGAAAATAATTTTTAAAGAAAATTTTATGTACCTCAAAAATGTTATTTGGATATATACTGTATATATCCAGTGGAACTCCGCTAGCACGACCACCCACTGGACGGCACCCGATTGGTCGTGTTAGGGGGGCTGGGGAGGTCGCGTCACACTTGGATTCCTGAAGGTTCCGTGTATTATCACGATCATTTCTACAATTCTTTCCTCGATTGAAATTTATTTAGCTTTGTCTTACTTTCTACCACAGCATATCGTTACTGTACTATAAAATCACACAACGGAAAAAGTCGATGTCGGCAATACAAATTCCAGAGTTTACAGTATGAGTTTGTTACGTCGCATTGGCACTTGCTGCGCTTGCACTCACGCCTACATCCCTGACTATCCACGATGCTTCAGGACGTGATGCAGTTGAGCAAATTTCTGCTGACTGGTTACCAGTTTTTTAGCGTAAGAACACCGATAGAATATGGTGGTCGTGTTATGCGGTATTCGATTAGCAGTTCTGTAACAGCTGGACTGTGGCCGTGGTCTTGATACCAGGGTGGTCGCGTTAGTGAAAGAAAAGGTAATGATATAGGGAAGACTGCGTTAAAGTGGTCGTGATAGTGTGGTGGTCGTCGACGAGGTGCCACTGTTTATTCAAAACATTCCACCGGTGTTTTGTTAACATTTATCGATATGGTTTCAAGTCTCCAGCAAGAAATGGATACTTAAAATCAGTGTGTTTCGTTCATATTGTGACGTCCATATTAATTAACGATTCGTTTTTTTTGCTCAAGCTTTTTTGTTTCAATAATAGAAATACTTTAGTTCATTCATTTATTTTTTTCCCTGTGAACGACAGTTTTATATATATAGAAAGGCCCCTCATCTAAGTTTCAGCCAGGGGCCCCACACAACCTTGATAGATACTACCACTTGTCTTCTGAAAGTTAAGTTTAGTTTGCAATCGCACATGTGTGCCGCTCGGTCGGTCTTTTAACAGCGTTATGCATTTTCCCTCGTACAGATGTGATGACGCAGACTCTTTCCCCGGTTGGTTTGTTGCCGTCAGGATTAAAAATTGACCATCCCAGTGACAGTGGCATCCGGAGTAAAGAGTTTTCTAACCTGAAATTAATTAAAAACTAGCTGAGATCATCAATCCAGCAAGAGCGCCTGAATAGTTTGGCGACTATGTCCACTAAACCCGAAATTAGCAGAGACTTGAAAAGTTTTGTAATGGCGCAAGCCACTACATGCGCAGAGGCAGTCAAAGGCATAACATCCCCGATGGTGTGAAAACCATCGGAAGCTTCCTTTGGCCGAACAGCTAAGGGCGAAGCAAACCGATCCAAAAGTTGGACATAATTCTGAAGGATATTGTTAATGTTAAACCACAAAAATAAGTTTCTCTTAGCAAATGCATTTTTGTATCGTAAGCTACAATAGCCGAAAGGAGATCTGCAGAGCCGGAATTGAATTTCAGGCTCCAGCTCTGGCCCCAGGCATCTAAAGTGTTTTGCGCGAGCTCCGGCTCCAAAATGATTTGGTCCATTGAAAACTGCATACCATTGTCGTATATGTACAATTGCATTATTTCACCAGCACAGATAGGTGTCGCGAAATTTGATGGATAGTGGGACATGTTCAAAAAGTCTGAGAAAAAATCTACGCACAAACCAATTTGGGCATCGAAAGGTTTTTTTTCCCAGGGGGGGCGATATTGGATTTTTCCATGTGGTGGCCAAATATGTTTTTCCAGGAGGACCAGCAGTGGTTAAATTTTATTTTACCAACTCGAAACTGAGAAAAAAAATTCAAATTTCAAAAACCAAGAGGCCCAAGAACCGCTGCATTTCTTCCGACGCCCATGCAAACGAGGATAATTATGTAGACATATACGGCAAACCACGCTTGCCCACAATAAGTTATCTTGCTTGCGCCAGGCTTGGGCTGTGTAACCGGAACTCAAATTTCAGGATCCGGCTACGGCTCCACCGTTGTAAAAGCTTTGGACTTCGGCTCCAGCTGCAATCATCCAAAATTGCTTGATCTCGAGTTCTGACTCCACAGCCCATCGGTTTGTTTCATTCGGGTTTGCCATTTTGTGAAGCTTATAATACAAGGTTGCATTTTTGTGTGATGTCCCATTGTGACGTTTTATCGATGGTTGACGTATTGTCCCTAAGCTGTTGTATCTTATCTTTTCTGACTGATTATATCAAGGANTGTTGCTAAATTCAGAGGTACTGAGTAGCAATTCATGGATTTGTTGGGTGTTACGTAGATGTCCGTCGAACGGAGATGAAAAGTCTCTGCTGGAGAATTGACACTGAAGGGCATGCACCAAAACTACCCTAGCTTGGCAGTGCCCTTTTCGGACCTCGCTCTTTCACATCACTCATCATTTCTTTGATTGTAACTTCGTGCCCCTCTTCAAAATTCCTGCTCACGCCACAGAGTGAGGCCCCGCAAAAGTGCTTCCAATGGGGCCCCGCACTTGCTAAGGCCGAACCTGCTTCCAAAACTGATAAGCTACAGCGTCTGGTGCTACAATTACTGGGCAAATCGAACAGTTTCTTAGTTTGCTTTAAAACGGTTACTGTGTTATCAGCGCTGGGTTTTCAATGTATATCACGAAATAGTACAAGTCTTCCTGCTGAAGTAAATGATTACGCTGTGATATAAAGTTTGCCGAAGATAACAAAGTGAAAAACTGTGTGTGGTCTGTAAAGAACGTAGCGATTACTCAACTTGTTTGCTATTTAGCTCGCTTAAATTACAACAGACAAACAATACACCAATAAACAGTTTTAATTTTTTTGGTTGGTAAAGTTTGTGGTGGTGTTAGCTGAAAAAGTGATAAAAATGTTTATAGGCAAACGCATCACAGGCAAAAAGGCTTGAATCAATGGATCATGTGTGCGACGCACGTTATTAAACATTGAGCTGTCGGTGTCTTGCTTCTGTTGAATAGTCTCACAACTTTTTTAAAAACGTGGTCTAGTGGGATTGATGTTTTTCATCAGGAATCCACTGTCCAAGCATGTGGAGGAGCATTAAACTTGATAGAAATTATACTGTTGTTAGTTGCGTTTAATGTATTTTAGATAATATGCTTTTAGGCCAAGTTTGAATATATCATGCGATTGTGAGATTGTTTTTCACGATAACCAGCAGAGCTACGTAAAATGGGAGTAATGTCATAGCAAATGCCTTTTATCAATATTTTTATTTTTGAATTGTGGCTTCAGAAATAAATTATTTCCGTGTAGGCCTACATGTAACTGCACAAGCTTCGTCTGGAAACGTGACTGTCATGTACAGTAGCCATTTACTCGACTCTTATCGTGGGACTTGAGTTGTCACTTGTTAATAACCAAGTTCAGAATACGCTTCGGACATTGTTTTTTCTCATCTCGCTATGGATAGCTAAAACAGTGTCAAACACTTGCTCGCAGTATGCTGCAGTTTGTAGGGTATATATTTCAAACACCTTATATAGCTATAAGAGATTGTTTCTGAATTAAATGATACAAGGCGCTTTTAATTGTGGCAATTTCCTGAAAGTTCGTGTAGCCCAACCAATAAAAATAGCCACCTACTTGGCCTACAAAAGGTAACCACTTTTGTGTGATACCAAACGATGGTCTTAGAGAAGCTGGGTATTAAACAGCTGGAGACTTTTTGGCGACCCTATTGCTACTGCCCCCCAAAGCCTAGTCTGGATCCTTCACTGACCCTTGCCCCTCCTAGTTGCCCACACTTTGTTCACTGTTTTTCATCGTACTGTGAAGGCCGGAGCTTCGTTAAATCGTCCGCTGAAAGCAAATGGTCGATTCTGCAGTTTCCAACGGTATCACCTTCGTCGACTAGGCTGTTACTGTTTAACCTCAACGCTAACCAATTCATATAGACTATGAAGAGGAGTGGTGACAGCACACACGCTTGCCGGAGTCCAACACTAATGATGAAAGGTTGTGATTTAATTCCGCCGACACGGACTCAAACTTTTAGCAGGAATACAACGTGCTGACGGCCAGTAACAGGTTGCTGTAAACCACGGGCGTACGCAAGGGAGGTTGGGGGTTAAAATCCCCCCTTGAGTTTGATATGTTACAAAAACTTAATTACCTGCGCAAAGGAGATTAATTGTTTGCGCATACTGCTTTCTTGTTAATATGCCGACGTAATGCAAATACCACGGAATGAATTTGCATGCAATTTTCCTGAAACATCGTAAATGGGCCAAAAAGTAATAATTAGGTTTTGGTAAGAATCTGGTTTATCGTCTCAATCCAGGAACCACTTTTTGCAGACCTTTCTTCCACTACACATGTTTAAGAATGTGTTCCGCGATAGTTCACTTTATCCGAAACAATTGTCTTTATTTGTCTGCTATGGCTGATCAGCGCAAGCGCTGACCGCATTGGCTACATTACCAATTTCTGTAGCAATGATATAACTGTGCACGAGCTCTAAAAGAACAGCTGTAAACATAGAAGCTTTCAAGCATTTGATAATGTCTCAGCAGGGAAAAAGGAAAACTAAACGTTTTCTGGACTTCTATGCATAACGAAAAATTGAAAGTTTTCTTGCGTACTTTATGCGCATTCTCAATTCTTGTGTAGTTTAGCAAGATTCGATCTTGCAAACCGGAGTGTGCGCCAGCCAGTTCAGCCGCACACTATGCTCGACTGCTCGTATTCGACATAATGTAGTGCAGCCTCATTTTGCAGCTGTAAATTACTCTGACGTAGTGTTGAGTGTGTTTTACTCACCTGTTTTAACGCGAGGCCTGATATTTTTGTAGTTATGAACTGCTGTGTCGTAGCGTTGAGTGTATTTTCCTCCGATATCCTAACTTGGAGCGCTGATAGTTTATATTCAGCGCAATAATACATAAAATAAGGAGAGTGCGTGTAGAAGAATATACATATTATGTCAAAAAACTTCGCCAAAACGTTGGTTTGGAATATGAATATGACATCAAATTGTGACGTCACAAACAGTGCACACCAAATAAAAATGACCAGCGTATGCCACTGAATGAAACCCCCCCATGAAAATTTTCTGCGTACGCCACTGGTTGAGATAAACAGAAAGTGTTGTTTCTGGAACAAACAATGATTGTTTGTCAATCATCTGTTGCCAATCTACTATCTAATTAGGCAGAACTTAGCATTTTAAATTAAAATTAACAAGTACTGTACTTTATATCCTCTAATGTTAACACACAAATGCACGGTGACTTCCTTTATGTTGTGAAGTTGTGACTGGATGACTGCGTCCTACACCAGCCGACAACCTCCCCATCCTCGCAGGCGTCCAACCTGCTGAGCTTCGTCGCAGTGGAGCCACACTGTCTCTAGCACGTTGTGCCATGGAGCCTAGACACCTGCTCAATTCATCGCTCACCTGTCCATTGAGTGCAAATTCACGGCGTCTCAAAACACCCAGTTGTACCCGCTGCACAAAAACTCATCAGGTTATCTGACAACAACGACATACGTGAGGCGCACTGGGCGCATCACCAATGGAATGCGGAGTAGCCGGACAGCCCTACAAGACTCCACGCTTTCTTCCTCGTCACCAGCAGCCACCCCCTCGGAATGACCATCCCAAGAACAGCCTTGGTCCGGCTTAACCGCCTCCGCGCTGGTGTCGGACGTTTCCTCTTCTGCTTGTACAAATGGGGTTCCGGGTATGCCTCCTCAGCAGCCTGTGAGTGTGGCGCAGAAGAACAAACCGTCGACCATGTTTTCCTCCAATGTCGATCTATCGACCTCCCCATGGACTGCACGGCCTGGCGGTTCTGGACGATGAGACAATCGAGAATGGCTGCTCAACACCTGCCCCGTGATTTAGTGCGGCCTAGCAGTAGTTACGAAGAACTGACTTAAAAGAAGAAGAAGTGAAGTTCAATGCTAGAAACATCATCTTTCAGCAAGTGGAGCTGTGCAACGGCGTACGGTGAGAGTGAGAGAGCTGTGGTCACAAAACGAGAGCTTTCAAACACTGCAGAACTGTCTGTTTTTAAAATCGGTCTTTTTTCCTATTCTCGCATATATGGTCATGGATCTTGGGTAATGACCAGGCCACAGGTACAGGGGGATTCGGGGACAGTATCCCACAAATTTTATGTGCCTCCCAAATTTCGTTGTTCTCCGAAGAATTGGTTTTAAAGATATTTTGAAAACAAAATCTTGCCCTATGAAATATATTTTGACCCCCAAACCTTAAAACCTGGCTACGGGTCCGGTAATGACTGAAAGAGTGCTATCTCAAGTGCAAACGGCAGATATGGGAATTAGAGAAAAGTTCACGTTGTGACACTTCGCGACGAAGTGCGCAGCCGTGGAATTCATAAAACCCTGAATGTCGAGACACTTCAGCGAAGAGATAGATCTCAGCTGCGTTGGTTTGGCCATGTGACCAGAATGTCCCAGAAAATATTGGCGAGGCAAGTCCTGCCGGCTGTATCCGAGGGAAAGCGACCCAGAGGTCGACCAAGTACCACGTGGCGTGATTACATTTCTGACCTTACTTGGTCCCGTCTTGGTGTGGAGCCAGCAGAACTGTCACACGTTCCTGAAAATCATGAGGTATTTTGAGACCTCCTAGGGTTACTACTCCCGCGAACCTCTCGAGAGGAAATGTGGATGTCAAAAATGAGTGGACATTAGTAGACGGCAGATCCACTGTAAGGCTGAAATGTCTTTCTTGTAGGGGCGGTTGATGTTACACTCTTAGTTACTGTGGGTTTTCAGCCAAGCATCACTTACGTTGTCCTACATCTTGCTTAGGCATTGCGGGCTGGCGTAGCAGTATTGGGCTAGTGTGAAGAGATCCAAATATTGATAAAGACACCTCAAGATTCATGTTAGGCCTGATTGAGATTAAAACCATGTGAGGTTTTTATTCATATACCACTTAAAAGTATTTTTCCACCGCAGGAGCATGCCACAGTGTGCACGATGCCAACTATAAAAAACTTCTATTGTTGGGGATAAGCTGGATCCTACTACTTTACCTTCTTACCTGTCTTCGCTTTTCTTCTTCTCGTTTAATTTTGTTTTTTTCACGACGCTTTACTTCTTCGTAGTATTCCTTCAAATGATCGCTCATTTCAAAAAAACCCAATAGTTCGCGATTTCTTTGTTCAGCAGATTCTTCTTTATGCCTCCATTTTTCTGGAAATTGGTATCGATATTCTTCTGCTTTTACGAGAAGTTTTGGTTTACCAACCGTATTTCTGTCAAGGCTTAATTCACGAAAAACTTCTTTACTTTCAAAAAACTTTTCTAGGTCCATTTTTCCGAGTCTATGCAGAAATTTTAAGAAACAAATCTAAAAACCTGAGGTACGTAATTCGATTCAGGGATATTACTAGAGAAAACAAATGATAGAAAATGAAAAGATTGAGACAGTTATAAATGGTATACAATCATGACATGTAGCTAAGGAAAGAACAACTCAGCGTTTAAGAATTTCAAGGTGACTATGTCCTTTGTAAAATTATTTTTGGATCGACTTTAGTCAAAAGTCCAATTGTTGATTTCAAAACCAAAAAGGTACTGCTTTGGATATTGCTTTGCTCATGCCGTGTTTCAAATCCTTTTGAAGCAACGTCTAAAGGGTAACTCCTGTTTCGTTGAATGATGTTTGAATTACATAAATAAGAACTTCTGAAAAGATATATTCAACATATTGCACATTAACGAGATGACGTAAAAACATTAAAACAACGAAATTCAAAGATGGAGTAAAATGGGCAAACCAGAGACTCATAAATGTGTTTTCGTACAATCTCAGAAATTTATCAAAAAATGCCATAACTGAAACACCGAAACAACCATAGGTGTAGGAGTAGCCAATTTTTCTAGGGTGCAAAGGATATTTTGCTCGAATTTTCCCAAATTTGCCCGAAAAACGTTTATGCCACAAACTTTCTCCCTACAAATTTTCTTTAGTTGTTGGTTACTCATCAATTCTCAAAAACTAAAACACGCGTTTACTAGAAAGAGTTTGATGATTTAGTATGTTTTCAAAGACTAAATAAACTTTTAGTTATGCACTCAACAAAAACGTGAAATTTCGTTATTATTGTTGAACAATGTCAGAATTAAGTGCCTGAATTTTTCGGGATTTTGCCCAAATTTTTGACAAATCAAAAGTTTTGGGAGTGTGCTTGCATCCCGTGCACCCCCATATCCTACACCACTGGTAACAACAGTACTCATTTTCCGTCTTTTATGTTTCTATAGGTTTTCTTCAGAGTCAGATCTAGAACATCCTTCACAGCAACAATACCTTATCTCAATCTTTCTACTTTTATGGGATGCTGCAACAAATCTGCATAAATCTTTGATGAAATTGAACAAAATGAAAAAGCAACTATTTCTCTGCTGCCTATCCAGCTTTTAGTTTTTGTACTGAACATCTTATCATTGTTGCTTTGAATAAACTGATGTCACGTGAACTTTAGTGACGCAGTCATAGCTGCTGTATCGGCGTTGGGGCTGCTTTTCTATCTAATGACGATAGCCGTTGAGGAAGTCTTTGCAATTAATCGAAAAACGGCTGACAGATGAAAGTTGGTGAGCCATTTATCCTTTTAAGATGCCTAGCCTATTTTAATAAATGCAGTTGAAGAACCGATCAACTGACAATTAATACTGCTAGATTTTAGAGCAATCAGCTTACCTATATACCTCTGTGGTGCTCAGATCAACAATGCTTTAATGTGTTCACGATCAAACAAAATAAACGCAGAGCAATTCATTGTATGGTATGACAACTTTTTCACCTTTTAATATTTTCAGAAGGTCATAATGCCAAAAAGACAAACACAATCAGATAAATGAACAAATATTGAAGAAAATAGCAAACGAAAAGCCCAATGAAAAGAACAGGAGTGTTTTTAAGAGTTCGAAAAATGACAAGGTAAAACAGAAAACTGTTAGTTTTTTTTCCAAAGAGTGATTTTCAGACAATCGTTAGTTCTTCCCGTATCTAAATATATCTGAGCTAACCTAGGAGCTAATTCACTTAAACCCTGCGCATGTGGTTTTTCAAATATCCTGCGAAGAAGCGTTGCTGTAAGAAACGGTCTTTGTAGCACAATGTCATTGCAAAGAGTCTGGTGACACATGATGTAGGAGGCGGGGGTGCATGGGTGAAACCGCACCTCCAAAAGTTTTGATTTGGTGAAAATCCGGGCAAAATCTCGCAGAACCTTCCAAAACTCCTTGAAAATCGGAGCAAAAATGGCGACCAACATGCTTTGATTTGAAAGTAATGGCACCCGAATTGACATGAAGAGCTTTTTATTCTTTTGGAGGTCAAGTATTTTTCGGGCAAGTTTGGGAACATCCGGGCAAAATTCTTTCGCACCCCCAAACATTTCTCTGCTCCTACACCTATGTGTTGACACAACGCACCGAAGCAGCGGTTTTAAGTGATTCGTGCAAATGCAACGTTAGGGTGAAGTGTGTTTGAAATGAATGGCCAGTAATCGCACAAAGTTCATTTGAGAAAAGTGGCATTGGCTGCAAGGTTGAGTTGGAAATAAATGTGTGCGTGGACCTTGCAATAACAAACTACAGAACTATCGTGACAGGTATCTTATAAACTTGACACGATTTTTTGCTTCATCTGGGTTGTACGTCTTTCACAACAACTTGAAATTAGGTGAGTCTTAGTTTGCTTGTCAAAAGCGGATGTTGACGTCTGGTGAATCTGCCAAGCATGTTTTCTTGAAGTGCGGTGACGGATTGCTTTCGCCCTTCCTGTGACAACACAGCTTGCGGGTCGGTGTTGCTCGCAGCGTAAAATATTGCAAGAAATGACAGTTTTCTGTCGAAGAATTTTGAAAACCATTAAGACTTTTGTTCATTTGCCACAATTTTATTTTAAAGTTTGATATTTTTCTGTAAGAATTACTAAAACTTTCAGCTTGTAATGTTTCGTTACAATTATCTCTGCACACTTTGTTTTTGAAATACTAAGCGTATCTTGGTTTATCAGTAAAAAAGTAAAAACTATTGACAAACTAGTCCGATTCAAAGTTTTTTAATAAAGCAATTTTTAAATTTTTGATTTATAAAATTGAAAAAGTGAAAATAAGCACATACCTTTTACCATACTTTCAGTGCTTTTCGTTTAATTCAGTTTGAATAAACCACTTTTGTACTCACGTGTGTCACAAGTGGTTTGCGGCGCTCATCTCGGCTTGCTTGCGCTGGAGGCCATACGCGGCTACTTTCGTGGCTCGGCTACTTCGCGAGGCTGGACAGGACGCAAGTACTGTATTTCAAGTCTACGGTATGGTCCAAACCGGAATTGAAGCAAATGTACCAGTTTCAGTGGTACAGTACATGCTCAACTCACGGTAATGAATACTGTTCATTGATTATATCAAGGTGCATGATTCCGTTTGGATCTTACCGTATCTCATCAGCATTGAAGCGTTAGATCCACGCTTGTGCAACATTTGGTGCTTCTTTTAGGTTCAATTTCATTATACTGTATCTGCTTAGTGTTCCGGCGTTTCGCCAGTAGTCAGCCGCGCACATCTCCGCTTGCTTGCACCGGGGAATTTTGACTATTTTCTGAGTGAATAGACTAAAGCATTGATGGCAAGTCAGTGGCAGCACTGTGCCTGCAGTCTGGACCTACTTGCAGAACACGAGGCTGGGCAGGCCGCAACTTGTGATGACACCAACATCGTGCCTGTAGCGAAATACTACAAAACTCATAAACTACTTTGTGGAGAGTAGACATTAGAATCAAATAGTGTTTTCGCCTTTGTCAACTGTCTGGTTTGTTACCTTTGACAAATGATCGTAAAATTCACAATTGTAAATCGGTGATTCTTCACGTGGTCCACCTGGACCACGTTGAGAATTCACCTTGACCGCCTGGACCAATCCACCTGGAGTTTAAATTTTATTTCGTCTTCATAAGGTCTGTACTTTCATCATAAACAAAACTTTTTATTTGTAAATTGCAGACTAAATTTAATTTTGGTTTTATTTTATTTGCATTGAATGTTAACTCGTTTTCTCTTTTTTTGATTTTAGAAAGTCGGTTTGTTGAAATAATAATGATTTATTACAGACACGCGGTCCATATCACAGGCACAATCAAACAACGCAAGAGCACAAAAGTGGTTAGCCATAACGCATTACAGAATAGGTGTTTGCACACGACTAACACTGATAGGAGCGAAACACTTTAACAGCGCCCCAGCTATAGCGTCATTCACCTATCATAATACAAGGATCCCGTAGTGTGAGAGAACTGAAAGCATTCTAACATTAAAACTTTGAGGTAAACAGCTAGCCGATAAAAAACGTAAAATACAACTACAAGTCAGATGGGGTGCACATTGGCGCACAGACGCAAGCGGTTACTTTGAAAGATATGTGGCACGAGCAAAGAGCGCATCACGCGCAGATGGCGCCAACACGACTATGATGTTTAGCACCGCTATATTATGCTGTGAAAATTTCCAAGTAGACTGAATTATAAAATGTATGGGGAAGTGGGAGGCTGCAAAGGACCTAGGGTCATTCTGATTTGGGCTGCAGACCGCCCCAAGGCGAAACTACTTGAAGTGTAAAGGCTTGTTTGTCGGATATCTGCATAAATGCTCCAATTGAGTTCAATGTTTTGCAGATTGGAAGGAAATTTGGAGCTCACCGAAATTAAAATATGAAAATTGGTATAACACGGCTCGTGTGTTGGACGACCAAGAAAACATTACCCAGCATGATGAAGTAGCAACGGTACCACAACAAGACGTACCTTACCATAACGTTGAACCAAGTTTTCCACAGACAGCTAGTCATTGTTACGTTATCAACAAAGAATTCAAGAATCAGCAGGTAGCTGATAAGGGGGCCAGTGGTGAGAGTGAACCAAGAGTCGAATCAGAACACTATTCCCAATTCATAGGAAAGAATGCGTTTAACTATTCCGATACGAAAGAGTGTTTAGAAAGAAACCCAGACGAAAAAGTAGAACTAGATCAATACTTTTGAGTTCAAGCACCACTCCATTGCGACAAAACTGTATTCGAAGAAAATCAAAGCATTAAAAAGGCCAACGACATTACCTTTAAACAGACTGTCGTGCTGCGTGAAGAATTCACTTTGCTCTAAATTACTGTGGCAAAGTTGTAGCCTATTTGGCTAAGTTGCATAGGTATCTTGCGAGTATGCCAAACATGTCTCACGTGTTTGTCGAGTTCGAGAAAGCATAGGACCGAATGTTTCTGGAATACGGTGTTTATAGCAGTAGCGTACGCAGAAAATTGTCACGGGGAGGTTTCATTCAGTGGCATATGGTGGTCATTTTTATTTGGTGTGCGCTGTTTGTGACGTCACAATTTNACGTCATATTCATGTTTCCAAATCAACGTTTTGGCAAAGTTTGCTGACACAATATGCATATTCATTTACACGCACTCTCCTTATTNAANTGTCACTAAACTGAACATAAACCATCAGGGCTCCAAATCAGGATATCGGAGGAATATGCACTTAACGCTACGACACAGCAGTTCATAACTGTAAAAGTATCAGGCTGCGCATTAAAACAGGTGAGTAAAACACACTCAACACTATGTCAGAGCAATTTACAACTGCAAAATCAGGCTGCGCTAATGTTTCGTCGAATACGAGCGGTTGAGCACAGTGGCGTAGCAAGCCCAAAAATTTGGGAGGGGCCAAAAATTTTGGGGGGGCCAAATTGCTTGATTTTAGGCGAATAACACTATTTTGTTTGGAAAAACACCTCTCAAAGCACAAAATGACGACATTTTCTACCAATTTGTGGGGGGCCATGGCCCCTCTCGACCCCCCTGGCTACGCCTATGGTCTAGCATAGGTGTGCGGCTGGACTGGCTGGCGCACACTCCGGTTTGCAAGATCGAATCTTGCTAAACTACACAAGAATTGAGAATGTGCATAAAGTACACAAGAAAACTTTCGCTTTTTGCTATGTATAGAAATCCAGAAAACTGTTAGTTTTCCTTTTCCCTGCTGAGACATTATCAAATGCTTGAATGCTTCTATGTTTACAGCTGTTCTTTTAGAGCTCGTGCACAGTTATATCATTGCTA